>Ga0209483_1001416_pt1 | contig 18162 bp, 20 predicted proteins | sample NGEPerA_FD_184508 | JGI IMG/M metagenome (GOLD analysis project Ga0209483, IMG submission 184508) | Arctic peat soil microbial communities from the Barrow Environmental Observatory site, Barrow, Alaska, USA - NGEE PermafrostL2-A... | ecosystem: Environmental > Terrestrial > Soil > Wetlands >... | reverse complement strand
GTGCATGTTCATCCGGGGCTCCGGCATTGGGTTGGCTGGTCTCGCAACCCCAGCCTCATACCACCGACCCGGATGAACAACCTTCATAGCTTCGACAGCTAGCGTAGGGCGGAAAAGCGGAGCGCATTCCGCCTAGCAAGCGGCTACGGCGGACCGTCCGTTTCGGTTTCACCGCCGCTCGCCTGTCGCTTGCGGCTCGGCGCTGCCGCTCATCCATCCGGCGGGATACAGACCGGCAGCCACGCATCGGCGAAACGACGAATGCGGCCATTCCGCCGGGTGTTCCACCAAACCGTGCTTCACCGGGTTGAAATGCGTGTAATCCATATGGGCGGCGAAATCCCGGTCGTCGCGGATCGTGTGCTCCCAATACCGCCGCTGCCAGATGCCGCGTTCGCCGCGCTGGGTCATGACAGGCGATCGCGGTTCGCCCTTCGGCAGAGATTTCGTGAAAACGGTCTTGATCGCACGCCATCGGCCGGGGAAGTCGGCATCGTCTTCCGGCAAGGTCCACAGGCAATGCATGTGATCGGGAAGAACGACCCATGCATCGATCCGGAAGGGCGCTCGCAGGCGTGTCTGGCGGACCGCGTCACGCAATGCATCGACATGCCGTACGAGCAGGTCGGAGCGGCGGTCGAGCAGATTCACCGTGAAGAAGAAGGTTCCGTCCGGAACCTGATTGCGGCGATACTCCGGCATTGAGCGAATATGCCTGGGCTCGGGGAGTGGCGGAATACGCTGCGCTTTTCCGCCCTACGCTTGCTGGCGCACATTCGTGGGATTTAGCGAGTTGAAGTCGCCCACGGCGTCGTTGAAACCGCCGGACGGTCGAACTGAGTAGTTGGACCCTTTGTGGCTGGCCCAGGGGTTGAACCACTGGCCAAGTCCTCGACAGCAAGCGTAGGGCGGAAAAGCGGAGCGCGTTCCGCCATGACGGTTCGCGTCACATCGGCGGAATACGCTGCGCTTTGGCTGCAAAACCTCACCTACGCCTATGACCCCGACGACAACGTGTCGTCGATCACCGACGCGGTAACCCCGGCCAACAGCCAGGCCTTCGCCTACGATGTGATGGAGCGGCTGATTACCGCTGGCGGCGGTTACGTCCTTGCAGCGGCCGCGCAGAGCTACGCCTACACCGCCAGCACCAACCAGCTTCACACGGTCATCGACGGCGCCACCACGGTGCACCAGTTCGCCTATAGCCCGACCGGCGACGCGACCCAGGACAACCGCGCCGGCACGGTGTTCAACCTCGGCTACAACCAGGCCGACCGGCTCGCCACCGTGCAACAGGGCACAACACCGGTCGCCAGCTATACCTACGACGCTTTCGGACAGCGCCTGCTCAAATCGCTGCCCGGCGGCTCCCCGACGACGCTTCTCTACCAATACGACCTCGCCGGCCACCAGATCGAGGACAGCAATATCTCGACCGGTACTCCGTTTCCGCAGGCCGACTACATCTATCTCGGCGACCAGCCGATCGGGATCGTGCTCGGCAGTGCGCTGTACTATTACCACGACGACCGCCTCGGCACACCGCAGCTGGTGACTGACAACAGCGCAGCGGTGCAATGGGCCGGCAACTACGAGCCGTTCGGCGGTGTCGACGTAACCGGCTCGATCACCCAGAACCTGCGCCTGCCCGGGCAATACGCTGACGCCGAGACCGGCTGGTCCCAAAATGGTGTCCGTACCTACGCCCAGGATTTGGGCCGGTATATCGAAGCCGATCCCATCGGGCTTTCCGGCGGTATGAATGTGTACGCATATGTTCGAAATAACCCGCTAAGATTCGTCGATCCATATGGGACGTAAGGCTCAGCGCCGTATCCGCCACCTCCCGAGAACATCCCCGGAGGACCTTGGACGTGGAGTGGCGACCCTGGAAACGATCGGGGAGGTACGTATCAGGGACCAAACAGTTCGTCCGCGTCTTGGGATGGGGCGGATAGTCACTGGGATGTTGATGATGGCGCTGGAAATCGGCAGCGATACAGCAACCGGGGCATTCCGCTCTCGGTAGACGAGGCTCACGGACCTTACAAAGGCCCGCCGCGCGTACCATTAGGAATTGGGAGGTGGCTACTAAGACGATGCTTGCCGCTATTCATAGTTCCCGGACAGGAATGTACAGTCCCGGGATTATGTCCTCCCGTGACATGAGCGCGGACGATTAATAATTTCGATTACGGAGTGGGAGCGACAAATGATCAAATTTACATCACTGGCCGATGTCCCAAGCGATTGGCGCGCGGAGCCTCTTCGATCTTTTGAAACGGGTTTACAGTTTCATATGGAGGCGAGTGTCGATAGTGATTGTGGAAAACTAACAAACTTAGCACGCCGAATAACACGATCCTTTCAACCCTATGACGAGACTGTATTAATTATCACAACGACGGGAGTATTTCCATCATTGGAAAATCTTAGTTTAATTAATATTTTTAGAAAAGGTCTTGACGTCGATTCACCTATTCCGAAACGCCAGTACATATTTTTTCTAAAAATGACCTAGAGGTCCTTTTTTCCGTTATTTGCCTCTGTTTTTATAATTTTTTTGATTTTTTTGTCTTTCCTTCGAACAAACAGGTGATCTTCGAAGGCAGCCATAACGAAGTTATCAAATTTTTCTCTGGAAACGAGACGCAGATGAGAAACTTTGTGACGGCGATCGAGCCAATGCAGTTATCTGGAATGTCACTGTGGCAGTTGACAGGAGAATCAAAATAACTTGAGGCTACCAGTTAACTAAGAGGTGCCCGTTGGCCCCCTGCGAGCAGCCCGCAAAATCAATCGATTACATTTAGGGACATAGCCTTGGATATGAAGCAACGCACCTCGCGGCACAAACGACGCGGTCGCAATATCCCACTCCCTCCAAACTGAGACATCCCGCAGGCAAGGAAATGCCCCGCACGTCGTGCGGGGCAGAGATCAATACTCACTCGCAAACATGATCGTCAGCACGCGGGTCGTCTTCGACGGGTCGGTCGGATCTTCCGAGCCGTACTCCATGTTCGCGTCGTAGGCGTCGATTTTCCAAAAAAACTTCCGGCCTGCGAGCGTGAAGTTGCCGAAATCGTGCTCGCCGCGCGGATCGTTGTTGGAGGTGAAGTCCGAGAACGTCGCCACCCGCCGGATCACCATCGCCTTTACATCCGACGGGAGTGCATCGACGCAGGCGGTGAGAAACACGCTGCCGCCGGTCATCGTCGTCCGGAAGCGATCATTCAGCTCCCGTATCTTTTTGGCGCTCATCAGATGAACCCGCCGAGCACGAGCGTCGAGGCGACCGTGTTCGTGCCGCACACCTCGCACCAGCCGCGATCCTGATCCGGCTCCATTTCGGCCGTGTAGCGAGCGTAGGGCGGAAAAGCGCAGCGCCTTCTGCCGTGACGATCGGCAACGCAATCGGCGGATTACCCCCGGCTTTCGCCGGGGTCATCCGCCCTACGGGCTTGTGCGCCTCGTTACCGCGCCGGAAGCTGCGCCTTGAGGAAGCGGCGCACCCGGTCGATTGTGCGGTCCTTCAGTTCCGGCGGGTCGCGCCAGGGAAAGACCGTGATTTCGGCGTTTGGCGCCAGCGAGGCGACATCGATCGAACTCTGTAGCGGGTGCGCTGGGGTGTCGTCCGGCAGAACCAGCATCGGCGTCCGGCAGTTGCGGATGAAGTCGCGCGACACGCTGTAGAGGAAGTCGGGCTGAACCCGGTAAAGGTCGTGCAGGTACTTGTCGACCATCGCCTGGGTCAGGTCGGGCCGCCGGGGAAGCAGTTCGGGTGCCCAGACATCCGTGCCGGACCGGTACATGACATCCGGGTCGTCGGGCCGGTGCCCGACCGTCTGGCAGAACACGGCGGCGACGACGCGCTCGGGCGCCCGTTCGAGGAGCTTTCCGGCAAAGCAGCCGCCGATGCAGTAGCCCATATAGAAGAATTCGCGGATGCCGAGGTGGTCCATCAGCCCCAGCTGGTCGTCGGCGAAGGCGCCCCACGGGTCATTGGCCGGGATCGGGCCGCTGGATTCGCCGCCGTTGGCGTTGCGCTGGTCCATCGTGATGCAGCGGAAATCGTTCTTGAGCGCCTCCGGGGCGTTGAACACCGCGGTCGGCCAATTGCTGACGCGGGAGTTCAAGCCGCCGCCGGGGGTGACCAGTAGCGGGAAGCCGCTGCCGGCCTCCTCGTAGCGGATGCGGACATCGCCTTTTTCGTAGAACGGCATGGCAGTCTCTCCTTGCACGGTGTTGGTAAATGACGGACGGGCAGCGCTATCAATGAAAATACCGCCCGGAATCGATGACCATCGTCTGGCCGGTCATGGTTTCGGTGCGGCACAGGGTGACCACCATGTCGGCGCAGTCGTCCTTGTCGGCGGGCTTTTTCAGCAGCGAGGTGGCGGCCGAGCGCTCGATCTGCTCGGAGCGCAGGTTGGACGTCGCCCGGGTGCCCTCCAAGAGGCCCGGCGCGATGCAGTTGACCAGGGTCTCGGGCGCCAAGGCCACCGCCATGCATTTCGTCAGGTGGATGAGGCCGGCCTTCGACACCGCATAGGCGATCGACGAGCCGGTCGGCCCGACCCCCGCCACCGACGCGATGTTGACGATGCGGCCGCTTCCCTGCGCCTTCATCACCGGCGCCGCCGCCTTGGTGAGGCGCATCGGCCCGGTCAGGTTGACCGCGATGATCTTGTCCCATACCTCGCTCGTCAGGCTGTCGAGGTCGGCGAAGGGGATCGCCTTGTTGTAGGCGGCGTCGTTGACGAGGATGTCGAGACGGCCGAAGCGCCCCGTCACCTCGCCGACCAGCCGCTCCACCGCCGCGCCGTCGGTAATGTCGCAGGCGAACGCGGCGGCGTTGACCTGATACCGCGACGCGAGGTCGCGGGCGACGCCCTCGGCCTGGTCGCGGCTCTGGGCGTAGATCACGGCGACATGCACGCCTTCCGTCGCCAGCGCGTGGCAGATGCGCTGCCCGAGCCCGCCATTGCCGCCCGTCACCAGGGCAACCGCGCCCCTGAGCTCCATGCGCCTTCTCCTGCATGCGGGTGCGCGGTGTTGCGCGCCTCCCCGTGTCGGCGGACAGTTTGTTGCCGAGTCCCCGCGGAGGCAAGCCATCGACCGGAAGGGCAGGCGGAATAGGCCTCGGCGTCGCTGCCCGGAAATCACCTTCACGGGTTCGGCACAAGAGGACGATGCGCGCACCGGCCTTGCGGCCTCGGCAAAATAAAGCTGTGGCCTGATGCCGGTTCGATCAAATTTTCCGTTTAACTCAGGATGCCTCCCGGCCTGGCCGGAGACGGGCAGCCTCGGCGCTTGGCTCGGCCAAACCGGAACGGCAGAAGATGGTGAACGGCAGCGACCGATCCGCGGCGCCGGAAGACGGCGCGGCGGGCAGCTCCACAGAGCAAAAGAACCCGTCGTCGCGTAGCTTGAGCGGTCTGGATGGCCTCAATTTCCTGATGGCCGATGTCCGCGATGGGCTTGGACCCTACCTGGCGATTTTTTTGAAGGGCGGCCAACAATGGGGCTCGGGAGAGATCGGCATCGTCATGGCCGCGAGCTCGCTTGCCGCGGCGGTAAGTCAGATCCCGGCCGGCCTTATGGTGGACAGCTTAAAGATCAAACGGGCGCTCGTTGCCGCCTCCGGTTTGCTGATCGCGGCCGCTTGCTTGCTCATTGCGTTCTTCCCGAGACTGCCGGTCGTGGTTGCGGCGCAGGTGATGCTAGGCACCGCCTCCGCCGTCATCCCGCCCGCCCTTGCCGCGCTGTCGCTGGGGATTGTCGGCCGCCGGCTGCTGCCCGCACGGATCAGCCGCAACGAGGGCTTCAATCACGCCGGCAATTTTTTTGCCGCCAGCCTGGCCGGCGGCCTTGGACAGTATATCGGCTACGACTGGATTTTCTATCTGGTATGCTTCTTCGCGGTCGCGAGCGCCGCAATGGTCACCCTCATCAACCCCCGCGAGATCGACCATGAGCTGGCGCGTGGCGGCGAGCAGAAGACGGAAGACGGGAAATGCGAGCCCGTACTGTTCCGCGACCTGTTGAAGCGGCGCGACCTGCTGGTGTTCCTCGCCTCGGTGGTACTGTTCCATTTTGGCAATGCCGCGATGCTGCCGCTCGCCGGTCAGGTCCTGGCGCAAAGCCATCCGGGCGCCGACGCGATCTCGCTTTCGGCCTGCATCATCGCCGCCCAGCTCGTGATGATCGGCGTGGCATGGGCGGTCGGACGCGCCATGAAAGCCGGCTATGGCCGCAAGACGATCTTCCTCGTCGCGCTGGCCGTGCTGCCGATCCGGGGCGTTCTCTTCAGCTTTGTCGATTTCCCGGTGGGCGTTGTCGCGATCCAGCTGCTCGACGGCGTGGCCGCCGGCATTTTCGGGGTGATCTCGATCATCATCGCCGCTGACCTGATGCGCGGCACCGGGCGCTTCAACCTGGCCCAAGGCCTGGTGGCGCTCTGCGTCGGCATCGGCGCCGGCCTCAGCAATTTGGTGGCCGGTTTCATCGTGCAGGGCTTCGGCTATCCGGCCGGCTTTGTGGCGTTGGCCGGTATCGCTCTTTGCGCCCTGGTGTTCTTCCTGCTGCTGATGCCCGAGACCCGGCCGCGGGATGACGGGGAGGACACGGCGCCTGCCCGCGGGACTTTGGCCGGAGCATCGGCGTGATGGGGGCATTGGCCGCGGCGCCCTGGGCGATTTGGGCAATCGCCGCGGCCGCGACGGCGGGGGTCATCATTCGCCCGTTCTCGTGGCCGGAGGCGGTCTGGGTCATGCTTGGGGCAGGGCTGCTCGTAATTTTTCGCCTGCTGCCCGCATCGGACGCGCTTATCGGCATCGAAAAAGGCACCAACGTTTATCTCTTCCTGGTCGGCATGATGCTGCTGGCCGAACTGGCTCGGCAGGAGGGGCTGTTCGATTGGCTGGCGGCCAGGGCCGCACGGTCGGCCAACGGATCGGCGCCCCGGCTGTTTACGCTGGTGTTCGGCGTCGGCACGATTGTCACCACGTTCCTGTCGAATGACGCGACCGCCGTGGTGCTGACGCCGGCGGTCGCCGCTGTGGTGAGGGCGGCCGAGGCCAAGGACCCGCTTCCGTATCTCTATGTTTGCGCCTTTATCGCCAACGCGGCGAGCTTTGTCCTGCCGATCTCCAACCCCGCCAACCTGGTAATTTACGGCAGCCATATGCCGGCGCTCCTTGAATGGCTGCCGCGCTACGCGCTGCCCTCGCTCCTCTCGATCGCCGCGACCTATTTTGTGCTCCGTTGGACGCAGCGGAAGCGGCTGCGAGCCGCTGTCGCCGCCAAGGTTGCGGTGCCGCTGCTTTCCGCCGGCGGCCGGATGGCGGCAGTCGGCATCGCCGGCACCGCGGCGGTGCTCATGGCCGCTTCCGCCTTCGATATCCAGCTCGGCTTGCCGACCTTCCTGTCGGGCGCCGCGACCGCAACCCTGGTCCTGACGCGCTCCAAATGCGGCGTCATTGACGTGCTGAAAAACATTTCCTGGGGCGTGCTGCCGCTGGTCGCCGGCCTCTTCGTCCTGGTCGAGGCGCTGGACAAGACGGGTGTGCTGCGAATGCTGAGCGGGTTGTTGCACGGTTTGGCGCAGCGATCCGCGGCGGGGGCCGCCTGGGGCACAGGGGTCGTGCTGGCGCTCGCGTGCAACCTGATGAACAACCTGCCCGCCGGGCTGATCGCGGGCAACGCGGCGCACGCCGCCCAGGTGCCCGCTGCGGTGACCGGCGCCGTGCTGATCGGTGTCGACCTCGGCCCCAACCTGTCGGTGACCGGCTCTCTGGCGACGATCCTGTGGCTGACCGCGCTCCGTCGGGAGGGCCAGGAGGTGAATGGCTGGGCCTTTCTGAAGATCGGCGTCCTGGTCATGCCGCCGGCGTTGCTCCTCTCCCTTGGCGCGCTTCTGCTCGTCGGATGAGCTGCCCCCTCCGTCGCTCGCCCTCTGTTCCCTCCCCGGACGGCCGGCCCTTGCGGGCCGTTTCGGGGATCGCGGGAAAGACGACGGTAACGACAACCCTTTGCAAAGGTTCGATGCATTTTCGGCCCAGCCCCAAAGGAGCGAAGCGATGACGACACCGCAATTGAAATACGGTGCGACCGCGAAGCTGTTTCACTGGTCGATCGCGGCCCTCTTGGCGGTTCAGGCGCCGCTTGGATGGCTGATGCCCGATATCCGCCGCGGCATGGAGCCCGGCTCGGCAATGTCCGTGCACATTTCGATCGGCATATCGATACTGCTGTTGATCGTCCTCAGGTTCGCCTGGCGATTGACCCATCCGGTCGCTCCGGAGAGCTATCTGCCGCCGTGGCAGCGCATCAGCTCCGAGCTCGTCCACTGGCTTTTGTATGTCGCCGTGCTGGCGACGACGATCACCGGCTGGTTTTTCGAATCGGCACGCGGTTGGACGATCCATCTGTATGGCATCCTCCCGCTGCCGCGCCTCGTGGAACAGGGATCGCAGGTTGGACTAGCGGTCGGGCAGTGGCATTTGACCGCCGTTTGGGTGCTGGTGAGCCTCGTCGGGGCGCATGTCTTCGCCGCGCTCGCGCACCTGTTCGTGTACCGCGATCGGGTGATGTATCGCATGCTGCCGGGCTAGCTCGGTTAGTCTCGCGCCGCGGCGGCGGGTTGTGGTTCGCTCGCCCCGCGACGATTTAGATTATCCTTAGCGGCCGCACGATCGAGCGGACGACCCCGAGGAACCCGGCCGTACGTCCGGCGTTCGTTGTCGGGCCGCCCTCCTCGCGTGTTGATTTGACGATCGAGGACCTTCCATGCAGACCATCAAATATCGCCTGTTCGAGCCGCGCCTCGCCCCGCGCCGCACAAAACTGGAGGTACCCGGTTGGGCGGGCCTGCCGGAGCCGCGCCGCGACGGATCCCACGAATACAGCTGGCACTGCATGCCCTTCGTCGAAGGCGCGCAATACGGAATTGAAGTGTTCTATCCCTTCGATAACGAATTGCACGTGGAAACGAGAAACGGACAGGTCGCGCTGGACGGCGATTTCGGCCCAGATCCCGGTTCGGGGATCAATTGGCCGCCCTTTCGTTCTTTTGGCGAAGGCTACTACACCTATCAGCTGCTTCTCGATCTCAAGGTGGCTGATGACATGGCGGTCCGCTCCGAGCCACACCCTCGCTTTTACACGTCCCGCACCGACGATGTGCCGATCGCCGTCCCGGCGCTGCTGCGGACGAGCTGGTGGCCGATGATTTCGTTCGTGGTGTTCAAGGCGCCGCCCGAGGGCCGTACCCACATTTTCCGGCCGGGCGAGCCTTTCATGCAGCTTTTGTTCGTGCCGGCGGAAGCGCAGTTCGAGCTGGTGCCGATGGATGAAGAGGAGGCCGCCGAGCGGGAGCTGCGCGGCCGGCACATCCATGCGAGCCGGGATAGTCTGGGGAAGGACTCGTCCTGGACCTCGTCGACGGACACCGTGTTTGATGGCACCTACCGTCACATCCTGCGTGCCGCACGGGCCAAGGCGAAGGAGGCCGGCGGCGCCTAGGGCCGGCCTCCCCGCGTTTGTCGCTAGCGGATAACCACACCGCCTGGAAGCACGATGCCACCGTGATGATGGTGGTGATGGTGGTGGTGGCGATAATAGACGTTGTGGTGATGATGGTGATGACGGTTATAGCGGTAGGGATTATAGGGATAAGGAGAATATTGGGCGAGTTCGACGGCACTCGGCTCTTGAGTCCGCGCCGCGTTGTCGGCGGCCAGCAACTCGACCGGATTGGCGATCGGCTCGAGTAGATCGGCGTAAGACGACGCCCGCGACATTTCCGGGGATGTCGAAGCGGGTTCGGTTGCCGCTTGCGCCGAAGCGATGGTTGCGATGCCGGCAACGGCGCCAAGCAACCCTGCGATTTTTTTCTCCATAAGCTTTCTCCAGGTCTCACAGCGCGACCACGGACGGCTCGCTGCGGCACGGCAAGCAAACGCGCCCGGCGATTCGAGGTTCCGCGTTCGAGATAATGGCCGAACTTCGTTCGACCGCATTGGCCGGGAACGCTCGGCACGGCGGCGCGGACGGCGGCCACAGGCAAAACCGTCGCTTTGCGCTATCGAAAAGCCAGCTGAGACAAGAGAGGCCCGCCGCGGCCGCCTATTTCAATGCCCGGACGCCGGTTCCTTTGGCATCAATAATTCTGCGAGCGTATCGCCCAATTTCCCGCGCCCAAACGGCTTCCGCAGCACCGGGAAATCTTGGTAATTGTCTGGCAGGCTGTCCCTGCCATAGCCGGTCGAAAAAGCGAAGGGAACCCCGCGTGCGGTCAACGCGTCGGCGACGAGGAAACTTTTTTGCCCGTTCAGATTGAGATCCACCACCGCGGCATCGATAGCCTCCGCGTCGAGCGTCGCCAGCGCCTGATCCGTGCTCGCGACGGGGCCGACGACCGAATAGCCCAGATCGGCGAGCATATCTTCAAGCAGCCATGCCACGAGCATCTCGTCTTCGACCACCAGGATGCGGCGCCCGGGGAGGGGACTGTTCACTGGCTCGCCCACCCGTTTCCCGAACGAACGGGCATGACGATCTGGCAACCCACGCCCTCGGGTTCGTAGTCGAGACGGACTTCGCCGTCCAGCTCTCGCGCCAGCCCGTGCTCGATCAGCCGCGACCCAAAGCCTTTTCGGCTGGGCGGCGCCACCGGTGGACCGCCCCTTTCTTGCCAGCGCAACCGCATCCGGTCGCCTTGCGAGGTCGGTTCAAGGCGCCAGGCAATGTCGATCCGCCCGGCGGCATCGTCGGAGAGCGCGCCGTACTTCGCTGCATTGGTCGCCAGCTCGTGGAATACCATGGCGAGGGTCAGCGCCGTTTTCGGTGGCAGGCGAACGTCATCGCCTTGGATCACGAACCGGACAACCCGCCGGTCGTGGAGGCCAAAGGGCTGCAATATTTGTTCAATCACCGCGCGCAGGTTCACGCCATCCCAGCTCTCGTGGCCCAACAGGCCATGGGCCGTTGACAGCGCCAGAATGCGCCCCTCGAAGGCATCCACCACGTCCTTGTCCGCCACGCCATGCAAGGTCTGCACGGCAATCGCCTGCACCGTAGCGAGCGTGTTCTGCGTCCGGTGGTTCAGCTCGTCCAGCAAAAATCGGAGCCGGTCTTTTTCCAGCTTGTGCTGGGTGAGATCCACGAATGAGGCGAAATGCTGCACAATATCGCCGTTCTCATTGCGAACCGGACTGACCCAGACGGCGGCCCAGAACACGCTGTCATCCTTGCGGCGATAGCAAATTTCCGCATCGAGGTGAGAGCCGGCCTCGAAGGCTTCTTCCACTTTCGCCAGCGCCTCGGGATCGGCGTCCGGCGCCATCAGGAAATTGAATCTTTGGCCGAGCACCTCTTCCCGGTCGTATCCGGTCAGCGAGAGAAAGCTCTCATTGGCAAAAATTATTGGATCCCCGGATGCTTTGGCATCGGTAAAGATCATCGGCATCCGTGTCGTGTCGGCGGCGACAACGAACGGACCCAGGGCTTTGCGAAAGCTCTCGACGTCGGCCTCGGCGGCTTTCTGCTGACCGGATTTGCCGTCTTTATTCGGCATGATCGCCCCGTCCTGTCCTTCGCAAACGCGACCGGGGATCCCGAGAGAGCTCCTCCCTCTCCAGCAGCCGCAACGCGGCCCGGACGACCTCGCTTGCGCTGCGGTAACGGCCGGAAGCGACCCTTTCCACAACGGAACGCTCCAGCTCGGGCGTGAGCGACACATTCATGGTTTTGCGCATTGTCATGAAGAACGACTCTGACGAACGGGGCTCCTGTGTGTCAAACATTGCCACAACAAGGATGTTCCATGCGGCTCAGTCCGGATCGCGGCGGACCCCGGCGATGGCGGCTCAGGCACCCTTTAAACCGCTAGGCTGACGATGGGTCCAGCCCGATGTTGCGCCGGTCATTTTCCAGCCGTAAAAAAGCGCGCGCTCCCTCCTATAGTCAACCATCCACGAAACGGCCTACGGCATTGGCTGCGGGGATCGGGCCAAGAGGTCCGCATCCGGCAACGAGAGGTCCCGGACACGCGGGTCCTCCTATCGCGGCAACTGGCAGGGAGCGGGCAAGATGATAGTCGCATGGACATCCGCGGGACCGTCGATGCTGGCGGCCTTCCTTGCGTCATTGGTTGAGTTCGTCGAGGCGCTGACCGTCGTGCTGGCGGTCGGAACCATTCGCGGCTGGGGTGGAGCGCTGGGCGGAAGCGGTCTAGCCGTGGCGGTGCTCCTGGTCATCATCGCCGCGCTCGGCCCGGCGCTGACCCGCATCCCGCTCGACATCGTTCAATTGGCGGTCGGCGCCTTGCTGCTGCTCTTCGGCATGCGCTGGCTGCGCAAGGCGATACTGCGTTCCGCCGGGGTGATCGCGCTGCACGATGAGGAGGCGACCTACGCGAAGGAAGCCGAGGCGCTGCGGCAGGCGGGCGGGATTGGTCGCGGCTGGGACAAAATAGCCTTCGCCACCGCCTTCAAGATCACGATGCTGGAGGGCATTGAAGTGGTCTTTATCGTCGTCGCCATCGGCGCCGGCGGTGTGGGCCTTTTCGTCCCCGCCAGCCTTGGCGCTCTGGCCGCGCTGCTTGTGGTGGTCGCTCTCGGCCTTGCCGTCCACCGGCCGCTGGCGAGCATCCCGGAGAACACGCTGAAATTTGTCGTCGGCGTGCTCCTCGCCGCCTTCGGCACGTTCTGGGTAGGGGAAGGCATCGGGGTCGCGTGGCCGGGTGCAGACTGGTCCATCCTCGGCCTGGTCGCCGGATTTTTCGTCGTCGCGATGTTCACCATACCGCTGTGCCGCGCGCGGGCGGGCACGCGCGTTTCGGTCGATGGCTGACAGGAGGCCAAGATGCAATGGCTGAAGACGATCGTCCGCGAGCTTTTTGGACTGTTTGTCGATGACGGCAGCTTCGCGCTCGCCATCATCATTTGGCTCGGAGTTGTCGGATTGGCGCTGCCGCACGCGCAGACCGACTGGAGGGGCGCGATGCTCTTCGGCGGGCTCGCCCTTATTCTGCTCGAGAGCGCAACGCGTCAGGCGCGCAGGTAGATCGCGGCTCGCATCACACAGCTGCGTTCGCGAGGCCGGCTTGCGCCGCGCGTAACCATCATACCGTCAGATAGCGGCCGCGGATCGACTCCTCCTCGGCGCGGAACTGGCTGGGGCTCGCGGCGTAGACCAGGCGGCCTTTGACCATGATATTGATCTCGTCGGCGACCTCGATGGCTAGTCGCATGTTCTGCTCGATCAGAAGAATGGTCACGCGGTCGTCGCGGAGCCGCTTGATGATCTCGGCGAGGTCGCGCACGACGAGCGGCGCCAGACCCTGACTGGGCTCGTCGAGCAGCAATAATTTGGGGTCGCTGACCAGGGCGCGGGCGATTGCCAGCATCTGCTGCTCGCCGCCCGATAGCTGCGCCCCCTTGTTGCGCTGTCGCTCTCTGAGCGCCGGAAACAGCTCGAACAGTCGCGCCAGCGGCCAGGATCGGGGCGGCCGGCGCTCGGCGACGCGAATGTTCTCAAGCACGGTCAGGTCGGGAAAAATCAGCCGTCCTTCGGGGACATAAGCGACCCCGGCGCGGGCGACATGATGCGGCGGCCAGCCGGCGATATCTGTCCCGTCAAGCACTACGCGCCCGCTCGACGGCGGCACCAGCCCCATCACCGCACGCACCGTCGTCGTCTTGCCGACGCCATTGCGACCGAGCACTCCGGCGATGCGACCCGGCGCGACATGGAGATCGACGCCTTGCAGAATGTGGCTTGCGCCGTAATGGGCGTTGAGGGCTTCGATCCTCAGCATCAGGCAAACCCGCCAAGATAGGCGCGCTGCACCTCCGCATCGTCCTTGACCGTTTGCGGCGCGCCGTCGGCGATGACCGCGCCGCGGTGCAAGACGGTGATCTTGTGGGCCAGCCGAAACACCACTTCCATGTCGTGCTCAACCAGCAGTACGGTCATGCTGCCGTCGGCAAGCAGCGTCGCCAGGGTCTCGACCGCTTGCGCGGTCTCCTCGACCGAAAGTCCTTGCGTCGGCTCGTCGAGCAGCAGCAGACGGGGCTGCTGCGCCAACGCCATCGCCACCTCGAGGAGCCGCTGGTCGCCATGCGACAATAACCCCGCCGGGCGGACGGCGACGGGCATGAGGCCGAGCCGCTCCAGCGCCGCATCGGCGCGTTTCTGCGCCGCGGCAAAGACGCCGCCGCCGCCGCAGAAACGCCAGCGCCGACGGTCGCGAGCCTGGGCGGCGAGACGGACATTCTCGCGGGCGGTCATTTGCGGAAACAGCGCGGTCAACTGAAAGGTGCGCGACAGGCCGCGCTGGCAGATGCGGGGCGGCGACAGGCCGGTCAGCATACCGCCGGCAAAGCGGACCGTGCCGGTGCTTGGCTTGACCACGCCGGTGATCAGGTTGAACAAGGTCGATTTGCCGGCGCCGTTGGGGCCGATGACGGCGCGTACTTCCCCGGCCTCGACCCGCATTGTCACGTTATTGACCGCGACAATCCCGCCGAAGCGGCGCGTCAGCGCATCGATCTCGAGCAGCGCCATCGTCTAGCCCGCTTGCGAGCCGCGGCGCGACGAGAGCAGCCCCCAGATGCCTTCCGGCGCGAAGATCACAAAGCCGATGAAGATCAGTCCGAAAAACAAGGCCCAGGATTCGGTGTAGTCGCTGAGCTGATGCTCGACCAGCATAAAAAACCCCGCGCCGAGGATCGGGCCGATCAAGGTGCCCTGGCCCCCGACGATCACCATGATCACGGCCTGTCCCGAGAACAGCCAGAACAAGAGCTCGGTATTGGCGAAGCCGGCGAACGGCGCATAAAGCGCGCCGGCCAACCCGCCCAAGGCGAACGACAGCGCGACGACGGCGATCTTGTATCCGCGCGTGTTGTAGCCGAGCGCCTGGGTCTTGCCCTCGTTCTCGCGGATGCCGCGCAACACCGCGCCAAACGGTGAGCGCACCAGCGCGCGACAGAACAGATAGGCGCCCAGCAGGGCGATCAGCACCAGGTAGTAATACCCGGTCCTGCCGGCGAACAGGCTGAACCCCCACGGGCCGGCGCGGCGCGGGATGCCGGCCAGTCCATCCGAGCCGCCGGTGACGCCGGTCCATTTGAACGCAATGGCGTAGAGCAGTTGCGCAAAGGCCAGGGTCAGCATTGAAAACGACACCCCGGTCGCCTGGGTGCACACCCAGGCGACGCCGATCGCGACAAGACCCGCCAACAGGGCCGCCAACGGGACGGCGAACAGCAACGGCAATTGGGTATGCAGCAACAACCAGCCCGAAGCGTAGGCGCCAAGGCCATAGGCGGCGGCGTGGCCGAACGAGATCAGCCTGGTGTAGCCGATCATCAGATCGAGGCTCATCGCGAACAGCCCGAGGATCAGCGCCTCGGTCAGCAAGGTCATCGCATAAAGCGGCAGACCGAACGGCGCCAGCGCCAGCACCGCGGCGGCAAGGATTATGCCCAGTGGCATCGGCGGCAATCAGGCCTCCTTGCCCAACAGGCCACCGGGCCGCACCACCAGCACCAGCACCATGATCAGATAGGTGAAGGCGAGCGCCAGATTGGGGTAGTAGTAATCGCCGAACACCTGGACAAAGGCGATCAGCACCGCGCTGATCAGCGAGCCGGGAAAGCTTCCCATCCCGCCGATGATGACGATGACGAAGGCGTCGATGATCATCGACGCGGCCATGCCGATCGAGGCGGTGACGAGCGGCGCGGCCAATACGCCGCCGATCCCGGCGAGACAGCAGCCGATGCCGAAAGTCGCCGAGCGCACCAGGTTCACATCTACCCCCAGCGCGTGCACCATCTCGGGGATTTGCGAGGTAGCTCGGATCAGCAGGCCGAACCGGGTGCGCTCGAGAAACTGCCAGATGCCGACCGCGACGGCGGCGCCGGCGCCGATCAGAAACAAGCGATAGGTCGGGAACGGCTCGTCCGCGATAAAGACGATCCCGGTGAACGCCGCCGGCGGCTGCAGCGGCAGCGCTTCCGGACCCCAGACGAGGCGGATCAGCTCGCCGAGCACCAGCGCCAAGCCGAAGGTGACCATCAGGAAGGCACTGGCGTCCCGCTGGTAAAGCCGCCGCAGGACGCCGAACTCGAACGCCGCGCCGACCGCCCCGACGACCAGCGGCGACACCACCAGCGCGAGCCAGAAGCTGCCGGTCACCCGCGCCACCGAGTAGCCGACAAAGGCGCCCAACATGTAAAAGGCCCCGTGCGCAAAGTTGACGATGCGCATGATGCCGAAGATCAAGGTCAGCCCGACCCCAAGGAAAAACAGCAGCGCTGCCTGAGACAGCGCGTTGAGGGTTTGCGTGACGAGGAAGGCGGCGAGGGTCAACGGGCCGTCCCTCTGCCGTGCGGCGGGCGAAGGACCGCGCCGTCTTTCGCCTCAATCGTCATACGTCGTCTTGTTGCAGGGCGGCGTGGTCTGCTCCCCGGGATAGGTGGCGAGCAGCTCCGGCACCGGGTACGAGAACCCGTCGGCCTTGACGAGCTTTACCATGTAGCCGTTCTGCACCGCCTGATGATCGCAGTCGCGGATCGCGACGTGGCCCTTGATGTCGTCGATCGCGATCGTCGACAGCGCGGTGCGCAGGGCGTCGGTGCCGGTGCCGTTGGCCTTCTGGACCCCGGCGGCGAGGATTTGCAGCGCCTGCCACTGCTCGCCCTCGTTGTTGTCGGGTGGCGCGTTGTACTCTTTCTGCCAGAGCGCGACAAAGTCCTTGTTGGCCGGATTGTCGAGACGGAAGCAATAGCGCATCGAGCTGATCAAGCCGATTGCCGCGTCGCCGACGGCGCGCGGCACGGTCAGATCGACGACCTCCGACAAGAGCTGGACCTTCTCGGGCAGACGGTATTGCGCCGCCTGCTGCAGAAACGCGTTGTAGTCGTCGCCGGCCATCGAGATGTAGACCGCGTCGGCGCCCGACTGGCGGATTTTGGTGATGTAGGTCGAGAAATCCTTGGTGCCGATAGGCGAGAATACCTCGCCGGCCCATTTCTTTTTCGCCTTCTCCATCTCGGATTTGAAGACGCCGACGCTACTGCGGCCCCAGGCATAGTCCATGCCGATGCCGTAGATGTTCTCGTATTCGGCCTTGCGCAGGAACAGCGACACCGCCCGGGCGCCCATCGGCGCCGAGATGTTGGCGCGAAAGAAATTGGGGACGAACGACTCGGCGGTCAGCCGCCCGTCGCCATTGTCGGACGAGATGAAGATCGCTTTCCATTCCGCGAGCTTCGGCGCGACCGCCAGGGCTTCCGAGGACAGCGTGATCCCGGTGAAGATGTTGCAGCCGTCGCGCTCGACCATTTCCTGCGCCTTGCGCACGGCGTCCGCCGGGTTGCCGCCGGTATCCTCGATGAGCAGCTGGATCTGCCGGCCAAGCAGCCCGCCTTTGGCGTTCTGCGTCTTGGCCCACAGCTCGCCGCCGCGCTTGAGCTGTTGTCCGACCGAGCCGAGCGGGCCGGTCAGCGCCAGCGGCATGCCGATCTTGATCGGCTCCGCGGCCAGCGATCGGCGCGTCCATCGCGGCGCCGTCAAGACAGCGCCCGCCACCGCAAGCCTTCCCAACCCACGCCGGGTCACTCCGAGACGCTTGGTCATGTCTTTCCTCCCCGATGCGGCGATCTTGAACCGTGCCGCTTATCTTACCGGCGTCACGCTTCAAGTCGATGGCGGGCTTGCCGCCCCGGTACGGTCTTCGCTTCTGTGTTGCAAGCCGCCATCCTAGGGTTCGCCATCCAGCTAGAGGCTTCGTTTTTTTGCTGGCCGCCGAGGGTACACCGAGGACGGCTTCGCGGCGTCGCCGCGAATTTCGCAGAGGCCGGCCTGCCGGGCCCGTCTGGCCGGTCGCCACCGGGCCGTTGCTCTGGCGCGGCATCCGCTGGGCAACCGAAGCGGGCCGTGACGGATGACGCTCCGCCGAGTAACCGAGCGATGGTGGCGACACCGTTGACGATCGCGCTTTGCCGTCCGAAAGTGCCAGTCTCTTCGCCTAGGTGTCGAATCCAAGCACGTTGTTCAGCTTTGAGGTCGGTGGTTTTCCGCCGAGGGCTGAGTGGGGTCGGGTGTGGTTGTAATCGGTGATCCAGGGCTGCATGGCTTGGC
>Ga0209483_1001415_pt1 | contig 18169 bp, 19 predicted proteins | sample NGEPerA_FD_184508 | JGI IMG/M metagenome (GOLD analysis project Ga0209483, IMG submission 184508) | Arctic peat soil microbial communities from the Barrow Environmental Observatory site, Barrow, Alaska, USA - NGEE PermafrostL2-A... | ecosystem: Environmental > Terrestrial > Soil > Wetlands >... | reverse complement strand
CGTCGCCATGACCGCCTGCATGCGCAAGCTCGTCATCCTCATGAACCGCCTCCTCAAAAATTATGACTTCCAACTTGCCAGCTAACACCGTTGCTTTATGTTTCAGCTAAATGTCTCGGCTTGGGTAGCCACGAAATTCCCGGAATATCCTTCTTTAGAAAATATGAAATTTATCATCTCAATAACTGTTTTGGCGTCTGTTTTATTGCTTGGCTGTGATGCAAGGCATCAAGATGGACGTAAAGCGCAGGAAATCAACTGCGTCAACAATCTGAAACAGATCGGGATCGCGTTCCTCATTTGGAATGGAGATCATGGCAATCAATTTCCCTTCAACTTGAGTACCAATGCCGGTGGCACATTGGAGTTATATGCAGGAACAAGGATGGTTTTGATAGCAATGCCTATTTATTTATTCAAGCCATGTCCAACGAGTTGTCCACAACAAAGCTTTTAATTTGCCCGTTGGACCACTCGAAAACAGTGGCCGCCAATTGGGCCAACGTTACGGCCTCGAATATAACTTACCGCTTTCGTTCCGGCTCGGATGTGAGCTTTGGAAACTCAAAACAGGTTCTCGCTGTCTGTCCGATTGACGGCAATATCCTCTATGCCGATGGAAAAGTCGAATCGAAGGAGCTAGCCGAGCGTGACGATTCCGGACACTATCCTATGAGCGTTACGACGCACTAATAACGATGAATCCAAAGAGAATTCTGTTGGCACTTACAAGTTTGCCGCAGTGATGTTGCTGCTTTATTGGATAATTGACCATTCGGTTACAAAGGCTACAGTTCCTACGCCACTGCAAACGGACATAGCTTTAGCCACCAAGGCACCGGCGAACGTGTCGTCAAATGCCGCGTTCCACGTCAAAGTCAAAACCAGATACTCGGAATTTACCGACGCCGAGAAAGCAGAGTTTCAGACGAATTTTGAAAAGCGGTATAAGCCCGCGCTGTCCAACTGGTGTAACGCTTACGGAAACCACGTTCCGTTTTCACAAAGCTCTGTGATCCCGGACAAACTCGCCGAACGGATAGGAATGAACGCAGCCTATCACGAATATGTTTTCGTCGTGGACGGAATAACCCTTGGCATACAGGACACCAAGGGAATTGCCCGGGTTGATTATTTGAATGATCCGACCCAAACGAAGAAAATGGCAATGCAACCAGATGGGACAGCACCCCTCATCGTAAGTCCAGTCCCAAGGGGAGACGTGATGACAATGCTTGCGGTTGATAGTGGCAATCAATTTCCGTCTGACCAGGTCCGATTGGTCCCTAGTGGATTTTCTGCGGGCTAAACGGCGGGGTGATGGTTCATGTTGGCGGCAATCCAGACAATGCGGCTTCATGGAAATACGACATGATCTTTGGTGCCGATGGGAAATTAGCTTACTACTTAAGAGGGCAATAATTAAACCGTGAGATTTTTGCGGAGGAATTCGGGCAGTTGACGGAGAATGTCCGGTTCGTGCCGGCGGAACGCGGCGGGGTGACGGTGGAAGTCCGGCAGTTGGCAAAAAGATTCCGTCGCGGATTGCGCGGTTGCCGCTAGCACATTTGGAATCGAGTCATACGCCGTGGAAAAGATGTTTTAGAACACTCTTTCTGGAGTCAACTTTTATTTGAACCATTTTCAAACTTTAATTTTTCCAGCAACTGCGCGTCGGAGGCGGGAAATACAAAACTGGCAAGTTCCGTTTTCGTCACCCATTTCACGGCGGCGCAATCAATCGGCTGCGGTTCGCCGGACAGAAGCTGGCAGATGAAAAACTTCAGGTGGACGGATTTTTCCGGGTAGGCGTGCGTGACTTCCTCAAACAATTTGCCGACGGCAATCTCCACGCCCAGCTCCTCGCGGATTTCGCGGACAAGACATTCTTCAAATGTTTCATCGGCTTCGCGCTTGCCGCCAGGAAATTCCCAAAGTCCGCCAAGATGCGACTGCGCGTGGCGCTGGGTGATGAGGAGCTTGCCGCCGTGAAAGATGAGCGCGGCGCTGACCTCAATGGATTTACGATTTACGATTGATGATTTACGATTTGAGCCACCAAGGTCGCCAAGCTGTTTTCCAATCATAAATCGTCAATCGCAAATCATAAATCACCTGCCCACGCTCTTGTAAATCCATCCCAATTTTTCCATTTCCGCCGGGTCAAAAAGATTGCGGCCGTCAAACATGATCGGGTGCGTCAGCCCGTTTTTGGCGCGGGCCAGATCAAGCTGCTTGAACTCGTCCCATTCCGTCGCCACCACAATCGCGTCGCAGCCTTCGGCCACGGCGTTCATGTCATCAACGTAAGTGACGTTCGGCAAAAACGGTTTTGCCTTGTCCATCGCCTTCGGGTCGTGGACGCGCAAAGTTGCGCCTTCTTTCAGCAACCGCTGGCACAAATCAATCGCGGGCGAGGAACGCACGTCGTCGGTGTTTTGCTTGAATGCGAGGCCAAGCACGCCGATTTTTTTGTCCTTCAAAACCCAGAGCGTGTCGGTGATTTTTTTGATAAAACGCTCCATCTGGTCGGTGTTGATGCGCTGGACTTCCTTGAGCAGACGAAAGTCATAGCCGACCTGCTCGGAAATTTTGATGAACGCGCTCAAGTCCTTCGGAAAACAACTGCCGCCGAAGCCGATGCCGGCGTTGAGAAAGCGGCGGCCAATGCGTTCGTCCAGCCCGATGCCGTGCGCGACTTCCTGCACGTTGGCGCCGGCGGCCTCGCAGATGTTGGCGATGGCGTTGACGTAGGAAATTTTCAGCGCGAGAAATGAATTCGCCGCGTGTTTGATGAGTTCCGCCGAGTTGATGTCGGTGATGATGATCGGTGCCTTGAACGGCGTGTAAATCTCCGTCATCGCCGCGACGGGCCGTTGCGAACGGACGCCAATGACGACACGGTCGGGATTCATCAGATCGCCGACGGCAAAACCTTCGCGGAGAAATTCCGGATTGCTGACGACATCGAATTCCGTCTTGGCCGCGCAATAACGCTTGATGGTCTCGGAAACTTTCTCGCCGGTCTTGACCGGCACCGTGCTTTTGTCCACGACGATCTTGTAGCTGGTCATGGCGGCGGCGATGTCGCGCGCCACGCGCTCGAGGTAACTCAAATCCACCGAGCCGTCCGGCTGCGGCGGCGTCGGCACGGCGATGAAAATGACATCGGAATTTTCGACGCCTTCCGCCGTGCTGCTGGTGAACGTGAGCCGGCCGGCGGTGACGTTTTTTTTGACAAGTTCCTCCAAACCGGGTTCGTAAATTGGAATGCCGCCGGCCTGAAGCGTTTTAACCTTGGCCGCGTCATTGTCCACGCAGATGACGTGATGGCCGACTTCCGCAAAACAAGTTCCCGTGACGAGACCGACGTAGCCGGTGCCGATGATGGAGAGCTTCATTTGGAAAGCTGGAAAGGAACTGGCGTCGCCGATGTGGCCGAGGTGGTCGGCGCGGCGGGTTTGACGGCGGCGGCGAGTTTGTTTTTGATTTCAAGCGCGCGCTGCGCCGCCTCCTGGGCAAGCGTGCCGCCGAGACTGGACTGCGCGGCGTTTTCGTAATGGCTGACCGCCTCCGTCAGTTTGTTCTGCTGTTCGGCGATGCGGCCCAGCGCAAATTCCGCCGGCAGGACGCTGGTTGAACCGGCAAAAACCGAAGTGACCCTTTGATAAGCCGCCGCTGCCGCATCCAGTTTGTTTTGCGCCTCGAGGCTGGCCGCCACGCCGAGTTCGGCGATGGCCGCCAGCGGACTGGTGGCGTCGTGATCCAGAAATTTTTGGAACTGCGCCTGCGCGTCGGCGTAACTTCCGGCGCTGAAGAATGCCGCCGCCGCCTGCAACTGGGCGCGCTGGCCCGCAGCCGTGCCGGAATATTTCGTTGCGATCTGCTCAAACGCTGCGGCCGTCTGGCCGGCGTTGGCGTTGGCCGGCGGGCTGACCTGCAACATCGTCAGCGCTTGTCCGGCGTCAACTTCCTGCTGCGCACGGTGCGAGGAAATGAAAAACAGAATCGCGGCGACGACGATGATTGCGACCAGCGCGACAATCAGCCGGTTTTTGTTGGCCTCCAGCCAGGGCCAGAGTTTGAAAAGAAATTCGGCCGGTGCGTCTTGAGTTTGCATAATTTAATGAATGGAGATTTTTTCCCGGCCGCACCGGAAACGCAAGCTGAAATCGGCGAAAACACGTTATATTTTGCGTCCGGCCCGCGCCGTCGCCGCCGTTACAAGCCCCGTTTTGCGGCGGTGATAAAACTTTTCACCGGTTCCGTTTCCGATTCCTTGCGCCAGATGGCGACGACGGGAATCGGCGGCAAAGCGGGCCGCAGCGCCAGCAGTTTCAGGCGCGGCCCGGCCATGCACGCCACGCAGCCCGGAACCAGCGCGAATCCGCGTCCCGACTCAACAGCGGCAATGAGGCTGGTCACACTGTCATGTTCGTCGGCGATGCGCGGTCTGCGGCCGACGGACGCGAAGAGTTTTTCCAGCATCGCGTGATATTCGGGATAATCTTTGCGACTGTAAGCGATGAGCGGCTCGCCCGCGATTTGCCCGAGGTTGACGCTCTTGGATTTTGCCAGCGGATGTTTCGGCGCCACGGCCACGCACATGGCATAACGCGCGAGTTCCTCAAAGGACAGCCCGCGCAGCAGTTTGGCCGGCGGACGGACGGTGAGCGCGACTTGTAATTTCTTTTCGCCGAGTTGCGCGAGCATTTCTTCCGTGGACAAATCGTGCAATGCCACGCGGACATTGGGAAACTGCTCCTGAAACTTCCGCAGCGCCGCCGGCAGAATCTGCACCGTGAGCGAAGGTGCATAACCGATGTTGATCTCGTCCGTGATTCCGCTAGAAACGGCGCGGGCTTTGTTCACCGCCTCCTCGGCCCGCTGAAGCACCGCGCGGGCTTCGCCGAGAAAAACTTTTCCCGCCGCCGTCAAACGCAGGGATTTCGCGCTGCGTTCAAAAAGTTGAAAACCGATTTCAGCTTCGAGGTCACGGATCTGCCGGCTGATGCCCGGCTGCGAGACGTGCAGCTTCAAAGCAGCCCGGGAAACATTTTCCTCTTCGGCCACGGCGACGAAATAACGGAGATGGCGCAGTTCCATTTGTGATTTTCATTATGCCTAAAAAGCATTGTCAGGCAAGAAACATGGTATTTCTCCAAATCACCAACCGCGCGTAAGGTGGAGCCATGAAAATGATTCGTAAATCAAATGAACGGGGCCACGCCGAACACGGTTGGCTGGACAGCTATCACACCTTCAGCTTCGCGGATTACTACGATCCGCAGTGGATGGGCTACCGCAGCCTGCGCGTGATCAACGACGATCTGGTGATGCCCGGCATGGGCTTCGGCCGGCATCCGCACCGCGACATGGAGATCATCACCTATGTTTTGAGCGGCGCGATTGAGCACAAGGATTCGATGGGCAACGGCCGCGTCATCCGCGCGGGCGAATTCCAATACATGGCCGCCGGCACCGGCGTGCAGCACAGTGAGTTCAATCCGTCCAAGACGGATCCGCTGCGCCTGCTGCAAATCTGGATTCAGCCGGACGAAAAAGGTGTTCCGCCGCGCTATGCCGAGAAGAACTACGCCGCCGCGCCGACGGGGAAATTGAATCTCGTCGCCAGCAAGAGCGGACGTGACGGTTCCATCGCGATTCATCAGGATGCCGACTTGCTGCTCGCCAAGCTCGAAAGCGGGCAGACGGTGAAACATTCGCTCGCGCCGAACCGGCACGCGTGGCTTCACGTTGCCGAGGGCGAAGTGGAATTGAACGGCACAAAGTTGTCCGTCGGCGACGCCGTTGGCGTCAGCGACGAAAGTGTGCTAGAGATTGTCGCGGCCAAACCGTCGCAGGTATTGGTGTTCGATCTCAACTAAAACCGGTGGGGCAAGTCGCGCTGCGACTCGCCGGCCAGCCGCAGCGCGGCTGGCCCCACCAAGCCAAAAAAAAACTGAAATCATGACATGAAACGAATTTTACAAATTCTGGCGCTGCTGGTCGTGCTGGCCGGCACCGGCAACTGGCTGGCCACCGGTGCCAATCGCGGCTGGACCAAAACCAGCGTGATGGTCAAGACGCTTGATCCGGTCACCGGCATTGACGGCATTTCCTACGCGAAAAAATTTCTGCCCGGCGTGGATTTTCTCGGAGCGGCTTTTGGCGGCGCTGCGCTGCTCGCGGGAACTTCGCTGCTTTTTCGCAAAAGAAAGTAAAGCTCACAGGCAAGATGCCTGTGCCACTACAAATTTTCGCAAGGCAAAAACAAACAACCATTAAAATAACCAATAAACATAATATGAAACTGACACACATCATTCCACTGCTCACATTGGCCACGGCGGTTTATGCCGCACCGCAGTCCTTCGATTTCAAAGACCCGAAGGGCGTGAACAACGCCGTGTTCAAACTCGATGCGCCGCTCGAATCCGTCAACGGCAGCGCCAGCGGCATCAGCGGCACCGTGAGCTTTGATCCGGAAAATCCGGCGGCGACGACCGGAAAAATTGTCGTCGCCAGTGAGTCCATGACCGTGCCGAACCCGATGCAAAAGGAGCATTTGCACAGCGCCAACTGGCTCGACGTGGCGCAGTATCCGGAAATCACCTTTGAAGCAAAATCGCTGGCCAATGTGAAGACCGAAGGCGACGTGACCACCGCCGATGTCACCGGCACGTTCACCTTGCACGGCGTCGCCAAGGAAATCACCGCGCCCGTGAAGCTCACCTATCTCAAGGACAAACTCGGTGCCCGCGTGCCGAACTTGAAGGGTGATTTGCTGGTCATCCGCGCCAGTTTCAACATCAACCGCGAGGACTTCGACATCCAGAAGGGCCAATACGAAGACAAGGTTGCCAATGAAATCGTCCTTTCCTTGAGCATCGCCGGCGCGTCCGCCAAATAATCGGAATTGGAAAAAACGTCGCCGGAAAATTCATGGTGCGACGCTGGCAACGGCGTTGCGCCAGCTTTACGGCGAGCGGAAGCGATAGAAGCGGCCTGGATAATTCGTCCACTGTGGATCGCTTGAATAGGATACGCTGCCGGTGAACATGTTGGATTGCACCGGCTGCCACACGGGATTGGAAAGATTCGTGCAGTCTGCGGAATTCAGAGAAGGCTTCTTCAATCCGTTTATGAGAATAGCCCAGCCATTTATGGCTGGGGGAAAGTTTCATCCTATTTTCAAAGTCCCGTCAAGGGACGGCAGATAATTTCTTTCGTCCCTGACGGGACTTCATGGTGGCCGTGCACAAGCACCCCAGCCATAAATGGCTGGGCTATTGTCAACCCGCCCAAGCCCAGACCCCCGCTTCTCTGCGCCGTCTCGTCCGGTTGCTTCTCGGCCGCTCATGCAAAAGGGTTAAAGGGTAAAAGAGCAAAAATTAAAGCCCCCTCACACACCGAAAGCCAAAGTAGAGTAAGTTGGCATAGACCGGGTTGGGGTAGTTGCGACCGGCGCAACGCGCGTAGTCGGCGTCGCTGACCCAAGCGCCGCCGCGCAAAACACGGTAGTTATAGGGGCTGGAGGTTGGACCCCGAGTGTCGTTTTGGGTCGCACTGGCATTCGAATACCAATTGCCGTCATACCAATCCCAACACCACTGCCACACGTTCCCCGCCATGTCGTAAAGCCCATACCCATTCGGCGCAAAGGATCCGACAGGACTTGTGTAGGGTTGAACCCCATCGTTGAATGTCGGATTATAGCCAGTGTTGCTCAAATCATAGGTATAGTAACTCGTGCCTGTGCTGTTGTAATTCGCCTGGCTTTCTGAAATCGTATTGCCCCACGGGAACCGCTGCCCACTGGCCCCGCCCCGCGCCGCCTTCTCCCACTCCGCCTCCGTCGGCAGCCGGTAGCCCGCATTCCAGTTCACACAGGAATTACTAATGTCAAGTTCCCCGGTGCGATACACCACCGTCTGTGCCGCGCCAGTATAATATGCCGGTGTCCGCCCTTCCATCTCGCTCCGCGCATTGCACCATTTCACACTGTCATACCAGTCAATCGTCTGCACCGGATGATTCGCCGCGTTGCCCGATCCCGCATTGTCAAAAGTGTAACCATGCACGATTGCCCAGTTATAGACCTGCTGCCACAACGCCAACGTCACGTCATACTTGTCCATGTAAAACGCCGAGACATAGACGGTGTGCAGGGGAAGGGCGTAACTGCTGCCGTCCAAGTTGTCCCCCATTTGAAATGAACCAGCGGGAATCAGCGCCAGGCCGGAAGGTATGCTGGCAGGACCCACGGTCAAAGTGGCCGGGGTGGAATTCGACGTCTGACCGCCGGCAGACACCTGAACGTAATAATTGCCGGCATAGCCGGAGCTGACGCCGGGGAGCGAAAGGGTGCGGGCGGTCTGGCCGGGCATCGGCACGCCATTGAAATACCACTGATAGTTTGGCGTTCCGGTGGCCGCCACCGTGCAGGAAAAATAAACGGAGCCGCCCAAAGTAACGGACTGGCTCTGGGGCTGCTGGTCGAAGGAAATTTTTGGTTCGTCAGGAAACAGATGCCATTTATCGGACCAGAGCGACTGGCTAAAGGTGGGATTAAAATTGATTGCATCAAACGCCGGCCCAGCCAGGCCAATATCAAGGCTGACATCCGCGGCCAAATCGCCGCTTAACGGCTGGCCGGTGCCCGCCTGAAAAACGACGCTGGCGCTGGGCGTGATGCCCGCCGATACGCCGGCCAAACCATAGACCAGAAAATCCACTTCGGGTTCGAGCGAAAGCTTGACCGATGCAACGGCATTTATATTTGCAGTGAAAGGAACCACGGTGGGCGGTGGAAAATTAAAGGAATGCACCCATTCCACGTCGTTTGGACTGTTGTAAGTGACGCCAAAAGACGCAGCCACCGACTGGCTTTCACCGGATCGGAAGCTCAAGGTGGCTTGCGCTGTTTCCTCGGCTTTCACTTTCAGATCCAGACTGAGCGAGGCAAACACCGGCACCGGGCCGATGGAACCGAGAAACACCCACGTCTCCGGTTGCGCTCCCGGCGGCAGTTCAAAAATGGTTTGGGTGACGTCCGCGCCCGCGAGCAGCACGTCCGCATCAAAAATCGCAGCCGAGTCAACCGTGCCCGACGCGATGGCCTGAAACCGCTGCAAGCCGCCCCCATTGATTTCGAGGCTGGCCTGGAGTTGGGGCGTCAACCACCAATGCAATTGCTCGGTGGTCACATCGAGCAGGTCCGGGGCGGTTCCAACGCTCAAGGTGACGCCGTTAATCGTGGACGCAAACCCGTCCTGTCTTAACTTAAAATCGGCTCCATCGAGCGAATAACCGATCTGGGGAAAGGTGACGGTGCCACTGACAGAAATTGCCTTCGCAAAAACGCCGTTGGTGCCCAACTGGAGAATCATGGAATCGCTGGAAACCGAAACCGAACCATTGGTGGCGATCTCTGTGAGCGGGACTTCGACGGTGAACAAGGTCAGTAATTTATGGCCGGGATCGTCGCTGATGGAAGTGATCCGGCGGTTGAAAATTTCCGCCGGACTGGCGGGCGTCAGGTTGCAAACATACTGGCCAACCGTGAAAACCGGGGCGGTGTTGGTGTAGGAAAGGAGCAGGTAATTGGTTGCCACTGATGCGAGTGTCCACGGGTAACCTGATCCTTTGGGAACTGGGCCAGATGGTTTAACCAGTGCGCGGGTGGCGAGGTTGCCAATTTGCTGGCCGCGCGCCTGCGCCTGCGGCGAGCCGAAGACGAAAAGATTGGTCACGGTTTGCGGCTGGCTCGCCAAGGTGAAGCTCCAAGTGTTCGTGCCCGCATTGCCCAAGGTGTCCGCGATGATGAGCGTCAGTTGAACATTGGCGCCCATGTTTCCCAAGGGGATGCTGCCGCCGTTGATGAACGTGAGGAGGTTGTTGCTGAAGGTGAGTTGCGCATTGGTGAACGTGAACGTGCCGAGGCTGCCCACCGTCAACTGAATGGATTTGGGATTTATGCCGGTGGCATCGGATAATTGCATCGTGAGATTGGCAAACTGCGGCACGGCAAATCCGCCATCCGGCGGATACTGGCTGACGGTGGCGGGCGGCTGCTCGTCCAACTGATTCACTTTGTAGTAGCCAGCGTTGCCGGTGGTCTGGAAAAGCATCTGCTGGGCCGGGCCGCTGGCGGCGGCGGGATAACCGGGCGCGGTGGTCCACGTTTGCAGATTGGTGGATTGCTGCACCGCGTAACGCAGGCCGGGCGTGGCGGGCCAGACGAGCTTGAGACTTCCCGGTGTAGAAGCGTCGCCGGGGAAGATGACGGGCTGGTTGGTCTGCGCGGCGAGCGAGAACGTCGCCAGGCAATTGAGCAGAACGAGCAGGTTGCTAATTTTCATACAGGTTGCTGAATGGTTATTGAACCCGGTTTTCTTGGTCGCGTGATAAAACCCGACGGTTCTTATTCCAGTCCTCATTGTCCCCGGATGCAAGCACTGATTTTCATTTTCTGACGGCACGGCGATTTCCTCCAGGTTCTAAAATTCGCAAAATGGGAGACTCTTTTATGCCCTGTAGAAATCATTTCATTAACACCGTGTTTTAACGCGGTGAACCACGAACGTGCCAAAGAAGAACCGTTTAAACGTTTTTTTTCTTCGCGCACCTTTCGCACCCGGCTGAAGCCGGGTGTCAATGAGAAGTTTTCTACAAAGCAACTCTTTTACTAAATACAGAAAGCAGCTCTAAAAAATTCGGAGCCTGCCCGTCGGCACGGCATCCCGGCAAACAACCAAAAACAATCCGCAAAGGAAACATTATGAGACCTCTGCCAAAGCCCTGTAGCGGCGCTCTGTGAGCGCCGGAGAATGATGGTTTTCGAGCCAATCACGGCGGTCATAGACCGCCGCTACAACCCAAGGCGACTTTCGCAGAGGTCTCATTATGTCTGCCCGGAATGATCCGCTGAAAGAAAGCGGCCCATTTCGAGGATTGGCGGCATTGGGCGACCGCGCTGACCGGCTGGAGGATGTGAAAAAATAATTTGGGTCAGCCCACCACCCGGCTGATCAAATCCGCCGGAACGTTCTGGCCGAACCTGACCTTGCCGATTTTTTCCGCGAGGACAAACTTGATTTCACCGGCACTGACCTTTTTATCGAGCTGCATTGCGGCCAAAAGTTTTTTGCGCCGGGCGGAATCCAGTTTGATCCGCACCGGCAAGCCGGCTTGGACAAAAAGTTTTTCAATCCGCGCCACGTCGCCCGATGGCAAACCTAGAATTTCGTGCGACAATTTTGCCGCCGCGACCTGGCCGATGGCAATCGCCTCGCCGTGCAGAAATTTTCCGTAGCCCGAACTGTTTTCAATCGCGTGGCCGATGGTGTGGCCGAAATTCAAAATCGCGCGCAGGCCATTATCCGTTTCGTCCCGACCGACGACGTCCGCCTTGATTTCGCAGCAGCGCGCTATGACGGTGGACAGCGTCGCTTCATCGCGCTGGAGCAGTTTGGGCAGGTTGCGTTCGAGCTGCGCGAAAAGAATCGCGTCGTAAATGATCCCGTATTTGATGATCTCCGCGAGGCCGGAAATGTATTCGCGCTTCGGCAAAGTTTTCAGCGTGTCCAGATCGCACAGCACGAGTCGCGGCTGGTAAAATGCGCCGACGAGATTTTTGCCGGCCTTGAGGTTCACACCGGTCTTGCCGCCGACGGAACTGTCCACCTGCGCCAGCAGCGTCGTGGGCACCTGGACGAACGGGATGCCGCGCAAATACGTCGCCGCCACAAAGCCCGCGAGGTCGCCCACCACGCCGCCGCCGAGCGCGACGATGAAGGATTTTCGTTCCAACCGGTGCGCCGCGAGCTGGTCGAAGCATTTTTCCACGACGGCGATGCGCTTGGATTTTTCACCGGCGGGAACGGTGATAAGAACTGATTCAAAACCCAAAGCCGAAAGTGATTTTAACGCCGCCTTCGCAAAATGTTTGCCGACGTTGGAATCCGTGATGACGGCGCAACGCTGGCCGAGCTTGAGCCGCGCGCACTCCGCGCCAAGCCGCGACAGCAGATCACCTCCGACCTTGATGGCGTAACTACGGTTGCCGAGCGGAACTTGAACGATGCGCATGGCCGAAGGATAGACAGCCCCGCGCGCGTGTCAAAAATGGAAATTCAATGGCGGTTGAATCTGTGCCGCCAGTCTGGTAGCTTGGCAGCGTGAGTCCGACGATTTTTCGCTACCGCAAGTATCGGTTTTATTTCTTCTCACGCAAGAACCGAGAATGCACATCCATGTGATTTCGCCGGACGGCGAGGCAAAGTTTTGGCTGGAGCCGGAAATTGAACTGGCGGTCAACCAGGGTTTAAGTGCAACCGAACTGAACGAGTTGAAGAAAATTGTGGAGGAACGACAAAATGAATTCCGTGAACACTGGCGCAGACATTTCCAAAGTTGAAGTCCTGAACGTGTCGCCGCACGGCTTCTGGCTCCTTATCGGTGAGCGGGAATTTTTTCTCGCGTTCACCGATTTCCCGTGGTTTCGTGGCGCGACGCTCCAACAACTCTTCGCCATCGAGCTGTCGCATGACACACATCTTTACTGGCCGGAACTTGACGTGGATTTGGATCTGGAGCGGATTCAGCACCCGGAAAAATTTCCGCTGGTCTCGAAAGTTTGAAGCAGGCTTGGTTTCCTCGTTATGCGCGCAACCATTCAAAAGCTCAACATGGCGTTGCTCTACTGCGAAGCCGCGAGCAACAATGACATCCTATTCGTTTTTCAACCGTCATCAGGTTTGCATATTGGCGATGTCATTGAGTTTGACCCTCATGCCCTTGAAGCACGGCAGACAGCATTAAACATCACGGCTGAAACTGCATTTACGCTTCAGATTCGGAAGAATGACGTTCATGACTTGCGGCTATCAGCCACACACGGCTCATCACGTTTTCCAAGTCTTGAAAGACTGAGTTCCTCTTAGAAGGATTTGATTTCAATCCAGGGGAATCTTGGCATAACTATTTCCCGATGCAAAACGTGCTGAAAATGGAGTCGAGCAGATCTTCCGTGGTGGTCTTGCCCACGATTTCGCCGACGGCGTTGGCGGCGATCCGCAAATCCATCGCCACCAGTTCCAGCGTGGCGTCGGCACGCAGCGCGTCCGCCGCCAGCCGCGTGGTGGCGCGGGCGCGGTTTAGCGCCTCCTGATGCCGCGAGTTGATCATCACCTGCAACATCTCGGATTTGATCTCGCCCGCCCAGACGAGCGATTTGATGGCGTCCTTCAACGCCTCGATCCCCTGCCCGTTCACACAGCAAACGTCAATAATTGGTGGGGCGAGGCTACTGACGAGCCGTTCGTTTCGGCTCGCGAGGACGCTCGCCCCACCATCTGATAAATTTATTTTCACCGGCAAATCGGTTTTGTTGCGGACAAGAATTCTTTTTTTCCCGGCGAATTCGGCGAGATAATTTTCATCCGCGCCCGTCAGGGGTTCGCTGGCGTCGAGGACGTGCAAAATGAATTCCGCAGCCGCCAGCGATTCGCGGCTGCGGCGGATGCCTTCCAGCTCAATCTCGTCGCGCGCCTCGCGCAGGCCGGCGGTGTCAATGAAGATGACGGGCAGGCCGCGAATGTTCGCCGTCTCCTCAATGGTGTCGCGCGTCGTGCCGGGAATATGCGAGACGATGGCGCGGTCGCGGCCAAGCAGTTGATTGAGCAGGCTGGATTTGCCCGCATTGGGCCGTCCGACAATCGCCGCGCGGATGCCGCGACGAAGAATTTGGCCTTCGTTCGCCGTGAGCAACAATTCGTCCATGAAGGCGATGCCATTTTCCAACCGCCGCAACAAACCTTCTTTCGTGTCGGGCGAAATGTCTTCGTCGGGAAAATCGATGTGCGCCTCGACGTGCGCGAGCGTGAGCATCAGATCGTCGCGCATTTGGTTGATGCGCTGGGAAAGTTTCCCGGCGAGCTGTTCGTTGGCGGCGGCGAGCGCGAGTTCGGTGCGCGAGTGAATCAAATCGGCGACGGCCTCGGCCTGCGCGAGGTCAATGCGGCCGTTGAGAAACGCGCGCTTGGTGAATTCGCCCGGCTCGGCCAAGCGCGCGCCGTGGGCCAGCAACGTGTCGAGCACAAGCTTGGCGGGCAGCAGTCCGCCGTGACAGGAAATTTCGACGGTGTCTTCGAGCGTGAACGTGCGCGGCGCGCGCAGGACTGCGAGCAGGACTTCATCCACGATTTTACCATCACGGACAATTTTGCCGAACTGGATCGTGTGCGTCGGCGCGGCGGAAGGCTTCAGCGAACTTTTTCCAACGGGCAGAAAACTCTTATCGGCAATGGCGAATGCCTGTGCGCCCGAAAGGCGGATGACGGCCAGCCCGCCTTCGCCGAGCGGCGTGGCGATGGCAGCAATGGTGTCGTCGAACATGGTTGCAGGTTACAAGTTGAAGGTTGAAAGTTGCAAGCCGGCCCGCGTCAGATCTAACTTTCAACTTTTAACCTGCAACCTTCAACTCAAACGTGCCGGCAGTTGCCAGCCTGATTTTCCGCGTCACGGCCTTGCAAATAAAACCGCGCCTTCTCGTAGCTTTTCTTGTGCAAATAATGCAGCAGCGTCGGGTCGGCGGTGCCCGGAAGCTGTTTGGTGAGTTCGTCGAGACGCGCGAAAACCGGCAGCAGGCTGGGTTTGGGATTCGCCGCCGGCATGGCCTTGACAGTTTCAGCCAGTTGCGTCAGCGCCGTCAGCAGTTCCTTTTCGACGGAGGAATTCATGGGGTTGAAAAAATTAATTGCCGATCAAGTGGGCGACGGTGCGCGTCAACCATGAATGCTGAAAATCCATGTAACCGAGCAAATACATGGCGGTGATCAACCGCGCCAGGCCGGAAGTCAGCACCACCACAATTGACGCCGAGAGATAAACGCCAAACGCATGCGTCGGGTCCGGCTGCATGACGCGCGGGATGCCTTGATACAGAATCCACATCGTCAGCGCCATGCCGATGACCCAGGTCGTCGCCGGATGCATCATCGCGCTGGCGTCCAGAAAGTGGAGCAGGAACATCGGGCTGAAGCCGTAGGCGACCGTGGTGAAGGCCTGCAAAAATTTCAGCCGGTCTTGAAAGGTCTGGCTGATCCGGAAAACAAGCAGCGCGCTGACGAAGACGACCGCCAGCAGCAGCACAAACTGGACGGCCTCGTAAGTGATGATTTCCGGCCGCGAAAAGGCCTTGAACATTTGAAACCTCGGCTGCCATTTGCCGTGCCGCTGCAGCCCCCATGCTTCCAGCGCCGCGCCCAGCAACAGGAACGGCAGCAGATGGGTTATGGTGATGAAAACAAATCCGCGCCGCGCCTGGGCGATTTTTTCCCAGGACACGTTCGGCTCAAAAATCAGGAAGAACACCTTGATCATTACGGCGCAAGAAGTAACGTATTTCCCGCCGCATGACAACAAAATCCGCTTTCGCTCCCGCGCCCGGCGGCGTTAAACTCGCCGCGTGAAAGTGGACCTCGGCATCTGGAGCCGGCTCACGCAGGCGGTCGTCGCCCTCGTGGCCGTCGCCGTCTTGCTGCTCATCGGGATGACCTACCTGCCGCTCATCCACCAAAACGAACGGATGCGCCGCGACATTGACCGGCTGGACGCGGAACTGGAAACCCAGCAGCAACAAGCCAAACAGCTCCAGACGGATTTTGACGCGCTCCGCAACGATCCCAAAACCATCGAGCGCCTCGCGCGTGAAAAACTCGGCTATGCCCGGACCGATGAAACGGTGATCCACTTTGAACCGGCCACAAACAATCCACCGGGCCGCTGACTTTTAGGAAAGGGCGCCGCAGCCGCTCACACTGTCATGATTTCTTTTTCCTTGGCGACGACGTGGCCGTCAATCTTGGCGGTGTAATCGTCGGTGAGCTTTTGCAAATCTTTTTCGGCCTGCTTTTTTTCGTCCTCGGTGATGCCGCTGTCGTGGCCGTGTTTCTTGAACAGGTCCATCGCATCGCGGCGGACATGGCGCACGGCCACGCGCCCGTCCTCGGCCATTTTTTTGATGAGCTTGACGAATTCCTGGCGGCGTTCCGTGCTCAATTCCGGGAACGACAGGCGGATCAGCTTGCCCTGCACCACCGGCGAGAGGCCGATGTTCGCCTTCTGAATCGCCTTCTCAATCGGCTGGAGCGCGGCCACGTCCCACGGCTGGATGGTCAACATGCGCGGCTCCGGCGTGTTGATGTTGGCGAGTTCGCGGATGCGCATCTGCGAGCCGTAGACTTCCGCGACGATGTTCTCGACCAGCCCGGCGGACGCCTTGCCGGTGCGCACGCCGGTGAACTCATTCACGACCACCTGTTCGGTCTTGATCATTTTCTCTTCCGCTTCCAGCAAGATGTCGTCGAGTGTCATAGTGCTTGAATCATAACCGCGGTTCCGCCCCGGGTCGAATGAAAATTCGACCGGCCGCCGCTTGACTTCGCTGCCAAACGGCGGCCAATCTGTGCGCATGCATCCCGGCGTCCATGAAAATAAACCCGTTTGGCTCGTCGTTCTTGTCCTGTCACTGCTGACGAATGCCGCTTTTGCCGGCTGGCCGGAAAAAGTTTTTGCGCCGTATATGTATGTCGGCACGGGCGATCATTTCAAGCTCACGGATTGCGCCGACGCGTGCGGCCAGAAATTTTACACGCTCGCCTTCATCATCTCGGACCCGTCGAACAATCCCGCGTGGGACGGGCGCACCGCGATGGCGGAAAATTTTTACACAAACCAGATTGCGGCCATCCGCCAACGCGGCGGCGACGTCATTATTTCTTTCGGCGGCGAGGGCGGCCAGGAAATCGCCCTCGTCGAAACGAACGCGGCGGCGCTGCAGAAAAAATATCAATCCGTCGTTGACCGCTACCATTTCACCTGGCTCGATTTTGACATTGAAGGCAAGGCTTTGGAAAATACCGCCGCCAACGAACGGCGCAACACCGCGCTCGCCGGGCTTCAGGCACAAAATCCCGGCCTGATCATTTCCTACACGCTGCCGGTTGACCCGGACGGCATTTCCGACGACGCGCAAAAACTGCTGGCCGACGCCAAGGCGAAAGGATTGAAAGTGCATTCCGCCAACGTGATGACGATGGATTTCGGCCCGCGATTTTCCACCGGCAAAAAGATGAGCGACGTGGCCATCGCCAGCGCGCTCGCGGCGCGCGAACAATGCGAAAAAATTGATCCTTCAATTCAAATCGGCCTCACGCCCGACCTCGGCCAGAACGATGTGAAGTCGGAAGTTTTTTCGCTCGACGACGCAAAGGCACTGGTAAGCTGGGCCAGATCCCGGCCGTGGGTGTGCAGCGTTTCGTTCTGGTGCAGCAACCGGGACACTGGCAAACCGGGCATGAGAAAAGAAGATTGGAGCAGCGGCATTCCGCAGGAACCCTGGGCCTTCACCAAAATTTTCCAGACCTTCACGGCACCATAAAAAAGTCCCGGCTGAAATTTTGGGGCCGAGTCCTGATTGGTGCCGGTGCGTCCGCTCCGCCATTTGCCAGCAACGGCGCACCCATCATTTGCAACGAGCGAAAACCGGCCGTCAAACCACTGGCAACAGCGGGAATTGCTTTCCAAGAATCGGCGCGCTCTTGGTTTTCAGCCAGCTTTCCAGCACGCCGGCATAAACGCTGCGGAAGTCCACGTTGTATTTCACGTCGCCTTGATACAAATCCTGCGGCGCGAGGCTGGGATATTTTCCGAGCAGCCCGGCTTTCACCTTGTCGCCGACAATGAACATTGGCGCCGCCGCGCCGTGGTCGGTGCCGCCGTTGGCGTTTTCCGCAACGCGCCGGCCAAATTCGCTGAAGGTCATCACGAGCACGCGCTGCATGTTGCCCTGCGCCTTCATGTCCTCGACAAAGGCTTTCATGGAATCGCCGAGATCGCCGAGCAATCGCTGCTGCGTGGCAACTTGGTTGGTGTGCGTGTCGTAGCCGCCTTGCGAAACATAATAAACCCGCGTGGGCAGTCCGCCGCCAATGAGCTTGGCCACCAGCTTGAGCGAGTTGGCCAGCGGCGAATTGGGATAGGTCGCCTGGTTCTGCACGCGCGCGGCGATGCCCCGGATCTCGTCGGAACTGTGCTGCGCGTCGAGCGCGGTGCGGGTGATGAAATCCACCGCGCGTCCGCCGGTCATGGGCATGCCCATGAC
>Ga0209483_1001414_pt1 | contig 18176 bp, 17 predicted proteins | sample NGEPerA_FD_184508 | JGI IMG/M metagenome (GOLD analysis project Ga0209483, IMG submission 184508) | Arctic peat soil microbial communities from the Barrow Environmental Observatory site, Barrow, Alaska, USA - NGEE PermafrostL2-A... | ecosystem: Environmental > Terrestrial > Soil > Wetlands >... | reverse complement strand
CATCGGGCGCGTCAGTTCCCAGCCGCCCCAAACGGCGAGCGTAAAAAAGAAAACCATCGCCATGTCCGCCGTGGCGACGCGCCCGATGATGGCGACGTGCAGCCCGGCCAGAAACATCGCGCCGGCGATGAAAGCCGTTTTGCCGTCGCCGGAAATTTTTCTGCCCCAGCGCACGAGCAGCAGCGCGGTCGCCGTGGTGAACAAAACGGACGGCAGGCGCGCGGCAAAAGGATTTTCGCCGAACGCGCGGTAACACGCGCTCTGGCACCAGTAGATTAAAATGGGCTTGTCGAAACGCCACGCGCCGTTGAACCACGGCACGACGTAGTCGCCGCGCTGAAGCATTTCGCGCGAGGCCTCGGCGAAGCGCGTCTCGTCGCGGTCGGTGAGCGGCAGAATCCAGTTGCCCGCGAGCAGCAGCACGAGGCTGAAAAGCAGGATTGAGCGCTGCGGCTTCGCGGCGAGTTTTTCGAGCCAGGATTGCATTGGAGGAAAAGTCTAGGGCGTGCATTCAAAAGCGGCAAACCTGAATGCGGAAAATCAGCGGCAGGGGACGCTGATTGAAAATTCCGATTCTGATGAGTCCCACGGCTTTCGCGCGGTTTCAAGTCAATTGTTCTGACGCGGTTTTATTTCAACAGTTCTTCGGCGATCTGCACCGCGTTCAGCGCCGCGCCCTTGAGCAACTGGTCGCCGCTCACCCAAAAGGACAGGCCGTTGTCCAGCGCGCAGTCCAGGCGGATGCGGCCCACTTCGCAGTTGTATTTTTCAGAAGTGAACAGCGGCATCGGATACTTTTTGTTTTCCGGCTCGTCCACGACATCGAGGCCGGGGGCTTTTTTCAAGACGGCGCGCGCCGCTTCCACCGTCACCGGTTTTTCAAATTCCGCGCTCACCGCGATGGAGTGCGAGCGATACACTGGCACGCGCACGCAGGTCACGCTGGCGCGAAACGCCGGATGATGCATGATTTTTCGGCCTTCGTTTTCCATTTTCATCTCTTCCTTCGTGTAGCCGGTCGGCAGAAATGAATCCACCTGCGGAATCACGTTGAATGCGATCTGGTGTGGAAAAGTTTCCTTCGTCGCCGGTTTCCCTGAAACGATTTCGCCGACCTGCCGTTTCAACTCTTCAATCGCCTGCGCGCCCGCACCGGAAACAGCCTGGTAGCTGGAAGCAAAAATTCTTTTCACGCCGAACGCCTGATGCAGCGGATAGAGCGCCATCAACGTGATGGCCGTGGTGCAATTCGGATTGGCGATGATGCCCTTGTGCCATTTCACGTCGGCGGCGTTGATTTCGGGAATCACGAGCGGCACGCCATCGTCCTGCCGGAACGCGCTGGAATTGTCCACGACAACGCAGCCGGCCTTGGCGGCGATGGGCGCGAATTCTTTTGAAATGCTCCCGCCGGCGCTGAAGAGCGCGATGTCAATGCCGTTGAACGAATCGTGCGCAAGCTCTTTGACTTCGATTTCCGCGCCGCGAAATTTTAATTTTTTCCCGGTCGAACGCGCGGACGCGAGCAAAGTGAGTTTGCTGGCCGGAAAATTTCTTTTTTCCAGCGTCTTGATCATCTCGATGCCGACTGCGCCGGTCGCGCCGACAACAGCAACGTGCGGATTTCGATTCATAAATGGCCTGACAATCTAGCAAAAAAACCGCAGGCGTCAATTTCGCTCTTGGCCAATGCATAAGCAGAAAAAGCGCGCCGCAGCCAATTTCATTGTGCGGACAAGCTGCCAAAACCGTGATGTGGCAATGGTTTTTAACATTTTTGGCCCCGCAAAAAAAAATCGGGAACAAAAGCCGGTTTGGAACCTCGCACTGTTAATGAAAACATTCAAATCAACTTCGATTATCTTAATACCGGGAATTGTGACGGCCCTGCTGGCAGGCGCCGCGCTCTCGATCCAAGCTGCCACTATTTGGAATGGGCCGACCATTTCCTTCAGTCACACAGATGAGAATGGTCTTCAGGATCAGTTGACTCCGGGCGTGGCGCTCACCCGCGACAGCAGCGGAGGCGGATTGTATAATGCCATCACGGAGACCGGCGCCGTTTCCGGCACAAGCCCTGCCGACACGGAATGGGCCATCGGATCGCTCAACCACTATGATACGCTGACATACAGCCCGTGTCCATTGGAAGCAGGAAATCACCCGCCGGGCTATGCGAACCCACCAACAACTTTTGTTGTGCATTTGATTAACGAGGATGTTTATCTTTCACTGACGCTTACCGGTTGGGGCGGGCAAGGCGGCTCCGGTGATAAAACATTTTCTTACGACCGCTCCACGCCAGCTCTGGCTCCGCCGACACCAACCATCAGCATCACCAATCCGACCAGCGGCTCTGTCTTTGCGGCTCCAGCAAATGTGAACATCGGAGCCAATGCTGCGGTGAGCAGCGGCACAGTGACCAATGTGCAATTTTTTACCAACAACGTTTCGTTCAAATCAGTCCTGACGGCTCCATTCAGTCTCACGGCCAACAATCTGGCTGCCGGCGCTTATGCTCTCAAAGCGGTCGCGACGGCGGCGGGGATCTCCGCGACTTCCGCCGTGGTAAATATCACCGTCATTTTGCCACCGACGGTGAGCATCACCAATCCGGCCAGCGGCGCTGTGTTTGCGGCTCCAGCGAACGTGAGCATCGGGGCCAACGCCGCAGTGAACGTCGGCACGGTGACTAACGTGCAATTTTTTACCAACGGCATTTCGTTAGGATCAGTTCTGGCCGCTCCCTTCAGCCTCACGGCCAACAATCTGGCTGCCGGCGCTTATGCTCTCAAAGCGGTGGTAACGGTGGCGGGAATCTCGGCGACTTCTCCGGTGGTGAACGTGTCTGTTGTCAGCCCGGTGCCGGTGAATATTTCTGGCGCAAGCTTGAACAGCGGCCAATTCACCTTCAACTACACCGCCAATGCCGGACTCACCTACGGCATACAAAGTTCAACCAATCTTTTTAATTGGGTGTCGCTGACGACCAATGTTGCTCCCGGCAGCCCGGTGCTGTTCACCAACGCATTAAATTCAACCGGAATGGAGTTTTTTCGCGTGGGCCGGTTGCCGAATCCTTGACCCAAGTTGAGTTCAAACAAATTGGCGGTGGCCGTCCTGCCCTGAAGCGTGACGGTGTGGCGATTTGCATCTTATGCGCCCGTCAAAGTTAAGACGACTGTGCTGGCTGGCCGGACTGGCGCTGGCGGCCAGCGCCGGGATGGTGCTTTTCGATTCCTGCTCCACAACGGATCGAACAGCAATAGTGCCGTTGCAAATCGAAGGCGCAACATTCGTCGGGGACAAGGCCTGCGCGGACTGTCATGAAAATATCACCCGCGCCTTTCCCGCCAGCCCGCACGCGCGATTGCATTCGGAGAACGGACAGATGGCCGGCCAATCCGGTTGCGAATCGTGCCACGGGCCGGGCAGCAAACATATTGCGATGGGCGGCCGTGGCGGACTGGATAAGTTCATCATCAATCCCGGCAAAGATCCGCAGGCGTGTTTTCGATGTCATTTGGAGGTGCAGGCTGAATTTCATTTTCCGCAGCATCATCCGGTGCTTGAGGGAAAAATGAATTGTGTCCAATGCCACGACCCTCATGGCCTGGACATCATGAAACCGGCGGGCGGACTGGCCATGTCGCGGTTGAATGAAACCTGCGCGCAATGTCATCGGGAGCAGAGCCGGCCATTTATTTATGAACACCCGGCCATGCGCGAAGGCTGCACGGCCTGCCACAATCCTCACGGTTCCATCAACGCCAAGCTGCTCACCGAACCGGATTCAAATTTGTGTTTTCGCTGCCACGCACAGGCGCCGGGGCCGGCCGCTTCCGGTCGCATCTTCATCGGCGGTCGGGATCATACCAGCAGCGTGGCCTTCGGCAGTTGTTGGACCGCCGGCTGTCACACGGCAGTTCACGGTTCTAACATCCAACCTATTCTCCTCTATTGAATGGCGAAACGCACAATGAGACGAGGCTCGTGCAGATCAGTTTGTGCCTGCTGGCGGCGTTCATTGGCGGGCGGCATATTTTTGCCGCCGAAGTGGACATTTCCAAACTGCCACCGCCCGCCCAGGTGCAAATTGATTTCGCGCGCGACATCAAGCCCATTTTGGAAAATAACTGCCTCCGCTGCCACGGCCCGGAGAAACCGAAAAGCCAGTTCCGCCTGGACAATCGCAAGTCCGCGCTCAAGGGCGGTGACGAAGGCGTGGACATCCTGCCCGGCAACAGCGCCAAAAGTCCGCTGATTCATTACGTCAGCTATTTGGTGGAAGACATGGAAATGCCGCCGATTGACAGGGGCAAGCAGCTTACGGCGGAGCAAGTGTCCTTGTTGCGCGCCTGGATTGACCAAGGGGCGGTTTGGGACTCGGCCATGCTGACCAACAGTCTTGATTTTTCATTTTCACCAGTTCTCGGCGGAACAACGGTCAGCGGCGACAACCACAAGTTCCGCGAACTTAACTGGCAAAAAGAAGGACTGAATGGTGGCGTGGAACAATTTGAGTTATTCAAGCAAACCAGTCCCGACACCAAATGGCTCCTCACCGGCCATGCGTTGCTGGATGATTACTTGGTCGTCCTATCATTGGATCGGAATGATCTTGGCTTCATTCATTCGGGCTGGCAGCAGTATCGGAAATATTACGACGATACCGGCGGCTATGCTCCATCCTTAGTTCAGCCGGCACCCAGCTCGGGCGAAAATTTGAATCTGGACATCGGCAAGGCCTGGGTTGACTTTGGCCTGACCTTGCCGGACTGGCCGCGAATAGTGCTGGGCTATGAATATGATTACAAGCAAGGCAATGAAGCCATCACGGCATGGAGCGCGCTGGGCACCGACCGCAACACCGCGCGCAACATCGCCCCCGCCAGCAAGAGCATCAATGAGGATGTCCATATCATCAAATTTGACCTGGACGATGAAATCAAAGGTGTCTCGATAGAAGAACGCTTTCGCGGCGAGTTTTACAAACTGAACACCGGCGACACCAATGTTGCTTTTGGCCCGCTGCCGCAAAGCGTGAGCGAAGGCACCACTTATTTCCAGGGTGCCAATACCATCCGGCTGGAAAAAAAATTAGCGACTGGTTCTTCGGTTCGGCGGGTTATCTTTACAGCAAGCTGGATGCGGATTCATCTTTCAGGATGGATGCACCGACGCTGCTGCAAATCACAACCGTTCCCGAGATTACTCTGGAAAAAGAATCGCACGTCGGCAATGTCAACGGACTCATTGGCCCGTTCGACGGCCTGATTATTTCGAGCGGAGCGCAGGCAGAATGGACGCGGCAGCAAAGTTTTGGTGCTGGAATTTTTGATCAGGCAAGCCCGCCGCCGTCACTGAATGATCTTCTGGTTCCTTTCAATCTGGCTTCAGACTATGACGAGACTTCCATTCAAGAAACCTTGTCGCTGAACTACTCGAAAATTCCTTTTACCAGCCTGTTCGCCGAAGCGCGTGCCGAACAGCAAAACATCGCGCAATACGATCAATTTTCCGCCGCGCAGGACATTCTCAACAAGGCGGTTTTCCTCCAGCGCACAGCTTTTTCAAGCCAGTCGAGCGACGTCCGGTTTGGTTTCAGCACGTCGCCATGGCGAAGCGTTTCGTTTAGCGCACACTATCGCCGTTACGAAGATGACAGCCGGTATGACAGCGGCCCGCTGGTGCAACCCAGCCCGACCGCTTATCCCACTTTCATCCATTCGCGTGAACTTATCACCGATGAAGTCGAGGCCGACCTTGTTTTGCATCCGACTGCCCGTTTCAAAACCACCTTCTCTTATCAATACCACGCCACCGACTATGACCTGAACACCAGTCCTTATGTCTCGTTCGGCAAAGTCATTTCTCCGGGCGGCGAATTACTCGCCGGCGAAGAGCGTTCCCATGTTTTTTCCATCAATGCAACGCTGACACCCATGCCGCGATTGTTTCTTTCCACCACCTTGTCCTATCAAACATCCGCCACGACCACGGCGGCTGACGGTTCGCCGACCGTTGCTCCTTATCGCGGCGACATTTATAGCTTCTGCGCCAACGGCACTTATGTTCTCAATCAAAACACCGACTTGACTGCCGGCTACTTTTTCTCCGAGGCAAATTATGACCAGAATAATTTCGCCGCCGGCTTGCCGCTGGGCATTCAATATCAACGGCACAGCGTCCAAGTCGGTTTGACCCGCCGCTTTGGAAAAAATACCTCCGCCGAGCTACAATACCGGTTCGATTATTACGACGAGCCAGGCAGCGGCGGGGCGAACAATTACCGCGCCTACTCGGTTTTTGGCGCGCTGACCTTCCGGTTTCGGTGATCTTTTCAACTTCAAGCTCGCGTTTTACAGGAACAAATGCTGCACTCCTGACTCATACTATTGATGCCGCAAAATGGCTGATAGCGTAAATTTCGAAAATCTGGTGGCCAGTTATTATGGGCCGCTGTATCAATTCGCCTTCAGTTTGACGCGCGACGAGGCGGACTCGTGCGATCTGGTGCAGCAGACTTTTTGCATCTGGGCTGCCAAAGGCCATCAGTTGCGCGACAACACCAAAGTGAAAACCTGGCTCTTCACCACATTGCACCGCGAATTTCTTTCCGCGCGCCGGAAGGAAGTGCGTTTTCCGCATATTGATCTGGAATATGCGGCAGCGGAACTGCCCGTGGTGTCGCCGGTCACCGTCAACCAGCTTGACGCCGCACAAGTGCTGGCGGCGCTGGCGCAACTGGACGAAGTTTTTCAGGCGCCAGTCGCCTTGTTTTATTTGCAGGATTGCTCTTACAATGAGATTGCCGACATTCTGGAAGTGCCGCTGGGCACGGTCAAATCGCGCCTCACGCGCGGGATCGCCCGGCTGCATCAGTTGTTGACGGGCGAAAAAAACAAAATGCCGAAGCCAAAAAATTTGTGAACCGCGACGAAGCCAAAAACATTTTGCTGCTCCTCCGGCACGACACGGCGGACGCGAAAGATCCGCAAATCGCCGAGGCGCTGGCGCTGGCGAAACGCGACCCGGAACTGGCCGTCTGGCTGGAGGCGCATTGCGCGCGGCAGCTTGCGGTCGGCGAAAAATTCCGCCAAATCGCCGTGCCCGCCGGACTGAAGGAACAAATCATTTCCGAACAGGCGGCCAGCGAAAGAAGGATTTCCCGGCGGCAGACCCTCCGGTTCGCGCTGGCGGTTGTCATTCTGCTGTTCGGCGCGCTGGCGGTTTTTTGGTTTCCGCATCGCGCGCCGGATGACACGCTGGCCATTTATCAAAACCAGATGGTCAGCATCGCCCTGCGCGGTTATGGAATGGATTTGGTGACAAACGATCCGGCGCAAATTCGGACTTTTCTCGCGCAAAAACAGGCCCCGTCTGATTATGTTTTGCCGGCAGCCTTGCAAAAGGCCGGCGTCGTTGGTTGTGCCGTCGAAGGCTGGCAGAACGCAAAAGTTTCGATGATTTGTTTTCGCACCGGCAAAATACTTGCGCCGGGTGAACCGAGCGACCTGTGGCTGTTTGTAGTTGACCGAACTTTGGTGAACGGATTGTCTGCCGGGAATTTGCCGCAATTTTCCAAAGTCAACCGTCTGGTCACCGCAACCTGGACGCAGGGCGACAAACTTTATCTGCTCGGCACCGAGGGCGGTGAGCAGGCCATCCGAAAATTTCTGTGATGCAAATTCCGATTTCCATTTTCGTGCGCGTCAGTTTCCAATGCTCATGTGTTGAATCACCCAGTCGAAATCCAAGTCCGCGTAGTAATTTATATCAATGGGCAGGGCCGCGGCGGCGGGTTGGGCCGGGCGGACGGTGCTCGCATCCACCCAGCGATGCAACGCGACGTGGCCGTCGGCAAATGAAAATGCGGCGGCGCCATTATGATAGGAGGCCGGCAAATCCGTCCATTGGGCGTTGTTGTAGGTGACGCTATTTGCGCCGGCACTATATTTTTTCGGCGACTTGTTTAGAAAATAGCCGTCATTGATGCTGTCGGGATGCTCATCAAGGAATACAAAGATTTCAGACGGTTTGGGAATCTGGGTCGTCTTGAAAAACTGCGTGTAGCCGGGATTGTTGCTGTTGAACCCGTTGGTGGAAAAATCACCCGCGTTGCCGACCATGGCGTTCATCGAATAGCTGCGGATGCGCACCGTCCAACCGGCGGCTCTTTGAACCGAACTCAACGCCTGGTCGGACGGGCAGTGAAAAACGCTCGCGTTGCCGCTGACAAAAATGCCCAGGCTGGCTTTCGTCAGCGTGACAAGGTTCGTGTTGTCGGAACTTAAATCCCATGTCATCACGTTGTTGACCCAGTTGAAATCGGTGCGAGATTGGGAGCCAACCATCCCCAGGTTGTAGGGCAGCCGCTCACCACTGTCGCCGGCGTAAAGGCAGCTCGCCAGCTCCAGTTGCTTGGTGTTGTTCAGGCAGATGACCGCCTGCGCCCGCTCGCGCGCCTTGGAAAGCGCCGGCAACAAAATGGCCGCCAGCACGGCAATGATGGCTGTCACCGTCAGCAGCTCGATCAAGGTGAACGCCTTCGTGCCCGCCTTGCATGAGGCTGGCGGCATTCTTGAAGGCTGCAAAAACTTCATGGTTTGTAAAAACAACGTTCAGCCGTTCCGAAATTTGATTCAAATTTTTTTATTACAGTAATTTTCCGTCATTGTCAAATGGCGGAAAGGATTTTCACGTTGTCCTTATCTTAACCCGTTTCGGCAGACGGACAATTACAATCAAGCGCAAGAACAAAATCGGCGCGGCGTCACGCCCGGCCAAACCGACCAAAATTCTTTCGCTTTCGGATTGACCGGCAGCGCGGGATATGACGAAATGGACAGTCTAATTATTTCAGATGCCGAGAATTTCTGCCAGAAATGGAAACGGCGCGCGGTTGAGCGCGACCAAATACGATGCGCACCACAAGGTGCTCTCGCAAACTTACGGCGCGTTCGCGGACCTGCGCCGCGAACTGTCCGACTCCAAAACCACCGTCAACGAGCGCGAGGAAATTTTGCGGACGTTCGCCGCCTGCCCGGATTCCCAGCGCGCGTGGCTGGCGCTGGAGGATTATTTTGAAAAGCTTTTGCTCTCGCGCCGCGACTTTCCCGCGACCGACTGGTGGCCGAAACTGCTCGCCGCGCAGGGCAAGTCGCGGCTGGAGGAACTGGCGTTTTTATTTCTGCGCGCGAAGCGTTCCGTGCCGCCGGAATTGCAGCCGCACGCGAGCCTGGACCGTTTTGCCCGCGCCGAGGAGGCCGAGCAGGAAGTGAAGCTGGTGCAGGAACTGGAAAACTGGCTTTCGCCTCCCGCGCCGCTCCATCTCGACACGCCGCGCGCGACCTTGCGCGTCGTCTGCCAGCCGCAGCCGGACGAGGACGAGCCGTCGCGCAACCGGCTCGCCGTCCAGTTTCTGCTGCTGCGTCCGCGCACGGGCGAAAAGACGCGTTCGCTCAAGGACCTCGTTGACCTCGTCGTCCGCGCCGCGCACGAGCAGGAATTGTTCACGCCGGACGACTGGGAGTTCGTCCAATGGATTTACGACACGCACCGCGAGCGCGCCAGCGACGCGGACGGGCTGCTGCTCGCCGACGCCGAACTGCTGCAATGGCTCGCGCGCTGGGGCCACACCAACCGCCTCGAATCCGCTGCGAACGGCAAACCGCTTTACTTCCACGGCCACATCGTCGCGCTCGCGCCGCACCTCGAAAACGGCGACAAGGAACTTTCGTTCACGCACCGCATCACGCTGCCGGGCGGACAGGTTCATTCCGTCGCGGACGCGAAATTTTTCAACCGCCAGTCGCCCGTCGCGCTCGTTGGCAACGAATTTTTCCTGCTGCGCAACGCGCCGCCGGTCGGCGTGCTGAAATATCTCGCGCAAAAACCGTCGTTACCCGTCCGCAAATTGAGCCATCGCCTGCTGCTGCATTTGCGCAAAACGCAGACGAATCACGGCGTGGACTGGGAACAGCTTTGCGTGGCGCACGCCGCCGCGCCGCAGTTTGTTTTTGAACTGCTCGACGAGACGGTGCGTTTGCGCCTGCTCGCCAAAAGCGCGCGCGACAACAGCACCTGGTTTTGGAACGGCCACGAATGGACGCCGCACAACCGCGTCATCAAGCCGGGCGAGAAACCGGAAATCCTCGACGACCCGCGCCTCGATCCCGCGATCCAATGGCTGCGCAAGCTCGACTGGTTCATGCAGGAATCCGGTTTGTGGATCGGCGATGCAAATGAAAATTTTCTCGGCTCGCTCGCCGAAGCGTGGGCGTCGCGCCCGGCGGATTCAGAATTTCTCGGCAACGGCGCGTTTCACCGCCTGTTTCTCACGCCGCGCCAGCTCAAGCCGCGTCTCGTCGTCAAGGGCAGCGGCATTGACTGGCTTTCCGTCTCCGCCGAGTGGGAGGCGGAAGGATTAAAACTTTCCAAGGCCGATCTCGAACGGCTCGCCGCCGCCACGAGTCGTTTCGTCAAATTGCCGAACTCCGGCTGGGTGGAACTTGACACCTCTGCCGTGCAGGGCGCGCATGAGGCGATGGCCGACATGGGCGTGGACGGCCTCATCGCCGTGCCGCAAAAAGTCGGTCTCGAACACGTCGCGCATCTGGACGACGACGGATTGAAACGCTTCACCGATTCGCCGGAGGCCATGGCGTTGCGCGACCGCGTCCGCGATTTCAAAGGCGTTCCGTCGGCCACCTTGCCGAAGTCGGTCAACGCCGAACTGCGTCCGTATCAAAAGGACGGCTTCGATTTCCTCGCGCATCTCGTTCATGTCCGGCTCGGCGGCATTCTTGCCGACGACATGGGTTTGGGAAAAACGTTGCAGACGCTGACGTGGCTCGCGTGGCTGCAAGAGCAAAACAAAAAAAATCACAAGCCGTCGCTGGTGATCTGTCCCGCGTCCGTTTTGCACAACTGGCGGCGCGAGGCGGAAAAATTCACGCCGAATTTGAAGGTGCTGGTGCTGGAAAGCGGCGCGGCGCGGCATAATTTGCGCAAGCAGATTCCGCAGCACGATTTGATTGTCACAAACTACGCGCTGCTGCGGCGCGACCTGGAGGAGTTTCATAAATTCGCCTTCCGCGCGGTGATTCTCGACGAGGCGCAGTTCATCAAAAATCCCGGCGCGCAGGTCACGCAATCGGTGAAGCAGTTGAAATGCGAAAATAAAATCGCGCTCACCGGCACGCCGCTGGAAAACCGGCTGCTCGACTTGTGGAGCATCGTGGATTTCATCCAGCCCGGCTATCTTGGCAACCAGGAACATTTTCTCGACACCTACGAGCCGCGCGGCGAAAACGCCGAATCTGAACAAAGAATTGCGCGCCGCCGGTTGTCCGCCAAGCTGCGTCCGCTGCTGCTGCGCCGTTTGAAAAAGCACGTCGCAAAAGATTTGCCCGACCGCATCGAGGAACGCCGCGATTGCCCGCTCGGCGAAGAACAGCGGAAACTTTACCTCGCCGAACTGCGCCGCAGCCGCGACCAGGTGATGAAAGCGGTCGAAACGCAAGGCTTGAACAAGTCGAAGATGCACGTCCTCGCCGCGCTCACGCGGCTGCGCCAGGTCTGCTGTCATCCGTCGCTCGTCGGCAACGACACGGCGAGCGGAAAAACGGAGACACTTTTTGAATTGCTCGATCCGCTCATCGCGGACGGACAAAAAGTTTTGGTCTTCAGCCAATTTGTGCAGATGTTGCAGATTCTGGAAAAAGATTGCGCGGCGCGTAACATTCACACGCACATTCTCACCGGCCAGACCAAAGACCGGCAGCAGGTCGTCAACGATTTTCAAAAAGAAACCGGCGCGTGCGTTTTCCTGTTGAGCCTGCGCGCGGCGGGAACTGGATTGAATTTGACGAATGCCAGCTACGTTGTCCTTTACGACCCGTGGTGGAATCCGGCGGTGGAGGCGCAGGCCATTGACCGCTCGCACCGCATCGGCCAGACGCAGACCGTGAACGCATATCGTTTGATCGCGCCCGGCACCGTCGAGGAAAAAATCTGGGAACTGCAACAAAGCAAGGCGCAGACAATCGCCGACGTGCTCGGCGAAGAAGGTTTCGCCCGCAGCCTCACGTCGGTGGATTTGGAATATCTTTTTGCGGAGGATTGAAAATCATGCCAACCGTCCTGCGCAAAAATGGATTTCGTTTTCATTTTTATTTCGCGGATGAATTTGAACCGCCGCATATTCACGTTGAAAAAGCGGGAAACAATTGTAAATTCTGGCTGCAACCAGTCGGTTTGAGCCACAACGAAGGATTCAAACAACATGAGCTTAACAAAATCTATCACATCATCGGGGAAAACCACGGGCAACTCCTTGCCGCATGGCGGACGCGCTTCGGGCATCTGTGACGAAATGCGGCTGGCTGACGTGGCTTTTGAAGGTGACGCGCTGGTCGCCCGCTTTCTCAATGGCAGCATAATTTCAGTGGACTTGAACCACTATCCGCGCTTGCAACAGGCAACGCCAGTTCAACGGAAGAAATGGCGGTTGATCGGCAAGGGTCTGGGCGTCCATTGGGAAAATTTGGATGAAGATTTGTCAGTGGAAAATTTATTGTTCGCGAGCGCCAGAGCCGCGCGCTGAAGTTTTCACATGAAATGCAGCATCAAAGGATGTCCGGGCGAATATGAACCACGCGCCATCACGCACACCGCGCGGGCGGACGGACGCGTGGTGGTGATTGACCATGTGCCGGCGGAAGTCTGCGATGTTTGCGGCGACGTGCTGTTGCGCCCGGAAACCATCCGCCAGTTGGAATCGCTTCTCAAGCGCGCACAGCCGGCGAGTTCCGCTCCGCTTTACGAATACGCCTGAACGCCCGCAGCCTCAGGGAGGTGGATTTGGAATATCTGTTCGCGGAGGATTGAATTCAAAAATTCAAAATTGATTACCGCAATTTTAACTTGACAATAGTAATATAAACGATACTTTAATGCTTGTGGAAATCACTCCACAACGGGAGCTGCCACCGGATTGGCGGAAAGTGAAAGAACGCAAATATGAAAACTAAATGGTCAATAAAGAAATTATGGAAACCTCATTTGAAATTAAAGAATTCATTGAAAATGAACATTCACCTTTCGCAGACTGGTTCGATTCACTTGATGCCGTAACCGCCGCACGCGTTGACAAATATGTTCGCCGGCTTGAAGCAGGAAATTTTGGAGCAGCCAAGGCACTTCAAGAAGTCGTCTCGGAATTAAAACTAGATTTTGGCCTCGGCTACCGGGTTTATTTTGGACGAGACGGAAAAACGATCGTCATTTTATTGGGCGGCGGCAGCAAACGCCGGCAATCCACTGACATCGCCACCGCGATTGAACGCTGGAAACGATATAAGCAGTCAAAGAATTAACATGGCACTGACACGAGAATATAAAGAAACCGTTCTGGCCCGCATCAAACGCGATCCGAAGTTCGCGAAAGCGTTGTATGCCGAGGCCGTCACCGCCTTGCTCGAAGGCGAGACGGATGAAGGGCTTTCCATGCTGCGCGACCTGGTTCATGCCGGCATCACTTTCAAAGAACTCTCGAAGCAGACCGGCTTGGGCGAAAAAACCCTGCATCGTATGTTGAGCCGCCGGGGCAATCCGACCACGCGCAACCTGTTCACCGTCACAAAAGTGATTTGTGAAAGTCTAGGCATCACGCAGCAATTCAAGTTTGCGGCTTAAAAACTGCAGCCTCACGGCGGTGGATTTGGAATACCTGTTTGCGGAGGATTGAATCGGTAAATCTGTCAGACGATTGCAGTGGTTTTGCCAATTCGCTTCCGAAATTTTAGCGCAATCAATACTGAAATTCCGCCGGCAATCGAAGCCAGAAAAATTCCTCCCACAATTCCCAATGCGATGTTCAGTGTTTTATTTGGTCTTACCGGTGCATGGCCTGGGACGGCTGGATCGGTAATTACCACTAAAACAGTCTTTGGAATTTGCGCTTCCAGTTTCGCCGCCTCAAGTTTGGCGTAAAGGGTTTTGTGCGCTTCAAGTAACCCATCCAAATATTGCTTCTTATCCCAATAAGACTGCTCCTGCGGCGGTGGATTATCAGAGATTTCGTTTCCGATTTTCACTTGTTGGCGCAATGCGTTTAACTCGATGCGAATCCGCTCAATTTGTTTTTCATTATTGCCGAATTCTTGTTCAAGCCTGCTTAAATTGACCACCGCAAGTCCGGTAGCAAGTTTCACGCGGTAATCTTTGTAAGCTTCGGCAATTGCGTTGGCGATTTGCGCCGCTTCGCCCGGGTCGTCGCTATAGACCGTGATGGAGACGAGCTTGGTGTTACGAACCGGGGCGAGACTTATGCGCCCTTTGAGAATTTCCAGCGACTCGTTGGTCGTGAGCGTATTTCCGGCGGCATATTTTTTGCCCCACAAAACATTCAGATTCAGTTTGTCTATGACCGAGTCGAGAACAATTTGAGTTTGCATGATTACAAATTGTGTCTGGATGAAATACGGGTCGTAACCCGGCGAGATGCCAGTTGCTGCCGCTGGCTCATCCGGTTCGACTTTTATCCGCGCGGTGCTGGCATAACTTTCCGGCAAAATAAAAGTGATGGCCACCGTCGCGCAAAGGATTAAAAGAAACACCACCGCGAACACTTTGAGAAAAACTGTGCGCGGTTGCATCAGTGCGGTCATTTTGTCGGTCATAGATTTCCTTTTTGTCAATGCGGCGAGCCGCTCAATGAATGATGTTTTAACCAAATCCGGCAGCACCCGCAGCCAAAGTTTCGTCACGCCCCTGTTGCGTGATTTGCTCCACGCATCGCGGCACTGGTCGCGAAAAAGCTGAGCCATCGCAGGACCATATTTCTCGCGATGCGACGGCGGATACGCCCGCAACAGCCAGCCATAGACTTTTTGCGAAATCGCCAGCGTCCGGTTGTTGAAAATTTTTACCATGGCTCAAGCCGGTTTGCGGATCAATTTTTTGTCCCGCGCCAGTTCCACAATTTCCGCGTAGCGTCGCGCCTCCGCCCGGACCACCTGTTCCCCAACTCCGGTGAGCCGGTAATAGCGGCGTCGGTCATCGTCCAGATGCGGATCGGGACGCTCGTCGGATTCCTCAATCAACTGCGCTTCGAGCAGCCGCTTGATCGTGCCATACAAAGTCCCCGGCCCCATTTTAATCTGCCCGTCCGTGCTGGCGGCTACTTCTTGCATGATGGCATAGCCGTGACGCTCCCCGCCCGCCAGCACGAGCAACACATGAAACACCGCCGGCGTCAGCGGCAGCGAACTTTCAGGGTCGGATTTTGGCTTTGCCATTTTAACAGATATATCGGTTGCGGATATATTTGACCCGAACCGCCCTTCTGTCAACTCTGTTTTGAAAATTTTATGCAGTTTGCATTTTTGGTTGTCATTGCCGGGCGCGGGCAAGCCGTCCAGTTTGCCTGAAATTCAATGAATGATTTTTCGTGACTGTGGTCTATAATTGCAATTAGCCTGAAACGAAATCAGGCGACCCACGACGATTATGAAAATTAGGACGTCCGTTCGGAAACTTTAAGGCGCGATGAAAACTCCTCACGCCATCGCACTCCAGTCGTTCGCGCGCGACCTGCAATGGCTGCTGGCGTTGCGGCTGGGCGTGCAACTGGCGACGGTGTGGTTTTTCGTCTGGGGCGTCGTCGTGCTGGCCTTGAGAATCTTCGGCACGCAAAACACCTTCTGGCTCGCGCTCGGTTTGTTTGGAATTGTCCCGCTGGTTCTGGCCGCCATCTGGCAGGCGCGCAGGCAAAAGCCGGCCTTCGCCAAAATGCGCGCGAATTACGACCGCCTGAACGCGTGCGGCGGCGTCATCATGTCCGAAGAGGCGGCGGACATGGGCGCGTGGCTGGCGCAGTTGCCGGAAGCCGCCGTTCCCAAATTTCACTGGCGCAGCGGGCGGCCGATGCTGCTGCTGTGCGTGTCGGCACTGTTCGCGGCGACGGCGTTGCTGCTGCCGGAGCGGCTGACGCGGTTTTCCATTCATCGTCCGCTGGAGATTGGGCAGATCGTCCAGCAGTTGCAGGCGGAGGTGAAAACGCTCGCGCAGGAAAAAATCGTGGACGACAAGAAGGCGAACGATTTGCAGAAGCAGTTGTCGCAGTTGCAAAAAGATTCCTCCAGCTACGACCCGAACAAAACGTGGGAGGCGCTGGACAACATCAAGCAGGCCAATTCCGGCGCGGCGAAACAGGCGGCGGAAGAGGCGTTGAAAAAAACCGAATCGCTGACCGAGGCCGAAACTTTGGCGAAGGCGATGCAGTCGGCGGCGGAGTCCGGCATGGACCAGGCGACGGCTTCGCAGGCGGCGCAGGATTTGGCCGAGATGCTGAACGCGGCGAAGCTGGATGACGGAATCTTGAACAGCAAAATTCCGCCGGAACTGCTGGCCGGACTCAACGGTTTGAACAAGGAACAGATGGAGCAACTGGTGAAGGCGCTGGAACTGAACAAAAATGCCTTGAGCATGACCGCCAGCAATCTGGCGAACTTGAAAATGATTGATCCGGCGACGCTGGCAAAAATGAAGGCGGCGGGAAACAAATCAAAATCGAACATTGAAGGGCTGGCCTTGTATCTCTCGCAGTGCAAAGGCGGCAACTGTAATTCCGACGAGTTGTTTTCCTGGCTGCTGAAACGACATCGCGGCGGTCCCGGCGGCGGCGGGCCGGAAGCGCCGATGGACTGGGACAACAACACTTCCGAGGACAATCTGAAATTTCAGGCGCACGCCCTGCCGCCATCGCCGCATCTTGACGACGCACAACTGGTCGGCGTGAGCAAGGCCGCGCCGGAATTGAGCGGCGGCGATGTTTCCGCGCAGCACGGCGCGCTCGACAACGCGCTGGCCAGCGGCGGCTCGGCCCACGCGCAGGTGATTTTGCCGGAGCAGCGGCAGGCGGTTCAGAATTTTTTCAAGCGGGACGAAAAATAAATGGATGAATGGATTTTTGGATGAATGGATGAATGGGAAAACGCACCGCGCCCGGTAAATTCAGCAATCCAATAATCCATTCATCCGACAATCCAAAACAGATTTTACATTTATGGCCGAGACGATTTTGAAACCTGAAGAGTTGCAGCCCGCCGCCGAGCTGGTGCGCAAAACTTTGGAGCAGCTCGACCGCATTTTGCTCGGCCGCAAGGAACTTCACCGCCTCGTGCTCATCGGCGTTTTGTCGCGCGGCCATGTTTTGCTCGAAGGTCTGCCCGGCCTTGGCAAAACCGCGCTCGTCAAAACCATCGGCCAGATTCTCAAGCTCGATTTCAAGCGCATCCAGTTCACGCCCGACCTCATGCCCGGCGACGTTCTTGGCACGCACATCTTGCAGGAAACCAGTTCCGGCAAACGCGAATTGATTTTCCAGCCCGGCCCGGTGTTCACGAACATTTTGCTCGCGGATGAAATCAACCGCGCCTCGCCCAAGACGCAGTCGGCCATGCTCGAAACCATGCAGGAAAATTGCGTCACGCTGCTCGGCACGACACGTCCCCTGCCCCAGCCGTTCTTTGTGCTTGCCAGCCAAAATCCGATTGAGCTTGAAGGAACTTATCCGCTGCCCGAGGCGCAACTGGATCGTTTTCTGTTCCGCGTGATGTTTGAAAATGTGGACGCCGACGTGCTCGATCAAATCATTTCAGAGCGGCGGCGCGGCGAACTGCCCGCACCGACGTGGCAGATGGAACGCGAGCAATTGGAAACACTTTTTCAAACGATGGGGAAAATTTATCTGCCGCGTCCGGTCTCGCGCTACATCGCGCGGCTGGTTTCGGCGACGCATCCCGGCGGCGCGGAGGCGACCGAGCCGGTCAACAAATATGTCAGCTACGGCGCATCACCGCGCGCGGCCATCGCCATCGCGGAAGCGGCGCGCGGCAATGCGCTCGTGGCCGGACGGCCGAGCGTCGGTTTCGAGGACGTGAAAATTGTCGCGCAGCCGGTTTTGAATCACCGGCTGATTTTGAATTATCAGGCGCGCTTCGACCGCATGACGCCGTCCAAGCTGGTTGGAGAATTGCTCGGCCAGCTTGACGAGACGGGATTGAATTTGCCGAAGGACGTGGAACTGGCGAAGGCGTAATGCGAATTAAAAATGCAAAATGCAAAATTAAAAAACGGGGAAGGTTTTTTGCGCACAGCAGGGATTT
>Ga0209483_1001413_pt1 | contig 18179 bp, 19 predicted proteins | sample NGEPerA_FD_184508 | JGI IMG/M metagenome (GOLD analysis project Ga0209483, IMG submission 184508) | Arctic peat soil microbial communities from the Barrow Environmental Observatory site, Barrow, Alaska, USA - NGEE PermafrostL2-A... | ecosystem: Environmental > Terrestrial > Soil > Wetlands >... | reverse complement strand
CCGACGCCCTGTTGGCCAAAGCCTTCTCGAAGATCCTTTACGATCAGTTGAAGCTGCGCAAGGTAGCCTATGTGGGCGTTAATGACGACTTCGGCCGCGGCGGCGTTGCCGAGTTCGAAAAGCAGATGACGGCGCTCGGCGCGACTACGGTGATGAAGGAGTATTTTGAGCACGGCACGTCAGACTTCTACACCCTGCTGACAAAGCTGAAGTCGTCCGGAGCCGATGGTGTGTTTGTCGCTGCCGAAACCCAGGACGGATCGATCCTCGTCAAGCAGAAAGCCGAACTCGGTCTAACCACCAAGGTCTTCGGCGTCGGATCGTGGGCCACCCCCGACTTCATCAAGCTGACGGGCGATGCTTCCGAAGGTATCTATGCCGCGGTCCCGTATGCATCCACGATGACGACACCGAAAAATAAGGCTTTCGTCACGGCCTATACCGACCGGTACCACGAATCCCCCGGCAAATACTCTGCCGCCGGCTACAATGCGATCAATATTCTGGCGGAGGCGATCACCCGGGCTGGTACGACCGATCCGGAGAAGCTGCGCGATGCGCTCGGCAAGACCGACTATGAGGGCCCGAACGGTCATTTCCAGTTCGACAGCAAGGGCCAAGCCAGCGGCTTCTCGGTCGTATTGGTTGAGCTGTTGAAGGGCATTCCGACCGTGGCGGCCACCAGCACCATCGAACCCTAAAATATGCGGGCGGAGGTGTCACGCGCCTCCGCTCCGCGCCCTTTTGGGACGCGAAATTGAAAGTATGACATGGATCTGTTTCTCCAGCTGCTTGCCAATGGCCTGGTGATCGGGACGTTTTATGCGTTGTCCGCGTTGGGCCTGACGCTAGTGTTCGGTCTGATGCGTGTCGTGAACTTTGCCCATGGCGAACTCTACGTCGTCGGCGGCCTGCTGGGATGGGCCTTAACGGACCTCGTCGGGCTCAATTTCTTCGTGACCCTGGCTGCCGTCATTTTCTGCCTCGCGGTCGGTGGCTACCTGATCGATCGTCTACTGATGCAGCGGGTGCGTGGACAGGGCGAGGAGCCGACCATCCTGTTGACGATCGGACTGTCGATCTTTCTGACCAACACCGCACAACTGGTGGTCGGCACGAGTCCGGAAAAGGTTCTTTCCCCGTTCGCCAACAAGCCGCTGTTTCTCGGCCCGGTCGTCATCACGCAGTCGCGGCTGGTTCTGGTGGCGATTTCCGCAGCCCTGATCCTGGCGGTACATCTGCTGATACAAAGGACCACGCTGGGACGCTCGATGCGCGCTACTTTCCAGGATTCTATGGCAGCGCAACTTTCCGGCATTCGCACGTCCCATGTCTACGGCTTCACCTTCGCGCTGGGAGCTGCACTCGCAGGCGCCGCCGGAATGCTGCTGGGCTCGATCTATGTGGCGCAGGCCACGATCGGCGACGTCGTCTCCCTGAAGGCGTTCGTGGTCGTCATCCTGGGCGGTATGGGGAGTTTTGCGGGTGCAATCGTTGGCGGGCTGATCCTGGGAGTCTCGGAAGCCTTCTGGGGCGGCTACATGTCGAGCGGCTATGTCGATGCGATCGGCTTTGCTCTTGTGATCGCGATGTTGCTGGTGCGTCCTTACGGACTGTTCGGCCGACCAGCTGAGCGCGCCTGATGATCCTCGAACGCAATTGTCTGCTGGGTATGCTGGCGGTCGCACTGCTGGCGCCGCTGTTGTATCAAAACCAGTATGCCCTGCACATTGGCGTGCTCATCATGTTTTCGGTGATGCTGGCGACAAGCTTCAACCTGATCGTCGGCTATGTCGGTGAGTTCCCGCTGGGGCATACCGCGTTTCTTGGCGTGGGAGCCTACACGGCCGCGCTGTTCTCGACCAGGCTCGCCATGCCTTTTGAGCTCGCCACGCTGGTCGCGCCGTTTGTGGCGGCGCTGTTCGGGTTCGTGATCGGTGCGATCACGCTGCGGCTGCGCGGGCCGTTCTTCGTCATCGTCACGTTGTGCTTCGCCGAGGTGCTGCGGCTAATCGCCAACAATTGGATCGACTTGACCAATGGCCCGATGGGCATCTCTGGAATTCAGAAGCCGGCATGGGCGATCGCGGGTGACGCGCTGCATCAAAAGCTCGGCTATTATTACGTCGGCTTGCTGTTGGCGGCGCTGTCACTGTTCGTATCCTATCGTTTTGTTTACTCGAACATTGGCCGCGCCGCGATCGCAGTTCGGGAAAACCGGTTCGTGGCGCAATCGATCGGCATTTCGCCGTTCTATCTCGGGCTCATTACGTTTGTGCTGGCCGCTGCCATCGCCGGCCTGGCGGGCGGCTTCTATGCCAACTACGTCTCCTTTGTCGGACCTGAAGTATTCGGCTTTCCCTTTATGATCTCGATGATCATCATGGTGCTTGCCGGCGGCAAGGGAACGCTGGTTGGCCCGGTGGTCGGCGCCGTCATCGTCGTGTTGCTGGAAGAATATCTGCGCGACTTCAAAGAACTGCGCTTTTCGATATTCGGCCTGATCGTGATGGCCGTGGTCTTATTCCTGCCGCGCGGCATCATGGGTTTCGTCGGCCGGCGGCATGAAAAACGCGCTCAGGGGGCAACGACCCATGCTTGAGGTCAGCAGCGTTTCGAAGCGCTTTGGCGGCCTGTCGGCGCTGTCGGATATCACCTTCGGGGTAGGATCAGGCGAGATCGTGAGCCTGATCGGTCCGAACGGGGCCGGGAAGACGACTTGCCTCAACCTGATTACCGGCTTCTACATGCCGAGCGCGGGAAAGGTGATTTACCGAAACGGCGATATCACGGGTCTGGCGCCCTACGCGATCGCACAGGCCGGACTGATACGTACATTTCAGAAGACAAACGTACTGAAAGGCCTGACGGTATTCGGCAACGTGTTGACGGCCCGTCATCGTCATGGCGAGAAGTCGCTTCTGCGGACGCTCTTTCCCGGACATACCCAGCGCGGGCGCGAGCGGCAGCTTCGCGACGAGGCAGCGGTCATCGTTAAGAAAGTCGGTCTGGGCGAACGAATGAACGCGGAGGCCGACTCGCTTTCATGCGGGGAACTCCGGCTTCTGGAGCTTGCCGTCGCGCTAGGTGCCGGCCCGCAACTGTTGATGCTGGACGAGCCCGCGGCCGGTCTCAACACCGAGGAGGCGCATCAACTGGGCTGCGTGCTAAGGAAGCTGATCGGCAATGGTGTCGAAGCGCTGCTTTTGATTGAACACAACATGGCACTGGTGATGGAAGTATCCGACCGCCTCGTCGTACTGAACTTTGGCCGCAAGATCGCCGAGGGCACGCCGGAACAGATTCGAAACAATCCCGAAGTCATCGAAGCCTATCTCGGCAAGCCGCCAGCATGAGCACTATCGATCCTATCCTCGAACTGCGCGGCGTGAACGCCTCTTACGGCAAGGTGCGCGCCCTGCACGGCATCAGCCTGAAGGTGAGTCCCGGGGAGGTGATCGCACTGATCGGTGCGAACGGTGCCGGCAAGAGTTCGACGCTGCGCGTGATCTCCGGCCTAGTGGGCGCCACCGAGGGAGACATCCTGCTTGATGGTGCGTCGATCGCCCGGCAACGGCCTGATACGATCGTCCGCCGGGGAATCGCCCATTGTCCCGAGGAGCGGCGGATTTGGCCCGAGCTGACGGTTCACGAAAACCTCGCACTCGGCGGCTACATCTGCGGTGATCGTTCCGAGGTGAAGCGTCGACTGGAAACCGTGCTCATACGGTTCCCGCGCCTGCGTGAGCGCAGCACACAAATGGCGGGGACGCTCTCGGGAGGCGAACAGCAGATGCTCGCCATCGGCCGAGCGCTGATGTCAGCGCCGCGCCTCCTCTTGCTTGACGAACCCAGTCTAGGTCTCAGCCCGCTAATCATGCAGGAGGTTTTGACCGTGATCCGAGAGCTGCGCGATCAGGGCATCACCATCGTTCTCGTCGAGCAGAACGTGCACAACGCGCTTTCCGTCGCCAACCGCGCCTATGTGCTCACAACGGGACGAATCGTTGCAGAGGATAGTGCGGCAGGACTACTTAAAAATCCTGATGTGCTGCGAGCCTATCTCGGGGGCTAAGTCTCCCTGTTGCGAATTCCGCGAAAGACAGGTATTGGCAGCAAAACTGCCGCTCACGGGCATTTACTTTCTTGCGGTGCCGGCTCAGCTTGTACGCAAACAGGCGTTAAATCTCTGCTGGGGGTTCAAATTGCAAGGTCGCACGGTTCTTCCCCGCAAGCTTCCGCCGAGTCGGTTGCCGAGTTCGAGAGGTTCGTGTTGGATCGCTTGTTTGCGGCTTGGGTTAGCTGACGTCGCTGAGCGTCCACCGGTACACGATGGAAATTCGCGACGCTTTTTTTGAACGGTTAAGCGGACACTAGGATTGCAACCAAGACTCGATCGCGAAATCAAAAACCGCTGTCCTGCAGCGCTTTCCTGTAAGCCACGGCGGTCGTGTCGAAGCAGTGTGGACCATCACAGTGGACCATTCAAGCCGCCGTGGAATAGCGGGCACATCAACGCCGCCGTGGGTGGCCAAGGCCTGAGCTGGCCACGAAACTCATGCGAAGCCCGTAGGTGACAGGCAGGGCGGTCTTGGCGGCCCCGGCAGGTCGTGCCCCCGGCCGTAGTGTAGCAGGGGGCCGTAGACGAGCCGCTCGCGAGCGCATCACTCATAGCTCGGTGCAAGCGAGCGCCTTCGGTGATCGCTAAGATGACCGATACGCTTGGCGGGGCTCTCAAGCCGGCGAACGCGAATCGCGAAAGCTCGTCAGCGGGCGTTAGCTACCTCTTTGACAATACGCTCGGCAACATTAAGATGCAATAAGCAGGTTGTGCAAGCGAGATTGAGCAGCCGTTGAGAAGGCGCAAGAACGTCGGAAGCTCCGCTGCAGCTGGGCGAACTGTCAGTGATCGGCCGCGCCAGCTTTATTATGGCCTCTCGAACGGAGATATTTTATGCGCATCCGAGCGGCATTTTTCAGCATTTTTTTTGTGGCCAGTTTGCAATTCGCCGGGGCTAACGCTCAAACGCCGGCACCATCCACCACGGCCCCATCCACCGTGGCCCCAGCCGCGCCGCCTCCGGCCGGGCCGGCTGCCGTCGGTACCGACGCTCCCGCGAAGCAGGCCCCTAAAAGCTTCGATCCTCAAAAGCAGTGTGTGAGCAATGGCGACTTTGCGATCGAGCTAAGCTCAAACCGCAATCCAGTCGGCCCGACCCTAGCGACACAAACGTTATTCCTACCCACAAACCAGCCAATCGATATCGGCGTGCGTGTCACGTACGTCGATCAGATGCGTTATTTCGCGACAGTGGATCCCGGAGGCGGCGACCAGGACATCCTTCCGCGCCAGGATGTCATTACACGCCGCGCCATTGCCGGCGATCCGCTGGTCAAGAGCCATATGCTCGATATAGATCAGACGATCGTCACCCTTACCATCCCGAGCGAAGACGCTGGGGTCTGGCAGCAATCAGATCTCTATCTTTACACGTGCGGCACGAAGGGATCGCCGGACAGTGTGTCCAAGACCATTGTTCGCCTCAGTCCTTACGGGCTGAGCCTATGGATTTGTGTGATCGTCATTCTGATTTCCTATATTGGCGTCGCTTTCGCTCTACGAGGGCCAGGTCACACCTTCCTCAGTTTCATCCGTTCGCTCGATCCGGTCAAAGTGACGGCAGGGGCCGATGGCAACGGGAGCCTTTCGAAATTCCAGGTCCTCCTCTTTTCGGTGGTCGTGTTCGGCTTGATCCTGCTGTGCTCGCTGCAAACCGGCAAGCTCACCGACATCTCTATGACGGTTCTTGGTTTGCTGGGGATTAGCAGCCTCGGTGCGACGGTTGCGAAGGGGGCTGACGCGCAAAGAATCGTTATCTCGCCTGAAAACACCGCGTGGCTCTATCACAAGAACTGGCTGACGCCCTCCAGGACACCGGTCGATCGATCAAAGGCCAGCTGGCGCGATTTTTTTAGCACCGATGGCGAATTCGACGTCTATCGCTATCAAAGCCTCATCTTCAGTCTTGTCGTCGTCTTGGCCATGATATTTGGCGGCGTCACGCAGCTATCGACCTTCACCGTGCCGGAAAGCATTCTCGGAATTGTGGGCTTAAGCCAGGCTGTCTATATCGGCGGCAAGCTGGTGACCCCGACGAACATCAGCAATATCAACGATGCGATTTCCGACTTGCGCAATCAGGAGAAGATCTTTTGGACCGCCGCTACGACGGCCAAGAGCGGTGTCGTGGCAACCGTCGATGAAGCGATCCCATTAGCCGGCCCGGCCACCTATAACGCCTATATGGACAAGGCGCGCAATGTCGCAGCCCTTTTTGAGCTCGAGACTGGCCGAAAAATCCCTGACGACGCTATCAAGCCGTCTGCGCTTTAGCAGAGGCCAGCGAACCGAGTGATATGAAGATGCCCAAGAATGTCCTGATCTTCGCCGATGGCACCGGCAACGAGGGCGGCTTGCTACCGGACGAGAGCCGCACCAACGTCTATAAGCTCTATTGCGCGACCCGTACCGGGCCGGACTCGATCATCGATCCCGCCAAACAGGTGGCTTTCTACGTCCCCGGTATCGGCACGCCCAAGCCGTTCCATAACTCCATGATGGATCGCGCAGCCGACAATGTGCGCCAGATGTTCGGCTTTGGCCTGACCCAAAAGATCATCGACTGCTACGTCGCGATTGTCAGCGTCTGGCGACCAAATGACCGCATCTACTTGCTGGGCTTCAGCCGCGGGGCTTATACGGCGCGCTGTGTCGCGCATGTGCTCGAAGTCTGCGGAATCCCAACCAAGGAGCCGGGTCGCGAGAACCTCAATTTCGATCCTCCGGCTTTGCGCAAGCTGGCGAAGGCGGCCGTGCGCTGCCTCTACACGCTCGGTATGCCCAACGCGGATGCGACCAGGGACGCCCGTATAGCTGCGTTCAAGGCGGGTTACGCGCCCCAAATTGGCGCTGAGACCGGTGCCACCGCCTACTTTGTCGGTATTTGGGATGCTGTGGCGGCGGTCGGCTGGCAACGCTTCTTTCCGGATTGGGCCTACGACAAGCATTTCGCGCCCAGCATTCGTTATGCGCGCCACCTGCAATCAATTGATGAGGGCAGGAAGGATTTTAAACGCGTACCTTGGGGCGGAAGCGGAACCGTGAGTTGGGCAGACCGCAAGGACGAACCGGATCAGTTCGATCAGATATGGTTCGCTGGCAACCATGCCGATATCGGTGGCAGCTACCCTGAAAATGAATCCCGTTTGTCGGATATTGCGCTGCATTGGATGGTCGATTTTATAACGCAGAAAATTCCAAAAGCGGGGACGGTGCTAACCGATCCATCGCTCCTTCGGCTCTATCCCGCCTGCGATGGCATGACGCATGACGAATGCATGGTGGGGATCGGAGGAACGCCGCTGCATTGGTCGCGCGAGGTGCGTGATGTGCCCGGTGAGGCGACGCTGCACCAGACGGTCTACGACCGCCTTGCCTTGCCGAGCGTACGTAATTTCACGAGCTATGGGCCGTACCGGCCGGCCGCTTTACGCAATCATTCGAAAGCAAAGGCGTTCTACTAAAACTCCTGAGCAAAGAAGACGCCGGCCTTGTCTTTAGGGCCGCAGCCGCGGAGGCGATGAACCAAATAGGAGAAAATAAATGTCCTTTAAAACAAAAGCACTTTGGGTTGAGGATCTTTCAGGCGACGATCAAGTCAAGCGCACGATCCGCGATGCGGCCACCATGGGCGCCACGGCGATATATGCCTACAGCACGAACGCTGCGTTGCCTGATGCGATCAAGGCGTTTCAGGACAACAAGCTCAAGGTCTATGCGTGGCAGTGGGCTCACACGACACCCCAAAAAAATAAAGACGGGACGCCGAACCTCAATGATCCCCGTTTCGTTCCGAACGAGATCAACAACGTTGTAAACATCCTCATTCCGAAGGGAATCGACGGATACGTCTTCGATGTCGAGTCCAATGACGGCGTACATTACGCGCCGGATAAGAAGCCCTATGCGGCCGATTGGGACAACCCAGACCTGATCAAACCGCCGCCGGGCCAAAAGAGTCTGCTGGACCTGGCCACCGATTATACCGGTGCTATCCAAACCGCGTTTAGCAAGCGAGCAACGCCATATTCGCTTGGGCTGACAAGTCATGCCCGAGGATTCTCAAACTACCCGGATATACCGTGGCTGGCCTTCCTCAAAGTCTGTACCGTCCTATTTCCCCAAACCTACTGGCGATACAACGAGGACGGCGCTCCCGTCGATGAAAACAAGAATAAAGATGGTCTAGGCACGCCCGAACAAGCCGTGCTTAACGGCTATACGGATTATCAAGCCTATCTCAAGAAGCATGGCCTCCAACGCGAGATCGTGCCGCTGGCTGGAGAAATTGCATCGGCAAAGATTGGTGAGATGAAGCGTTTTGCGGCGGCGATTGCGCCTCATTCACCCCAAGACGCGCAGTTTTATGTAGATGCCGATGACTCCATTGAGGTCCCGGGCCAGTTGGGAGACATTCTCTCAGAAATTGGCACGATCAAGTAACAAGCGAGTTCGGATATCCGCCCACGTCCACTGCTTCAGATCATGGACCAGCCGAGCAAGATCGGTGCGAAAGGAGGCATGGTCAACATCCAAGCCGGCTTGCAAGACGAGTTCTTGCAAATCTGTTATTCGGCGTGGGGTCTGACGCTCGATCGGCGTCCAAGTGGGACCCCAGTCCACGCACAGCAACGCAATGTATCGACGAACTAATTGTGCGTCCGACTAGGGTCACGGCTGGGAGCCGATTGGGGGGGCAAATCGCAAGCCGATTTACACTGGCGCTCGGGTATTGCGGCGATGCAACTCCATGAGAAGCTAACTGTCCGAGCCGCCACCGCATTGAGCGGTACGTGAATAAGGCTCGGCGGTCGGCACAGCCGCACGCCCCGTGATGAGAAGATACCCTGATCGGTCAGGAGGCCACCCTGACACGGGTATTTGTTCTTCCCGATGTGCGACTTGAAGTTGAGGTCTTGCTGTGATCTGCTTCGGCGCGATGAAAACGGATTTTCGATGGTTTCGTTGGACCCGAAAACAGAGGCATTTGCGCGCGACCTGTCGCGGCTTCGTTCGTATCTTGATTTGCGAAAGGCCCAAGGGCGCCAGTCGATCGTCGAAATCGCGCTGGAATCAGACTTCAAGAAGAAGCTCGCCGAGCTTCAAACGAGGCTTGCCGAACTTAACCGCACTATTTGTCCAGATCAGGCCCATCGTCTGATCGTATCTTATACTCTCGAACAACAAGCGCGTGCCGCATCGGAGCGCGCGCTCCCCGGCGCAGGTTCAACAGGCGACTTCGCGTACCGCTGGATCGAAGCGTGGCGAACGAAAAGATTGGCAAAGGTGCTCTCGCTCTTTCACGAAAACGCGCTTTACAGGGCTCGCGGAGAGGAAGCGCGTGGTGAGTACCAGATCCGAAAATTGTTGGGCCGAGTCCTTCACGACTTCGGGGATATTGCGATACATCGAACAGAATTTGACGATGGAAAATTAATTATGCACTGGCAGCGGTCGTCTCCAGGGCGCAACTCGCTTTCGCACCGGTCTTCCGTTTTCGATGGGACATCGAAGGTTGAGATTGTCGGCGATCTTGCAACTAGCTGCGAAGAGGATTGGACGGGGTATTCCAAAATCCTCCGGCGACTGTTGTTCGATCAGCCGCGTTCGCCAGACTCCGGTGCAGGCACTATCGTTGAATACGCCGACGAAGTCATCATCGGGGGTATCGCACTTAAAAAGCGCAAGCCGGATTAGATTCATGCTGGAGCATTCACGGGACGAGATCGAGCCGGTGATTGAGGCCATACGCCGATGGGCCATCGGTCATCCCAAGGCGGGCGAGCCTTTCATGGTCGTACGCGGTCACGCGTTCTCACCACAAACATTTCTTGAAGCCGTGCTGGAACACTCCGAATTCGCCGCCCCGTTTCTCGAATACGTCTTCGAGCAAGCGCGTGAGGAAGGCGTACCGCCTCGGGAGATTATCGATCGCGAAACGCGGAAACAACGCTGATGGGCGCTCATGTTGTAATCGTCGCTACCCAATACGACACCGCGACCCATTACATTCATGAATGGGCCGTGAGGTTACGTGATGATCTTCTCGGCACCAATGCCGTATCGAACTGCCTGCTGCTTGCAGGCGAGAGCCTCTGTTACAGCGGAAACACATTTACGGATGCGGTCGAGCGCGCCGACTTCGTGATATTTTATGGCCATGGCGAGCCCGATCACTGGATCGCCATGCCCAAGGGGGCCGCCGCGAATGACGTACCGCTCGTTGATATGAATACCGTCGGTAACCTGCGCGGCCGCCAAGTCTACGCCGCCTGCTGTCATTCCCTGGCGCAATTAGGAGTAGCATTCGCTCTTGCCAACCCCGGCGGAAAGCCCGAATTCATCGGCTATGCGACCGCGTTCGACTTCTCCGTGGCGCAGCGCGAGGAGTTTCGCAGGATCATTCACTACTCCGTTCGCGATTTCATCCTCGGAAAGAAAACCGCCGCCGCGATCGTGAGCGACCAGCAAGCAGCTTGGCAGCAACTCGATAAGGCCTTTAGCAAAGGCGGCATGTACAGCACCTTACCGGATGCGGCGTATGCGGCAGCGAACGCGCGAAGTAACGCCCGCGCCATCGGCAACGCCTAAGGCGACACTGAAGAAAGAGGACACCATGAGCAGCATTACATTTAATCAGTTGATTAAAACCATCGAAGACGCGCTCGCAATCGTCGCCAGGAAAGGCAAAGACAGTCTTGGCATGACGCTGATGAAGGCGGAGCTCGAAATGGCTGTCACGGCAACGGAGGAGGGGAGTGTCGGTGCGAAGTTCGATTGGGGCGTTTCGATTGATTTCAGCGGATCAATTAAATCGAGCAATGCCCACACTTTATCGTTGACCCTCATCCCAGTAAAAAAAGCTCTGTCCGCGGGGGACGAGGAGGACGAACTGGCGGATGCCATCCTTGCACTTGCAAAGGCCATCAATGAAACGGATCAGGCAAAGTTTTCGGTAAGCGAAGGCAAGGTGGACGTAAAATTCACGGTTAGCAAAGAAGGTAACCTTAAAATCATTGTCGGAAGTGGCGATAAGAACGAGAATGTCCATAGCATAAAACTCACCTTCCAGCCTGACCGAAACGGGTTGTGACGGCTGCGGTACCGGTGCCCGGTACCACCGATGAGCGCGCGATTTACCTTTTAGGTGAAGTTGTCATGTGGCGAACGGACGGAGCGCCGCGCGATCCCTGTTAATAAGCGTTCAAAGTTGACCCCTCCACGGCTAGGTGGATCAATAGCTTAGCATGCCGATCGGCGTCGGGACCCCACGCCGATTCACACGCGGCGGGACCAAAGCCACCTCGGGCGGCTAGGGCCGGCGAGGGAGCTCCATCTTACCGATGCTGGTAGATGATCGAGCTGTCCTGATGTCGCGTCCGGGTGACCCCAGCGGGGCGGCTCGCGAGCGTCCATATGCTTCCCGACGACGGCTTCGCCAAACACACCCGTTATCTCAGCTGTTAATCGGCCCGACGCCGATCGGCGAGCTAAGCTATCGATCTGCCTGGCGGTGGAGGGGTCACTCTTGAACGCTTATTCACACCGGTCAATAAGACGTGCATCTGAGGTACCCTTCTTGATCAGTTAAACCGCCGGGGCGTGCGTGCCTCACATCAGCGCGGCGGAGGCGTCAAGGGCATCATGGCAATCTGCACATTAAACAGGTAGTTTGATGCCGGTGATCTTAGAGGATCGTACCGAATAGCTTTCCGATGCCGGCGGTGATCCCGAGCGCCAACGCTCCCCAGAACGTCACCCGGATGGTCGCGCGCAGGATAGGGGCGCCACCTGCTTTGGCGCCCACCGCGCCGAGGAACGCGAGAAAGCCGAGCGAGGCCGCCGACGTCATCGGTACCAGCATCGTAGAAGGCGACACGACGACCATCAGCAACGGCATCGCTGCGCCAACGGAAAATGTCACCGCCGACGTGAGGGCTGCCTGCACAGGTTGCGCGGTGGTCGTCTTAGAAATCCCCAGTTCGTCGCGAGCATGGGCGCCGAGAGCGTCTTTCTTCATGAGCTGCCCCGCTACCTGCCGGGCAAGATCAATTTCGACGCCCCGCTTGACGTAGATTTCGGCAAGCTCGTCGAGTTCACCCTCGGGATTGCTGCGCAGTTCACGCCGCTCTTTTGCGAGATCCGCGTTCTCGGTGTCGGACTGCGAACTCACGGAGACATACTCGCCGGCGGCCATCGACATGGCGCCGGCGACCAGTCCTGAGACGCCCGCGATCAGGACATCGTTCTGCTTTGCCGCCGCTGCGGCTACGCCGACGATCAGGCTCGCGGTCGAGATAATTCCGTCGTTGGCTCCAAGAACTGCCGCTCTCAGCCACCCGATGCGATTGACCAGATGTTTCTCTTTGTGATGGTGGTGGGGACGGCTCATGGATGTTTCCGCGAAGCTTTTGGGTCCGATGGTTGATCTGTGCGGATGCGAAGGCCGCGGCTCGCTGGGTCAAAATAACCTACGGCGGCGTAGCCAAATCTGTTTGACTCAAATCAACTCTGTCGACAACCAGCGCGTCATCTCGGCAGCGATGCGCAGCCGTCCAACTTCCCCGAGCGCATCGCTTCGCTGCTGTCCCCAGAGGCGGAGGGGCGCCCTCGTTATCGATCAAACCATTACCAGATTAATCTGGCCGTTCTCGAAGCTTTGTCGCGCCAGACAATCCCTGGCCATTTTTTCAATCCTGTTCCAATTCTGGCGGAGATAGCGAGAAGCTTGCTGTTGGGTCTGAAATTTCGTCTTCAGGCTACAAGCCTGGCGCTCATTTCCGTTTGCAATCTGAAAGAAGACCGTCTGCCGTCCCTCTTCCATCTCGGCTTTGCTGGGTAAGCTATTGCGCATCGATTGTTCCTTTGTGATTTGGAAAGGCAAGCTTGGGATTTACGAACTGCTCCACCCTTCCTGCGGCCTTGCTGTGTCGCTCGCGAAATAATGCGACTGACACGGGGGCGCAGCGGTCCTTCCGCTTTTGTAACCCCAATAGCGACGGGAACTTAATTCTGTTCGGTTTGATCGCTTCGGCTTTTGTTATGGCCGGGTGCCGCGGTCGACGGCGGCTTCAGGAACGCATCGAAGCGCTCCTTGACGATAGCGTAGCATTCGCACGACGCTTTCTCCAGGCCCAACCGATCCATGACCTGAATGGTTCCCCGACGGTAGCTGATGAGGCCAGCGTTCTGCATGGCCTGCGCCGCAAGCGTCACGGATTTTCGGTTGGCACCGAGTATGTGCGAGAGAAATTCGTGCGTATACGGAAGTGCTTCGCCTCCGGCGCGGTCGTGCATCATCAAGAGCCAGCGGCACATTCTCTCTTCCGTAGTGTGCATTGAATTGCATGCAACAGTCTGCTGGACCTGGGAAAGCAGCGTTTCCGAGTAGCTGACGAACAGATCGCGCACGTGCTCGCTGTTCTTGAATTCATACTGCAAAACCTGGATGGGACAGCGGACCGTGTGGCCCTCGAGCTGCACGATGCACCGATTGAACGAGACGCGGCTGTACATGGCGGCGAAGAGTCCGAACGCGCCTTCGCGACCGATGTTCGCGGTCTCGATCGCCGCGCCATTCTCCAAAACGGTCAGCAGCGACAACACCGAACCTTGCGGAAAATAGGCGTGCTTGAGCAGGCCTCCCGCGTCGCAGACCATATCGCCGAGCTTGAAATCGACGGGCTCGAGATGGGGATCTATTCGCTTGCGGCTGTCGGGCTCCAACGCGCCAAGCAGTCGATTGCTCCGCAGATCATGGTCCGTCTGCACCTTCGGCATTGCATTCTGTCGCTTCGGTTCCGCTTCCTGCGTAATCCGGACAGCGGGCATGTCGATGGGCGCGCGTGGGACCGCGACAATCATTTTCGCACTCTTTCTGCTGGGGAGTCTGAGCAAAAGAGCTCATTCACCAGTGTTAGATTTAAGGGGAACCGACGAGCGAACGAAGTTCCTCGACCAACGCCGACGCCTGGTAAGGCTTTTCGACAAAGCAACTGTTCGACGGGAGATCGGAGGACTGAAGCCGCTGTTTGCCCGACACAACCAGTATCTTGATCGGGGGCCAGCGGTTGCGCACCGCATGGGCCAGTTTCAACCCGTCCATGCTGCCAGGCATGTTGATGTCGGTAAAAAGCAGTGTGATATCGCTGCGCGATTCCAGGAGGACAACCGCTTCGTCCGCATCCCGGGCCTCGATCGCAATGAACCCAGCCTCCTCGACGACTTCGACGGCAAGCATCCGCAGTAGAGGTTCATCCTCCACGACAAGGACGACTGGAGGTTTGCCGGCTGGTATGCTCATCAATGCAAAACCCTATCGGCTCCGATGTATTCGATCCCAGTGGCCTTGGCCCCAGTGGTCTTGGCCGGCGCATCCGCCTCGCCAGTCCATTGCTTCGCCATCCGAAGGCAATGCGCCTTCAAATCCGGGTTGAGGGTATCATTGGCAAGTTGCTTGAGGTCCGAGGCCAAGCGCAGGCACTCGAGCTCGAGTTTGATATCGTTTTCCGAATCGGACATGGGCTATCTCCTTCGGGAGTAGTCGCACGCCGGCGCTTTGCCTGTCGGTGGTCCATGCCACATACCAAATCCAATAGATGGCTGTGGGACCGGTTGGAGCTTTTCTGGAACGGGTTGAGCTGTCTTGCTCAGGACATCGCGATCGAGCGTCAGCACGCAGCGCCAAACTCATGGAGGCCTGGAGCACCAGGCGCTTCTGACGCGTGAAATGAGCCACCGTCTCAAGAACAGTCTCACCTCCGTCGTAGGCCTGTTCCGCGTCCAGGTTCGCAGCCGGCATCAAATCGACGAAGAAAGTGAGTTCCAAAATTTCCTGCGCCATGAGCACTATTGCACAGCAAAATGGAACCCAAAGCTCCATGTTGGTTCCATCACAGCCCCAGCCTCGGCTGTCGGTGACTGAGAGCTCTCTGCGCTCCCGCCCGCACCAAAGGGGAGCATCATGGCCCAAATCGAGGCCGAGCCCGTCAAATGCCGGCTCGGTAGAATTTCGGCAGACGGGCCATCCGGCGCACCGTGCCACGAATTCTGTCTGTTCGAATTTCCCGGCTGCGCCGGGTGTTCCTACGCCGTCCGGGAGAATCTAGACTCGCGTTCGTCAGAAGATCCAATGAAATCCGCGGTTCTCCGCGGCTGGATCCGGGGCTTATCCCACATTTCAAAGTAAGCGTTTCGTCGCAAATTGACCGAGAGGCGTCATCGACGAGCCAGGGTGTACGTCGTCATGCCTCTTTGGCCTTCAATGGTACATCAAGCTGGACGGTTACGCCTTTTGGCGTGTTGGAGGCCACTGCGATGTGGCCATCGAGTTGAGCGAGTAGGCTCTTGATTACCTTGAAGCCCAGGCTCGCCCGTGGCTGGTCGATATCGAAATCCTTCGGAAGACCGATTCCAAGATCCGACACCTCCACATGCAAGTCGGCCCCGCGCCGTTCGCCTGATACCCTGATTTCGCCGGATCCATCGGGGTAGGCATGCTTGGCAGAATTCGTCACAAGCTCGTTGATCAGAAGGCCCAGCGGAATCGCCATGTCAGCCGAAATCATAAGATGACCGAAGGTGCAGCTTACCTTGTGTGAAAGCGTCTCCTGCAGCTTCTTGCAAAGCTCGCCCGCGAAGTCGGCGATGTCGACGAACCCGATCTTGGTGCTGCGCCATAAATGGTCGTGGACCTGAGCAATCGTGGTGATGCGTGAAGCGGCGTCCTTGAGGGCGTTCCGGACATCCTCCGACTGCGCGCTGCGGCTCTGCACGCGCAGCAGTCCCACGACCGATGCGAGGCTGTTCTTGACGCGATGGCTCATCTCTCGCGTCAGCATGGCCTGATGGTCGAGGGCTTCCTGGAGATCGGCATCGGCATGTTGGCGCTCGATGGCGATGCCAAGCAGCCCGGCGAAGCCGGCAAGGAAGTCTGCATCCGCAACGTCGAATTGGCCGGACTCAGGGCTATCGACTTCGAGGACGCCGAAGGGCAGATGGCCTTCGCCGCCTCGGGCGATCAGGACGTTGATGGCGCGCCTGATGCCATGATCCGAGAGTAGCTTTGGCGTTCGAAAGCGCGTTTCCTCCTGGAGGTGGTTGGATATGACATTCTGTCCGGTTTGGAAGGCGTAGCCGGCAGGGGACTCCAGGTCGACGCCCAGAGACACTTGGCCGACGGTCCCCGGTCCCCAGCCGATGCCGGCACGCACCAGCAGGCGTTTGTCGTCAGGCATATACTCCAGGACTTTGGAGAACCTGGTTTCGAGGCCTTGGGCGCAGAGCTCGGTGGCACGCTGCAGGATTTGTGCGATGTCGCGGGTCTGCAACGCCGAGCGGCCGAACTCGCCCAACAACGACTGTTGCCGCAGGCGGTACGGAAGCTCTTGCCGGGTGACATCGGTCGCTACGGTCGGGGCCGATATCGACTCCTTCCCAGGTGGGGCGGGCATGGAATTGTTCCGTTAAATGGGGTCGCGGCTCTGGCAGCCCGGAAACGTTAGCACGGCCCCGCTGGGATGGCGGAGATTTCGATGTCGTCCCAAAGCCAACTTTGGGGCAATTCATGTTGCCCGCTGAATGGCGTTCCTGGAAAATAGAGTCGGCGGATCGAGGAAGACCCGTCGGAGATCATCCACTAGCATCGATACTACCCACCCAAGGCGCGTCGTCCGTTAATCTCCTCTTAAGGGAAGCCAAATCGGATCGGATTCCGGTGTGAAATTTTTAGCCGCCCCCCCTTGGTTCCGCTTTGGCATTGAAGCCTAGACCACGGAAGCGGTAGCCAAGGATGATGTTCAAGGAGATTAGCGAATGCCTGAAAACTTCGATTGACCCGAGTTTCCGCAGAAGGTCAAATTTCTGCTAAAAGACCCCGCTGCCAGCAAACGTCTCGGCCACAAGCCGGGCATTCAATCCCAATTTGCGAAGCGGCTTGGAATGTCGCGAGAGACACTCCGCGATCAGCTGTCTGAACGCAGGGTGCTTCCCACCGTTACGCAGGCATTACTTGCGGAAAAGCTCGGTTTCCGAGTGGATTGGCCCGAATGGTCCAGCGGTTCAGCTTCCGACTTCAAGGCTCGTTACGCAAAAGAGGTGCCGTCTTTGCCGCACCGGTCCACGCGTCGAATGGCCATAATTTCCGGTGGTGTCGCCGGTGCTCTGCTCTTGGTTTCTTCCCTCGCTTTGGGTCGGTGCTACACCGGCTCCTCATATCTCTCAGGTCCGGTGTTTGACGAAAGCAAGAGCGCAATCATACCGGGATCGGACGCAGATGGAGCGAATTCCCAACATACCCTGACAGCGCTCGAGCCGCGAAGCTCGAACGCATTACAATTATGGCTGCGCTCGCTGCGCATCGCTATGCGTTCGCATCTTGGGACCAATCGCACTTTTGAAATTTATTGACCTTCCAGAAATCGTACACCTGCTGAGCCATCCCGATTAATTGAGGCCGATGTTCAAGTATCTTCGTATAGGTGTTCTGCCCATATTTTTTATACAACTCTCGAACGGTGCTACGTCTCTCGCGCTTATCTTGCAGGCGTTGCAGCAGCGACGCCGCATTTGGAATCTCACGAGCATATTGCAGAAAGCCGATCATATCATTCGCAGCGCGCTCGGCATTTACCCAGAACCCCGATGTGCGCGCGACTTGCTCGTCATAGAGCGCAAGTTCTCCGCAGTAGCCCCCGAAACATACGTCTGTTAAAGCCTCCTGAGTAAGGCGACTGGCTCCTGTGATCATCACCGCCGCCGGCACCGCAATATCAAGAACGCCGTTCCTCATCTGGAGTCCGGGGAGCAGAATGGGTCGATGAATTCCGTGCAACCGTCCCATCACGGCGTGGCCCGATTCATGAATCGCTGTTGCAATGCGGACATCGCTCCGTAAAGCATTGTTGCGTTCTACGTGGCTGGCTTTGGCTAGATATTCAATCATTTTTGGTCGGTTTCTTTGCAAATCAAGGGAGCTAGAGCGCGCTATCGAAAGTGTGTAGGAAAATAGAGTGTGTCGGAAAAATCTAGCGACGCAGTTAATTGCGCGGTCTTAATTGAA
>Ga0209483_1001412_pt1 | contig 18181 bp, 19 predicted proteins | sample NGEPerA_FD_184508 | JGI IMG/M metagenome (GOLD analysis project Ga0209483, IMG submission 184508) | Arctic peat soil microbial communities from the Barrow Environmental Observatory site, Barrow, Alaska, USA - NGEE PermafrostL2-A... | ecosystem: Environmental > Terrestrial > Soil > Wetlands >... | reverse complement strand
GTACCGGGAGAGGGAGAAAAGTTTCGGCGGCGCAACAGAAGGTAGGCGACGACGGGCCGGCACTTTCTTTAGGCCTCCGTAACCCGCCATCGGAAATTCCGGAGGAGGGGAGGCACCGCCGAGACCCACACGCAGCCATTTTGGTATTGCTGCTGGCGGCATTTCTGGCCGGCTGTTCCGCCGGGCACATGCCGGTGCAAACGACGGCCTCGCTCCACGGCGCGGCCCCCGGGCCCGGCGGTTCATCGCTGGCGGACCTGGGGTTGCCGGCGCAATCGCTGCCGGCGCCGGGGGAGGAATTGTGGATCATCGAGAAGCCGGGCGCGGGAGTCGCCGCGCCTTCGGGCATGGCGGACATGGCGGGGCTGCGGCCGGGGAGCGGAATGCTGCTCGGTGTGCATGGCCGGCAACTGTCGCCGTTTCCGCTGGAGCATACGGACGTGAACGCGACGATTGACGGCTGCATCGCCACGGTTGACGTGCGCCAGCGTTTCACCAATTCGTCGCGGGCGACGGCGGAGGCGGTGTACGTTTTTCCGCTGCCTGGGAATGCGGCGGTCAGCGAGTTTGTGATGACCCTGGGTCGCCGGCGAATTCGCGGGATCGTGCGCGAGCGAGAAGAGGCGCGCAAGATTTATCGCGAAGCCAGGAGCATGGGATTCCTTGCCTCGCTCCTGGTGCAGCAGGGGCCAAACCTGTTCGTGCAGCGGATCGCTAATCTCGCGCCCGGCGGGAAGATCGACGTACAAATCCGATATTTCCACACGCTGGTGTATCGGGACGGGGCGTTTGAGTTCGAGTTCCCCCTGATCGCCGGCCCGCGCGGCAATGGCTGGCCCAAGACGCGGCAGCGCGATGGCCGCGATATTTCGCTGGCGGTTCATATCAAGGCGGGCGTGCCAATCGAAAAAATCGAAAGCCCGACCCACGAGTTTGCGGTGAGTTACGGCGCCGGCAACACGGCCGCCGACGCGACGCTGGCGCCTGCCGACCACATCTCCAATGCCGACCTGACGCTGCGATATGTGCTGGCGGGCAAGGCGATGAAGTCGGCGTTGATGACCGCGCCCGATGGCGACGGCGGCGCGCTTGCGCTGCTGCTGATTCCGCCCAATGCTCCCCTGGATTTGCCCCGTCAGCCGCTACAGATGATTTTCGCGATCGCGCCCGATACCGGGCGCGGCGGCGGCGCGGCGGCGGCGCGGTTGCTTGGAGCGTTGCGCGCGGAGGATACGTTTCAGATCATTCGCCCAATGGCTGGAGCGGCGCGATCCGCGACGAGCGCGCCCGTTGCGGCGACGCCGGGAAATGTTCAGCGATTTACCCGCGAACTCTCAATGCCCTCGTCCAATGGCATGGGGGCAGGCGAGTTATTACATGCCGCATTCAGTCAGCCGCGCGACACCGGCCGAGCCCGGTTCGTGTGCCTGTTCACGTCCGGCAGCGGGAGCCTGCATGATGCGCTGTGCGCCATTCCGCAAGACATGGCGTCGGATCACCTCATCGCGGTCGGCGTGGGCAGCGCGGCGCGGCATGAAGCGATCGATGCCATCGCCCGCGCGGGCCGGGGGGCGGCGGTGTATCTGAATGAGGGCGCGGATTCGGCCTCCATGTTCTCCGATTTGACGCGGCGGCTGAGCCATCCCGCGCTGATCGGCGCGCGGATTGATTGGAATGGCGCGGATGTTTCCGAGGTGTTCCCCCGCCCGGCGCCCGATCTGTTCGCGGGGCATGCGGTGATGCTGATGGGGCGTTATCACGGCACGCCGCCGGCTTCCATAACGCTTCGCGGAAGCGTCGGTGGCGCGGCGCGGCAATGGACCGTCCGCGCCCAAGCGCATGAGATGCCGGGCGAGCATTCGGCAATTCCAGCGGTCTGGGCGCGGATGAAGATCGCGGACCTCGCGGCCAGGGCGGTGTGCGAGCCCAATGCGTTGCTGGCCGAACAGGTGCGAGAGGTGGCGCTCGAATATGGATTGGTTTCGCGATATACGAGCTTTGTTTGCGTGGATGCGCTGACGCGCACTGATCTGGGGGAGGAACATGGTCACTAAAGTGACCCTGTCCGGCGCGTGGGGGATTGCAATGACAAACATCCATCGCTCCTGGGGATGGGGCGCGGTGGAAAATACGACCGCCCCGGGGCTACAGTGTACCCGCGTCATTACTAATCGAGCGCGTTGAACCGGCGCTAAATAGCCGTGCGCGACCACGCGCTATCCATCGGTGGCAAAATCAGAAGGTGTCAGCCCGGCAATGCAACCTCGATCGTGACACGGGCATCCCGTCCGTGCGTGTTGCATGGAGTTCAGCATACATCGATTTTCGCTGGTCTACGGCCGTCGGCACGGGCGGGACGCCCGTGTCACAATGACGAACATTGATCGTAGCGTTTCTCACGACTCGCCCACTGTCACTCGTCACTTATCACTAAACTCTCAGCACTCAACTGTCAACTCTCAGCACTCCACTCAAGGACTTCCCGAAATGCGCCCATTTGATTCCCTTTCCGAACGCGAAATCCTCGCGCTGGCCATTGCTGCCGAGGAAGAGGACGGGCGGGTGTATGGGGATTTTGCCGAAGGGCTCCGCGAGAATTTCCCGGCGACCGCCGAGTTGTTCCGCAAGATGCAGGTTGAGGAGATCGAGCATCGCGGACGGCTTTACGATCGATACCGCGAGAAATTCGGCGAGCATATTCCGCTGATCCGCCGGCAGGACGTGCGGGGGTTTTTGAGCCGGCGGCCGGTGTGGCTCATCAAGCCGTTGGGTTTGAACGCGGTGCGCAAGGCCGCCGCTTCGATGGAGGCGGAAAGCCGGGCGTTTTATCTGAAGGCGGCGCAGCGCTCCACCGATGCGGGCGTGCGACAATTGCTGACTGAACTGGCCGACGCCGAGCAATCGCATGAGTCGGCGGCTAACAGGATCGAGGAAAAAGTAATCACGGCCGACGTGCGCGTGAAGGAAGATGAAACCAAGCGACGGCTCTTCGTGTTGCAGGTGGTGCAGCCGGGTTTGGCGGGGTTGATGGATGGGTCGGTCTCGACGCTGGCTCCATTATTCGCGGCGGCGTTCGCCTCGGCGCGCCAGTCGCATCCGGATCATTGGTTTCCGTTCAAGGTGGGGTTGGCCGCCTCGATTGGCGCGGGGATCAGCATGGGGTTTGCCGAGGCCCTCAGCGACGACGGCATCCTCACCGGCCGCGGCCGCCCCTGGACGCGCGGCGTGGTCTGCGGCGCGATGACCGCGCTGGGAGGGCTGGGGCATACCATGCCGTATCTGATTCCAGACCTTAAAGTCGCCACGACCGTCGCCATTATCGTGGTGATGATCGAGCTGGCGTTGATCTCCTGGATCCGCCATCGGTTTATGAGCACCCCTTGGGTTGCCGCCGCGATACAGATCGTGCTGGGGGGAATTTTGGTGTTTCTCACGGGATACGCGATTGGAAGCTCGTGAAATTGCGGCGGGTCGTAACTACGATGGAGTCGCTGTAGAATCAGCGAGGAAATTAATTCAAGGAGGTCGTCCGTGGATAAAGAGCTTGTCGAACTTATGAGCGCCATGAAACCCGGCGATGAAGCGAACCCGAAGGAGGGTCGATCCTTCACGGTGAATCTCGAAACCGGCGTGGCCACTATTGAGTTGGAAGGCGAAACGCGGCTCTACCCATTTAAGCCGCTGAATGTGTTGTTCGGCAACGGCCATGGGGTGGACTCAATCGATGTTTTCAAAGACTTGTTCAAGCCGTTGCTGTTGACAATTGAGGAGGCAATTCTCATCCATGCCCGACACGATCCGTCGCTGACCGATGGTGAGGTCTCCCTTGTGCTCGAGCAACTTTCGATGGACCCCTGCGCCATGGGAGACGACCCGCTGGCCGGCGCCATCCGGTTGAATTTGCGGATGCTCCTGAGCCTCAATGATTACTCGCGGCAGGAGGTGAAAATGGCAATCCGTAAGATCGCCAAATCCGTGCAGCGCCACACCCGCACCGGCGGGCCCAGAGGTTATTTGCAGTTCATTGCCACGACCTTACGAACACGAAGTTGACTATGATCCATTGATCGTGGCCAACTCAAGGAACCATTGATGAAAGCCTGGCAGCAGCCGCTTCCCGCGATTTACGGACAACTTTCTGATGCCGAGCTGCGCGTGCGGATCGCGTCGGCCCGGGAGACGCTTGGCGAAAAGCTGCTGATCCTCGGGCATCATTATCAGCAGGACGCGGTGATCGAGTTTGCCGACTTCACCGGCGACAGCTTCGAGCTGTCGCGCCGGGCCGCCGAGCAGAGGGACGTGCAGTACGTCGTTTTCTGCGGAGTGCATTTCATGGCCGAGTCGGCGGACATTCTCACCCCCGAACATGTTCGCGTCATCCTCCCCGACCTTGGCGCCGGCTGCTCGATGGCCGACATGGCCAACCTCGATCAGACGTTGGAATGCTGGGCACAGTTGGAGGAAACCTGCCCCGGCCAACGCATCGTCCCCATCACCTACATGAACAGTTCCGCCGCCATCAAGGCCTTCGTCGGCGAACATGATGGCGCCGTCTGCACCAGCAGCAATTGCCGGAATGTGCTGGAATGGGCGATGGGAGCGGCGGGAAGTGCTGAGACGAAAGTGCTGAGTGCTGAGAGCAACCGGCCATCATCTCGAGTTGTCCCAACCCACAACCCACAACCCACGACCCACAACCCCACCAAGATTCTCTTCTTCCCCGACCAGCACCTTGGCCGCAACACGGCTTACGCGATGGGCTATCCGCTCGACAAAATGGTGCTGTGGGATCCGCGCGAGGAACTCGGCGGCAACGATCCCAGCCGGCTGCGCGAGGCCGACTTCGTGCTTTGGAAAGGCCATTGCTCGGTTCACCAACTCTTCCGGCCCGAGCACGTCGATCAGGCGCGGGCTAAATATCCGGACATGAAAGTGATCGTGCATCCCGAATGCCGATGGGAGGTGGTGCAAAAAGCCGACATGGCCGGCAGCACCGCCTACATCGTCAAGCAAATCGAGGCCGCCGCGCCCGGCAGCCAATGGGCCATCGGCACCGAGGTTCATCTGATCAGCCGCCTGGCCCGCGAGCACCCGGATCAGAAGATTGTCGTCCTCAGCGACTGCCAATGCCTGTGCACGACCATGTACCGCATCGATCTGCCGCACCTGTGCTGGGTGCTGGAGAATCTGCTGGAGGGGAAGGTCGTCAACGAGATCAAGGTGGATGAAACGACGCGGAAGTGGGCTCTGGTGGCGCTGGATCGGATGCTGGCGATTAAGGGGACGGGGAACCCGCTGATGAAGGATCAGCCGGTGGGTACGGTTATCGATTAAGGACGCGGGATGTTCGGATTTTGCGAGACAAACGGATCACGGAAGCCGGCCTCGAAGGGCCGGGACGATGAGCCGAACCTGGATGCCTGCTCGTCGGTTTTTCGCCATCGATCTTTACGCCCTCATGGCGTGCTTGTGCCTGCAACTTGCGGATCGCGCGGGCCTTTGCCGGGCTGGGTCGCATCCTTCCACATTCCCACCGGCTGACGGTTATTTTCGACACTCCCAGCTCTTCGCCAAACTGGCTTTGAGTAAGTCCCATTCCCTCGCGCAGGCTAAGGATGAAGCCGGGGGTCAGTTCTTCCTGATGTGTAAAAATCGCGCGTAACCGATCCACCGCTCGCACAGCGGGTGGAAGCAAAAGCGGCTGGCCGGATCGATCCGGCTTAAGCCACGCGGCCCGCAAGGCAATGGCCAGCATGCCACTGTCTCCAAATGACACGACATACGGCAGGTCCATGCCCGGCCGCCAGGATTTCAATGTTGAAGATGCCATGTCAATCCTCCCAATACAGGGTAATGAATTCCGTCTCAGTCTCATCCGTCTCGACCGCGCAAACGATTTCAATCTCGTCACCGGTCGTTACTTCACCGCTGATGATCCATTTAGGCCGATTGTAATCATCCATTCCGTGAGAGCGGACTTCCGATGGATCGTCAATCACCGCCTCCACGTCTGGCCAAAAAAGTGATCGCTGGGCCATTCGTTGGGAGAAATGAACGGTCAGTGCGTAGCGGTCGGTCGCCAGGCATTCGCGGATCACGGCGAGGGTTCGACGGGCCTCGGCTGTCACGCGATCAAGTATACGCCTCTGTAGGCGCATCGGCAAGCCGAGTCGCGCCTGTCCCTCTACTTTCAACAGACGGATCGCATTACGGTCGGCCGCGAGTCGCCATCGGGCGAACAAAGATCGCCTCAAGCGGCAGCGAGAACCCCGGCAGCACCGCGTCGTCGCGCAGCGACTGATCCCGCGTGAACGTCTCGCTCGTCCCATCGCTTCGATAGACGGCGGCGGTTTCCTGCTGGCCGTCTATCACCCAAACCGAACGTCCGCCGTGATTGAGCCACATTCGAATCTTCTCTTGAACGGCTTTGGACCGCTCCGTGGGCGATAGAACTTCGACGGCCAGATCGGGGGCGTGGGGGAGCCATTCTTCCTCATCGTGGGCGTCGGCAATTTCCTTTCGCACGAACGCCACATCGCGGGCGCGAACGGAGTCGGGGTCATGGCCGGCGATGAAGCCGGTCTCGGCGGCATACACTTCGCCGAGATTATGTTCGTGGGCGAATGAGGCGATGGCGGCGCCGATCCGCATGGCGATCCTGCCGTGCCTGGGCCTGGGTTTCGTCAAGCAAACCACCCTCCCCCGGACCAACTCGGCCCGGCCAATGTCCCCAGGGCCGCGAAGGCCTCGGCGGACATGAGCGATTGTGTTTGCAAAGTCATTTGGGCACCTGGTCCAGCAGCAGTTTCATTTCTCGAAACTGGCTTGAACATCTGGCGGCAACGGGTCATTGAAGTCATCAGCCATCGCCACCCGATCCTTATACGCCCCAAAGACGCGTGTGGGTTGCTCTTCGGAGACAAGTTGCACGATGCATGCCCATTTGTCCTCGTAGGCTTCGACGTCTTTGATCTTCACGTTATCAACTCCCGCCATGAAATCTGGGTCCGTTCCGTGTCGTTGCCGGTAGCCGATTGCGTACCGATCATTCACTTGTTGTTGAATCGCCCAAAGCTCACGATGGGGAACGATGAAGAATCGTTCCTTGCATGAAGCACCCGTCGCGTCAAAATCGATCTGATAAAGAACCCAGAAATCGGGCGCCTCCGGCGAATCTTGAGTCAATTTCTTCTGCGTGATGCTCGTAACGAAGTTACTCTTCTGAGTCGTCTTCACTTCGGTCCGAAGAACCTTGCGGTGGGCCTCGAATATGACGTAAACATCCGCGCTCTTACGATGGCCGTAGGAGATCGTCGCGAACATTCCGCGCTTGCACAGTTCACTGCATACTCGGTACTCGCCAGCGAGATTGAGCAGATAGGACTCAATGCCGGCAAATGGCTTGGATCCGTCGAGCGGCATCATCATCCTTTCTGAGAATCAGCGTTCGGTCACAACTTTCGACGTACGGCAATAATTCGCGTCGAAGGCACGCGAGATCTACTATGAGATGATAGCCACGGCATATTGTTGAATCATCGCATCTTGCGTCACCAGCGTCATTCCTTCGTCGATCGCCTGCGCGATCAACAGACGGTCAAACGCATCGCGGTGGTGCAACGGCAGCGTCGCGAGAATCGCGGCATGACGCAACAGAAGCGGCAATTCGGAAATCACGGATCGACTCATTTGCTCGCGAAGAACGTTAATCACGGAATCCGAAAGCTTCAGCTTTCCGAGTCGGACCTTTACTGCTATTTCGGCGCCGCTGACACTACTGAGATGCCGTGTATTGATCGGATCGCGAAGTGCGTCAAGGACACCGGGAGAAAGCCGCGAATCCCCGTTGGACCACCATAGGAAGACGTGCGTATCGAGGAGCAGTTTCATTTTTCCCACTCGCGTAGTTCATCTTCGGGCAGTGGGTCATTGAAGTCATCGGACATCCAAATGCGTCCCTTGAACATCCCGAATCCAGGGATTGCGCCTTCACCGTCCCCTTTCATGGGGACAATCCGGGCCATCGGCCGCCCCGCATGTGCGATGATGATCTCTTCGCCTGCCCTGGCTCGAGCAATCACCTCATCCAATCGCGTTTTGGCGTCCTCAATTTCCAACTGTGTGGTCATGCTAATGCCCCTTCCCAAAAAACGTCTTGATCGAATCGTAAATATCATCCTTGGAATTCACCCGGCTGGTTAGCACCTTCTCCTGATTCCTCAGGTGCTCATGCAGCACGTTGATGAAATTGCCTGAGCCGTACGCGCTGGCGACCTGGCAGTAGCCGAACATATTGCAGATCGGCAGGAGCTGCTCCTTGAGCAGTTTCACGCAATCGCGGCTGTCGGCTTCGCTGGAGTTGTCGCCGTCGCTGAAGTGGAACAGGTAAATGTTCCATTCATCGGGCGAATAGTGCGAGTCGAGCAGTTGCTTGGCGGTGCGGAAGGCGCTGCTGATCTTGGTGCCGCCGTCCTCGCGGAGGTGGTAGAAGGTGTGCTTGTCCACCTCTTTTGCGCTCACGTCATGGACGATATAGCGGCTCTCGATGCCTTCGTAATTCTTGCGAAGCCAGGTGTCGATCCAGAATGATTCGAGGCGGACCAGCTCCTTTTGCTCCTCGCCCATGGAGCCCGAAACGTCCATCATGAAGATGATGACGGCGTTGCTCTGCGGGCTCTTGACTTCCTTCCAGCTTCGATAGCGGATGTCTTTTTTTTGCGGGATGATGGTGGGGTTGTCGGGGTTGTAATCGCCGAGCATGATCTGCCGGCGGAGCGCTTCCTTGAAGCTGCGCTTAAAATGGCGGAGCGACTCGGGGCCGACCCGGCGGATGCCGCTGTACTTGTCGCGGACGGTGGTGATCCGGTGCTTGCCCTTGGGCTCGATGCGGGGCAGCTTCAACTCCTCGGCGAGAATCTCGGCCAATTCATCGAGCGAGAGATCGACCTCCATGAGATGGCGACCCTGCTCGGTGCCGCCCTTGCCCTGGCCTTTGCCGACGACATCGCCCTCGCTGCCGTCGCCGGCGCCCACGCCCTGGGAGTTGTCGCCGTAGCGAAAGTGCGGCAGCTCGATCCCGCGGACCGGGATGGAGATCAGGTGTTTGCCCTCCTTGCCGATCAGTTCCCCCTTGGTGAGGAACTTGCGGAGGTCTTCGCGGATGCGGCCCTTGACGATCTGCCGGAAACGCTGGTGATCTTTTTCGATTTTGAGAACCATTTTGTCATCTCACTCGATGATCTATTTTAGTCCGTGTTATTCACCCAGCTGAAAGTTGAAAATCCGAAATCCGAAGCACGAAATCCGAAACAAATCCAAAGCAGGAAATGTTGAAAATCCAAAGAGCGGAAGGGTCGCCTGTGTTTTGAAATTGCTTTTTTCAATTTTGAGATTGTTTCGGATTTCGTGCTTCGGATTTCGGATTTTCACCTGTTACTTGGGCAGTGGGCTGGGTCTCCGCTTGGCGTCGCAAGCAGTTCACGCCCTTCGCCGTGTGAGGAGCCAGAGGCCGACGATAAGGAGGGCGATGGACCCGGCGATTCCGACGAGGGTGCCGGTGAGGGCCTGGTTGGCGGCGTCCACGACGTTGTCCGGGGAGCCGCGGAGGAGGTAGAGCCAATGCCGCCAGTCAAAGCGCAATCCCGGCGCGGCCATGCGATGCACGGCGGGGCCAAAGTGCGGATCGGTCGCCCAGAAAAACGCCGCCCCGATCACGCCCAGCAACGCCAGGGTGAAACCGGATCGGCGGGTTGATCGGGCCATGCTCATTTTGGTTGGTCAGTTGTGGTTTGTCAGTGGAGAAGCGGCATTGAGCGGCTTCGCTTTACCGCCTTTTGCGCGCGCGGCGGTAAATCAAGGGTTTCGAATCGTGCTGCGTTATATAAGTAATCCTCCCCCTCTTCATCTACCACGCGTAAATCGTGCGCGGCATCGTTGGGCTCGGGTCTGATGACTTCATAAACTTTGCCGATCCATAAAGACCCCTCGTATCCCTTGTTATTGACGCACATCACGAAGCGCGGTGGGACGGGCTTATTGGCCGTCGAGTTTTCGTTTGATTTTCCAGCGAACCCTCCCAACGCCATGCGCTTCGAACCAGTGGATTTCTGCATTGCCGGTCCAGCCATAATCGTCCTCAATAAGTGCGATGCCTTTAAGTTTCCGCCACCGACTTCCGCCGTACGTATCGCGCAAAAAATCAATGATCTTCACGCCACGCCCGCCGGCAATCACCTCGACCCGCGAAACCGGGCCCAGAATCTTGAAGCCGTTGGGTGATTCAGCCACGCATGCCGCCTTCTAAAATCACTCGTCCTGCTTCGAATCCCCTCGCGCAAAAATACTCGCGACATAATTAAGCACATCCGTCGCGCTGGTTTCGTTGTAGCCGAAGTATTTGATGAGGCGTTGCTTCACCACGTCGATCTTCTGCTGCGTCTCATCGTCCACCACGGTACTCACCAGGTTTTTGAGCTTGATCGTGTCGCGCTGGTCCTCGAAGAGCTTGAGCTCCAGGGCCTTGAGCAGGCGGGCGTTGGTGTTGTACTCGAACTTCTTGCCGTCCAGCGCGAGGGCGCCGATGTAGTTCATGATCTCCTGGCGGAAATCGTCCTTGCGGGAATCGGGGATGTCGATCTTTTCCTCGATCGAGCGCATGAGTCGTTCGTCTGGCTCATCGTCGCGGCCCGTGTAGCGGTTGCGCACGCGCTCGTGCTGGGTGTAGGCGCGCACGCTTTCGATATAGTTGGCGGCCAGCCGCTTGATCGCGTCTTCGTCGGCGCTGATCGCGCGCTGCACCTCGCCCTTGAGAATGTCCTCGTATTCCTCGCGCACGACCGCCAGCAGTTCCTTGTATTCCTTCTTCAATTCCTCATCGGTGATCAGCGAGTGATGCGACAAGCCGCCTTCCAGCTCGTTCATCACCATGAACGGGTTGATGGCTTTGTCGATCTGCGCCTGATGGCTCACCAATCCATTGCTGATCTTGTCCTGAATGTAGCGAGGGCTGATGCCTTGCATGCCTTCGCGGGGAGCCTCTTCCTTGAGTTCCTTGATGGAGTCCTCGGTGAAGCCGGGGATGCTTTTGCCATCGTAGAGCTTGAGTTTTTGGATCTTGGTGATGCCGGCTTTCTTGGGCTCGGCAAGGCGGGTCAGCACCGCCCACATCGCGGCCACTTCGATGGTATGGGGCGCAACGTGCATTCCCTTCACCTTCTCGGGGCCAAAATCCTTCATGTAAATCTTGATTTCGTCGGACAGGCGGATGTTGTACGGCACGTCGATCTTGATCGTGCGGTCGCGGAACGCCTCCATCATTTCGTTGCCCTGGAGCTTCTTGTATTCCGGCTCGTTGGTGTGGCCGAGGATCACTTCGTCGATGTAGGTTTGCGCGAATTTCTTGGGCTTGATGAGATGTTCCTGGGACGCGCCCAGCAGGTCATAAAGGAATGCCACGTCCAGCTTGAGCACTTCGATGAACTCGACGATGCCGCGATTGGCGATGTTGAGTTCGCCGTCAAAGTTAAAGGCGCGGGGATCGGAATCGGAGCCATACTCGGCGATTTTGCGGTAGTTGATGTCGCCGGTGAGCTCGGTGGAGTCCTGATTCTTTTCGTCCTTGGGTTGGAAGGTTCCGATGCCGCGACGATCTTTTTCCGACAGGATCAGGCGGCGCACTTTGACGTGCTCCATGACCTTCTTCCAATCGCCGGCATAGGTCTCCATGAGGTCGTCCTGCACCTTGCGGCAGAAGGGGCAGATTTCGCCGTACAGGCGGATGCGCCGGCCTTCGGGCAGCTTTTCGTTGATCGAGTCGAGCACCTCCTGGCGGCCTTCGCGCGGGATGAGCAGCAACGGCTCTTCGTGCATCGGGCATTCGAAGACCTGCTCGGTTTCATCGCCATTGATCCGGTGCGGCAATCGCCAGGAATAGGTGAAGCACTTGCCGGCCTCGATGCGAGAATAGTTTTCCAGTCCCTTTTTCAGCAGGCGCGCGATGGTGCTTTTGGATGAGCCGACCGGGCCGTGCAGGAGGAGGATGCGCCGTTCGGTGCCGTAGCCCTGGGCGGCGGACTTGAAGAAATCGACAAGCTGCATCAAGGGCCGCTCAAGGCCGTAGATGGCGTCGCCGCCGTTGTCGATGGGGTCGGCGAAGAACGTGTAGCGCGTGTAATCGTGCTTGAATTGCGTGAAGGGCTCCGAGCCGTAGCTGAGCACCATGTCGTACACGCGCTGAAATGCGTTGCGGGCAACGGTGGGGGTATCCGCAACGATGTCCAGGTAATCCCAGAACGATCCTTCCCAATGTTGTTCACGGAAACGGCTGACGTCGAGTTTACGGTCGATGATGCCGACCAAAGCGTTTGTTTTTGCCATGACAGATTTCTCCGAATATCGCCGCTTGCGAAGCGGCCTGCCCACGTCCTGATAATCAGACACACCTCAATGCCGGGAAGGGTAAGCCGATGCGGCGGAATTGAAGGGAACCCGAACACTGACCCCGGCATGCAGAGGGAACGCGATGCGAAAGAGCGGATGCGAATCGCGCCCCGGGCGCGCGTCGATCAGGCCACCCATTACTACGCGGTTGCAAGCCGCTGGTGCTAGGGTCGATCTATTTTCTATCGGTCAGGCGCGGGGGGCGATGCAACAAGTTCAATTTCGCCGGATTGAGCATGGGCGACGACCGCCTGTATGAAGTGACCGATAAGATTGGTCGATCCTTACCCACCCGATCCGACGCTTTTCGACCTGAGAAACTAACAGGCGTGCCGGCGGGGCGGAAAGTAATTCGCCCCGCCGGTTCTACTTCGCTGACTCAAGCAAGGTCATTCGCGCCCATGTACTTGCCTCCAAACCCCTACCCTTCGCTGCCCGCTCTAAGACGGATCGCTCGCCTTCGGTAAGCCGAATGCGCAGAACATTCTGGCGTATCTCCGTCTTCTCCTTCTCTGGTCGTCCGCGTTTCGTTTTCATGGCTATATCGTAGCCACGAAAAATATTTCGTCAATTCCCGATTTGTTGTTGACGTGTGGCTATTTTGTGACTACGCTAAATCCGTAAGAAATCCCGGTTGCTGTCAACAACCGGGACCAAACAACAACCCGGTGAGGCTCGCCAGAGTGCCGCAGCTTCCCTTATACTGCCGGGCCGCCGGCCCATCCGAACTATTGGCCGCCGTTTTCTCAGGATTGACATGCAAACGAAGCAAAAAAAAGACAAGATGCAGCTTGACCTTGGACTTCCCTTGCAACTAGCGCATATCAGAACTTACAGGCCCCTCCCTTCGGTATGGGACGGGAGCGATTCGGAACTACTTGAGGAAATGCTCGACTTCTACCCCCACCGAAAGCCGCGACGAATCTTGGATGCGACGATAAATGCCGGGCGGTTCTGGATCGGCAGCGACCGTCCTGTAACCGGATTGGATATCGACCCCAAGAATAAGCCGGACGTGGTCGGTGATAATCGCGCCATGCCCTTTGACGACCACAGCTTTGACGTGGTGGTGTATGATCCGCCGCACATTCCCAATCAGGGGAAGGACAAGTCGAAGGACTTTAACAAACGGTTTGGACTGGTCCTCAAGTCGTCTCTTGAGCAGGGGTACAACTTCACGCACCTATACCCGCCCTTTGTCAGCGAAGCTTACCGCGTCCTTGGAAAAGAGGGAGTGCTGTTCTGTAAGATCGCGGACTATGTGCATGGGCACCGCTTCCAATGGGCGCATGTGTCGCTGATTCTGGCGGCAACCGAAGTTGGGTTTACCGCCTGCGACTGCATCGTGAAGCGGCGCAAGGGGCCGATTGTTGATCCGAAATGGAAGAATGCCCACCACGCGCGCCGCGAACACTGCTACTGGCTGATTTTCAGGAAGTCGAAGAAATGCGAGTGATCAGTTGATCCCACTCCGATAGCACATTGCACCGACTAACCAGGAGCCGGTGAATCTGGCACTTGCCGTCTGCCCCGTCGAAATGAACTCGAAAAATCGTCTCCTCCCCATCCTTTATATCGACCGCGAGGCTTCTCCGCCCTTTTCTCTTTCCCACTTCAATTGCGATGGCTGTCGCCATCCGCCGCAGAAGCGGCAAAGGAATGTCCACTAACTGGTAGTGAAAGTGCTTGTCTCGCCAGATGGCCCGAAGCATTAAAATGTGCTCATAACGAGTCAGATGCCCGATGGCGTGCTGAATTAGAGAAGTGGAGTCCCACGTTCCTGTTTCCGTCGTGCACATCTTGGTGATGGACAGTGCCTTGACGCGCGTCCCCCGCCCCGTCTCGGTCTTAACCGAAATTCTCGCATCACCAACCGATAGGTCATGCTGGACTGTTTGGGGTGCTAAGGGTTATCTGATCCGCAGGCCAGCCGGACCGCAGGAACGCTTGTTCTACCAGCGACTCAAAGAATATGCCTTGCGGTGGGATTTTCGGATAGATGGAATGGTGCAACTCGATAAGCAACCGCAGGCATTGCATGAATGATTCGGTAAATAGAGTGGATGTCACTATCCATAAATCGGAGCCTAAACTTGTCGGGCTGGAGTCGGCGGCACGATGGCACGTTTATCGGACTAAACAGAGTGAAAGTCCGCTTTTATCGGTTCGGAATCTCATATTAGGACACTACCGGGATTTGCGACTTAACCTCCGCCGCTTGCCAGCGAACGGCAATGCCGTACACTGGCGTTCCTTCATGATCTGAAGGCACGACAATTGTAGGAGCGGCGGCATGCGGCATGTGATTTCGGCATTGGTCATCAACGAACCGGGCGTTCTGGCGAACGTCGCGGGCATGTTCGCGGCGCGGGGATTCAACATCGACTCGCTGGTGGTTGGCCGAACCGATAAGCCGGATCTGTCGCGCATGACCATTGTCGTGAATGCCGACGACAACACCCTCGATCAGGTGCGCAAGCAACTGGCCAAGCTCGTGCCGATCGTCGAGGTGCATGACTTCAAGCAGGCGGCATACATCGAACGCGACCTGGCGCTGCTGAGCATCGGGGCCGGCTGCGACAAGCGCGGCGAAGTCATCGAGATCGTCACCCTCTTCCGCGGAAAAGTCGTGGACGTGGCCGAGCAAAGCCTCATCGTGGAACTGGCCGGCACCGAGGAAAAAATCGAGGCGTTTATCGAATTGGTGCGCCCGTACGGCATCAAGGAACTGGCCCGTACGGGGATCATCGCGATGGCGCGCGGGATGCAGCATGCGCGGGAAACAGCGCACGCCGGGCCACAACGCCGGACGCGCAGCATGGACGCGGCGGCGACTGTGGCGCTGCCGCCGAGCTAGCCCGGAAAATGCACGATTTACCGAGAAGTCACCAAAACATTGAGAGCGGGCCAGCCCGCAACCCAAAGAAAGAGGGAAACCACCAATAGACACGAATGCACACGAATGAAGATAAATTATTCGTGCCCATTCGTGTTCATTCGTGGCAAGTCCTCTCTGTCGATCTTATAGGTATTCTTGCAACCTCGACAAGATTTCGCAGGATATCTTCGAGGAAAATCAAGTGATTCCCGAGTCATGGCCCGCGAACGCAACAGAACTGAGTGACGTGAAGCATTTATTGCGGGCCGCGCGCCCGGGTTTCAGATCGGGTTGGAGTTTCCGAGCTTTGAGATACTTCGCATGGACCTCACCACCGCAAGCGACCTGGTCCCCCGTGCACGAGCCATCGGCGATGCCCTGGTGCTGGCCGTGCGCGGGGAGGTGGACCTGCACAACAGCCCGGAATTGCGCACCGAAATCCTCGATTTGATCGAGAAGCATTCGCCCAAACGGCTGGTGCTGAACCTGACCGAGGTGCCGTATATGGATAGCAGCGCGTTTGCCGTTCTCGTCGAGTCGCTGCGCCGGCTTCGGGCCGTTGGCGGCAAGGTCTGCCTCGTCGGCTTGCAGCCGCGCGTCCGAGGGCTATTGGAGATCTCGCGGTTGCAGACGATCTTTACCGTCGCGGAGAGTGAAGAACAGGCTCTGGCGCGATAAATAGATGCCGTCAACAGACAGGGCGAGGAAAATCCGAAATCCGAAGCACGAAATCCGAAACAAATCCAAAATGCAAAGGGAGAAATCTCAAAGAAATTGCTCGCGGGAACGCGTCCTTTGAATTTTGCGCATTTGTCTTGTTTTTGAATTTGTTTCGGATTTCGACATTCGGATTTCGGATTTTCCGCCGCTTCGAAGATATCCTGCGGAACCTTGTCGCTATTACAAGAATTTCAGAAGGTCGAAAGAGAAGACGGCCACGAATAAGCACGAATAATCAATCTTCATTCGTGTGCATTCGTGTCCATTCGTGGTTTCCCTCTTTCTTGGGTTGCGGGTTCTCCCGCTCTGAGTGTCTTTGTGCCTTCGTGGTTAATATTCTTCCCCGTTAGGTTTCCTGGGCATGGAAGTCCTTCGTCGTCCTATCCTCGCAATTGGCGCACGAGCCGCTGGCGTGTTTGAACTCGTCGGCGGCGTCGGGTACCTGCTGGCCGACACCCTGGCAACTTTGCGCAAAGGGCTTTTCTCCCGGCGCGGCAGGCGCATGGGCTGGAAAAACCTTTGGGCGCAGATGGTGCGCGTCGGCGTGCGCAGCATTCCGATCGTCATGCTCGTGCTCTTTTGCATCGGCGCGATTCTGGCTTTGCAGATGTCGCCGATCCTCAAGCGATATGGGGCGATCAATCAGGTGGCGGCGATTATCTCCGTTTCGATGTTCCGCGAGCTGGGGCCGCTGGTCAGCGCGATCGTCCTGACCGGCTTTGCCGGGGCGAGCATTGCCGCCGAAATCGGGACGATGGTGGTTTCCGAGGAGGTCGAGGCGATGGTCGCGCAGGCGATCAACCCGATCCGCTTTCTCGTGCTGCCGCGCGTGATCGCCACAACCCTCATGATGGTCTGCGTGGCGGTGGTCGGCGATCTGACCGGCGTCGCCGGCGGCCTGGTCATCTCGCACAGTGTGCTGGGGATCAATACCACGCAATATCTCCGCCTGACCTTCGAGTCGCCGCAGGTGCGCGACTTTGCCACGGGGCTTATCAAAGCCGGCGTGTTTGGAACGCTGATCAGCGCGCTGGCCTGCTATCTGGGCCTGGGCGTGACCGGCGGGGCGCAGGGCGTGGGCGTCGCCACCACGCGAACCGTGGTGCTGACGATCGTGGCGCTGCTGATCGTCGATTTGTTGTTCACGACGGCGTTTTATTATTTCGGATGGTGAGCGATGCCAGCGGCGGCGATTCAGGTTCAATCCGTGAGCAAGGCCTTCTCGGGCCGCACGGTGCTCGACGCCATCCGCCTGGACGTGCTGGAGGGGGAAACGCTGGTGATCCTTGGCGGCTCGGGATCGGGGAAATCCACGCTCCTTCGGCTAATGATCGGCAACGAACGGGTGGACTCCGGCGACATCTTCATCACGCACGCCGGCAAGAATCTGTGTGCCATGACCAAGCCGGATCTGGAGGAATATCGCAAATCGCTTGGCGTGCTGTTCCAGGGCGGGGCGTTGTTCAACTCGATGACGGTGTTCGAGAACGTGGCGCTGCCGTTGCGCGAGCATACGGATTTGCCGGAGGACACCATTGAGATCATTGTGAAGATCAAGCTGGAGCTGGTGGGTTTGCGCGAGCATGCCGACAAAATGCCGGCACAACTATCAGGCGGCATGAAAAAACGCGCGGGCCTGGCGCGGGCCATCGCGCTGGACCCGAAGATACTGTTCTATGATGAGCCGTCGGCGGGGCTGGATCCGGTGACCAGCGCGGAGATCGATCAACTGATCATCGATCTGAATCATAAGATGGGCGTCACCAGCGTGGTGGTCACGCACGAGATGGACAGCGCGTTTCGGATTGCCGACCGCATGGTGCTGCTGGATCGCGGCAAGTTCATCATCTCCGGCAAGCCCGCCGAGCTGCGCGACAGCACCGACCCGCTGGTCCGCCAGTTCGTGCATGGGCTGACGGAAGGGCCGCTGACGGACCGAAGACGAAGCGGCGGGTATGAAGTGGATTTACTTGGAACTGGCGAGTAGGCCGGGAATGATTAACCACCAAGGCACAAAGCCACTCAGCGTGGCCTCGCTGCGCTTCGGCCACAACCAAATGTAGGAATACAAAGGCGCTGGCCTTTTCGATAAAGTGAGTTTGGATAAAAAACCACTCACCGAAAGGACAGCGCCATGGATTCGTT
>Ga0209483_1001410_pt1 | contig 18199 bp, 20 predicted proteins | sample NGEPerA_FD_184508 | JGI IMG/M metagenome (GOLD analysis project Ga0209483, IMG submission 184508) | Arctic peat soil microbial communities from the Barrow Environmental Observatory site, Barrow, Alaska, USA - NGEE PermafrostL2-A... | ecosystem: Environmental > Terrestrial > Soil > Wetlands >... | reverse complement strand
GCTGCAGCGCGGCGCGATGCGTTCGTTGTCGCCGGCCTTGCGTCGATTGTGCTGCTCGCCGGCAGCGTCGGCGGCTGGCTATTGAGCCGGACGCCGTCGGATGCCGACCGCGCCGCGCTGCAGCTCGAGGCCTATAACGAATACGATTATCGCCCGCTCTATCGCGTCGGCAGCTGTTTTGAGCCTGCCGGCGACGTGATTGCCGATTCCTGCCTGAGGCTTCAGCCGGGCAAGATCAATGTGCTGCTGTGGGGCGACAGCCTCGCCGCGCATTATTTCCACGGGCTGCGTGAGGCGACCGATCCGAAAACGACAAATATCCTGCAGGCGACCCAGGCCGCCTGCATGCCGACCTTCAACGCCGCCGCGCAGGGGACGGCAGCCTGCCGCGATCTCGCGACGCAGATGGATGGCTTCTTCGCGGGTCATAAACCCGACCTCGTCATGCTTTCGGCCGACTGGCTGGAATACTCCCGCCCGCCGCGGTTCGACGGCATGATCGCCGACCTTGGGAAGACGATCTCAAAGCTCAATGCATCAGGCGTGCCGGTGGTGTTGATAGGCCCGGCCGTGCAGTTCAGGTCAAGGCTGCCGTCGATGCTGATGCGTGCCCGTCTGCGTCACGTCGAGCCAAGACCAGACGATTTCGTGCTGCCGGACATTTTCGCGCTCGACCGCAGCATGAAGGCGGCGCTGCCGGCGCATGACAAATTCTCCTATGTGTCGGTGCTCGAGGCGGTCTGCCCGGAACGGCAATGCCCGATCACCGTTGGCGATGGCGTGCCACTCGCGTGGGATCACGCGCATCTGACCGCGGAGGGATCGGAATATGTGATGGGGAAGATGGCGCCGCTGTTGGGACTCATCGCGTCATTCCGGGGCGAGGCGGAGCGTCGAACCCGGAATCTCGAGATTCCGGGTTCGCGCTGAACGCGCGCCCCGGAATGACGGCGAGGGTCACGTCAACACCCCAACGATCGCGCCCATCAGGCACGTCGTAATTGTCCCCGACACGATCGATTTCAGCCCGAGCGAATTGATCTCCTGGCGGCGCTCCGGCGCCATGGTGCCGAGGCCGCCGATCATGATGCCGAGGCTGCCGAAATTGGCAAAGCCGCACATCGCATAGAGCATGATCAGCCGCGAGCGTGGATCGAGTGCGTCTATGCCGAGCTTCGACAGGTCGACATAGGCGATCAATTCGTTGAGCACGGTTTTGGTGCCCATCAGGCTGCCGGCGGTGATCGCCTGCGGCCATGGCAGGCCCATCAGCCAGCATACCGGCGCCATCAGGTAGCCGAGCACACGCTGCAATGAAATTCCCGCGCCGCCGACATTTGGTAATATTCCCAAGACGGCGTTGGCCAGATAGACCAGCGCTACCAGCACGATCAGCATCGCGACGATGTTGAGCAGCAGTTCGAGGCCGGCCGTGGTGCCTTTGACGATGGCATCCATGGTGGAGGCGGCCTGCATCTCCGGATCGTTCAGCGTTCCGCCGGTGCGTTGCGTGCTGGTTTCGGGCACCATGATCAGGCTGATCAGGATCGCGGCCGGCGCCCCCAGCACGGAAGCGATGACGAAATGCGCGGCCGCGTCCGGAATCAGCGGCGCCAGCAGGGTGGCGTAGAGCACGAGCACGGTGCCGGCGATTCCGGCCATGCCGCCGGTCATGACGAGAAAAAGTTCGCTGCGGGTGAGCTGCGCCAGATAGGGACGGATGAACAAGGGCGCTTCGACCATGCCGAGAAAGATATTGGCGGCGGTCGACAGGCCCACCGCGCCGCCGACGCCGAGCGTGCGCTCCAACACCCAGGCCATGCCGCGCACCACCGGCGGCAGCACTTTCCAGTAGAACAACAGCGTCGTCAGCACGCTCATGACCAGCACCACCGGTAATGCCTGAAACGCCAGGATGAATTCCGCGCCTGGAATCTTCAGGTCGAACGGCAGCGCCCCTCCGCCGAGATATCCGAACACGAAAGAGGTGCCGGCACGCGAGGCCTGTGAGATCGTTCCGACCGCGTCATTGATGACGCCAAAACCGCGAGCGACAAAAGGGAGTTTTATCAATGCCACGGCGGTGAGGATGGTTACGAAAAGTCCAATCGCCGTCTGCCGCGGCGAGACCGCGCCGCGGTTCTCGCCGAACGCCCAGGCGATCGCGAGCAAGGCGAGGACGCCGACCGCCGATTGCAGCTGCAGCATGATTCCCCCGAAGGCCCGCGGCGATTATGATGTGATCGCGAGGCGGAGCGCAATGCGTCGGCGGGGCGTCGGCGCGCTTAGCCGGCAGCGCCGAGGGGATCGTGCTGCCCGGCATGCTGCGCCATCGGCGCGAACAGCTTCAACATCAGATAAGCAGCGAAGGCAGGCGCGATGAACCCCGGGCCGGGGAGCTGGAGGTTACCGAACAGCAACTGCAGCGCGGGCGTCCAGAACACGAGTTGCGCGAGCCGCCGTCCCGTGGCGTCCAGTTGCCCGGCCGCCAGCAGCGCCACGGCTGCAAACGTCAGCGGCAACAAATCATAGGCGCCCATATAGGGTGAGGCGCACACCGTGCAGGCGAGAAACAGCGCGCGCAACAGCCGCGGATCGGCATCCCAGCGATAGCGGAATGCAACTGCGACGGTGCCTACCGCGGCGACGGCGAAAGCGAGCTGGATCGCTTCGCCGACCTTGTTGCCAAGAACGCCCCGCAAGTTCATGAAAACGGTGGGATGATAGGGCATCGCGGTGCCGGCGGAGTCGGCGAGCACCTCGCGCTGCAAGGGCAGCGCCTTGACGATGTAGTCGTGCCAGCTCACCTCGCCGCCGAGTGCGACGCTGGCTGCGATCAGCAACAGCGCGGTCACGGCTGCCCACAGGAACACGCGCCAGCAGCCCGATGCGATCAGCGCGAATGGAAACAACAGGCCAAGCTGCGGCTTGACCGTCAACAACCCGATCAAGACGCCGGCGACGAGCGGCCGCTTGTCGAGCGAGGCGAAGATCGCGAGCAATGCTGCTGTCGTCAGGAACGAACTCTGGCCCGAGATCACGCACAGCAGCGCGGCGGGCGATATCAAGGCGATCGCGAGGATACGAAGGTCGCTGACCTCGCGGCGACCGGCGAGATAAAACGCCAGAAGCCCGATCGCAAACCACGCGATCAGCGCAGGAAAATAAGCGAGCCAGCCGAACGGCGCCATTACCACGAGGGCGGTCGGCGGATTAGGCCAGTTTTGTCCGGGATAGCCGTGGCCAAGCAGGCTTGCAAGCGCGTCATTATAGGTCGCGACATCGTAGAAACGCGCAGGTTCGCCATCGAACACCGCGCGCCCGTACATCCACAGATTCAGGAAATCGCGTCCGAGCACCAGGGTAGCCTTGTCGCGTGGAAACGGCCAGGTCCAGCTCGTGGTGCAGAAATAGGTCAACAGCGTCAGGGCAAACAGCGCGCCGCCGAGCAGCAACAAGGCGCGCAGGAATTCGGCGTCATCCGCGTCAATCGTTGCGGGCGTGAGCGCGCCGAAAAGCCGGCGAAGGCCGGAGGCTGCTGTCGCCCGCGGAAGGTCTGGTTCGGACAAGCTCTGCTGTGACATCGGGATTCCGGCTGTCAAAAGTGCTGCCGCGCCGCCGAAACCGGCCAAACTGGCAAGGTGCGCACGTGGCGCCGGCAGGTTAGGAGCCGCCACTTAAGATATTATTTAGGGGAACCCTGCAAAGCTCGGGGCAAATGGCCTGCCCGGGGCGCGCACCGCCCCGTTCGCGATGGCCTCCTTGCGAGCAGCGGATTTTGGCCGATGATTGCCGTTGTTATCCCCGCCTACCGCGCGGCAGCGACCATCCTGCCTGTGATCGCCGCGATCGGCCCTGAAGTCGACCTGGTCGTGGTCGTTGACGACGGTTGTCCCGAGGGCACTGCGCTTGCGGTCGCCCAACGTTGTTCGGACCCGCGGGTGGTCGCGCTGATGCATGGCGACAACCGCGGCGTCGGCGCAGCCTTCCTGACGGGGATGCGCTACGCCATCGAGCGTGGCGCCGATATCATTGTAAAGATCGACGCCGACGGCCAGATGGACCCTTCGCAGGTGCCGGCGCTGGTGCATCCGATCGTCAGCGGCCAGGCCGATTATGTGAAGGGCGATCGCTTCTTCTTCCTGACACATGCAGCCTCGATGCCGAAAGCGAGGTTGTTCGGAAACCTTGCGCTGTCGTTCATGGCCAAACTCTCCAGCGGTTACTGGACGGTGATGGACCCGACCAACGGCTTCTTTGCGATCGAGGCCCGCGTCGCCGAATTGCTCGACGACGAGCAACTGGCGAAGCGGTTCTTCTTCGAGACCGATCTTCTGTTTCACCTCGGCCTGGTCCGCGCCAAGGTCGTCGAGTTCCCGATGCACGCGTCCTATGGCGATGAGGTTTCCAATTTGCAGATTTCGCGCCAGCTCGCGCCGTTCTTCGCCGGGCACATGCGCAACACGCTGCGCCGGGTTCTCTATCTCTATTTCTTCCGCGAATTTTCCCTGGCCTCGATTCAACTCGTCGCCGGCACTGCCCTGTTCGGCTTTGGCCTCGTTTTCGGCCTGTACCACTGGTGGTCCGCAGCCCCGGATCAACTGGTGCCGACCGGCACGATCATGATCGCGGCGCTGACCTTCCTGATCGGCTTCCAGCTCTTGCTGTCGTTCCTCAACTACGACATCAGCTCCAGCCCGCGCGAGCCGCTGCATCCGTTTCTCAGCCGCGCCCCGTCACGCGCGGTCGAGGTGTCCGCGAAGCCGGTCGAGGCCGGCGCGGATCAGCCGGCGCGGCGGCAGGCATAGCCAGCCGCTTTCTTCGTCATGGCCTGGCTTCCGAGCCCGGGCATGACGAGGTTTGCATAACCGCCGATTATTAGTGCGAAACTCAGCCTCGTCCGACGAACGGCATCTTGCTCGCCATGACCGTCATGAACAGCACGTTGGCGTCGAGCGGCAGTGTTGCCATGTAGGCAACCGCGGCGCCGACTGCCTTCGCGTCCATGCGCGGCTCCGGTATCTTGCGGCCGTCGGGCTGCAGCACGCCGTCGACCATGCGGTCGGTCATGGGCGTTGCGGCATTGCCGATGTCGACCTGGCCGACCGCGATGTCGTACATCCGGCCGTCGAGATTGGTCGCTTTCGTCAAGCCTGTAATGGCGTGCTTGGTCGAGGTATAGGCCGAAGAGAACGGCCGCGGCGCATGCGCGGAGATCGAGCCGTTGTTGATGATGCGGCCGCCGCGCGGGGTCTGGTCCTTCATGATGCGGAAGGCGTGCTGGGTGCAGAGGAAGGGCCCGGTGAGGTTGGTGTTCACCACCGCCTGCCATTGCGCCAGCGAAAGGTCCTCGAAATTCACAGGCGGCGCGCCCATGCCGGCATTGTTGAAGAGCACGTCGAGCCGGCCATAAGTATCCATCACCTTGGCGAACAGGGCTGCGATCGACCCGGGATCGGTCATGTCGGCGGAAACCGGAAGGCTCTTGCCAACATTGTCGCCGAGTTTCTGGGTTTCCTGCAGCTTGTCCATGCGCCGTCCGGCCAGCACCACCGTAAACCCGGCCGTCATCAGCGCCAGCGACGCCGCGCGTCCAACGCCGGTGCCCGCGCCCGTCACCACCGCGATTTTGCTTGCTGCCTCGGTCATGGTTTCCTCTGCCCTTTGGTTCTTGGTTATGTTTCCGCCTTGTAGGGCGGTCGTGGGATGTTCTGGTGTGCCGCGCGCAGCGCCGCCGACCAGCGTGAGCGCAAATCGTGGAAATAGGGTTCGCCCGCCTCGATGCGATGATTGAGATCGGCGTCGCAGACGTCCGCGCGCACCACCAGCACGTCGATCGGCAGTCCGACGCCGAGATTGGAACGCATGGTCGAATCCATCGAGATCAGGCTGGTCTTCAGCGCGTCATACAATTCGACGTCGTAATGCATGGCGCGGTCGAGCACCGGCTTGCCGTATTTGTGCTCGCCGATCTGCAAATAGGGCGTGTCGGTGGTGCATTCGATGAAATTGCCGGCCGGATAGACCATGAACAGCCGCATCCGCGAACCTTTGATCTGGCCGCCGAACAGGAACGACACGTCAAAATTGATGTCTTCGGACTGCAGCGCCACGCCCTCGGTGGCGTGCACGCTACGGATCGCCCGCCCGATGCGCTGCGCCGCCTGGAACATGGTCGGCGCGTTCAACAGCGTCTCGACGTCGCCGGTGTGCGGATCTTGCATCCCCTCGGTCAGGGTCGAGAGCACGGATTGGCTGATCGCGAGATTGCCGGCGCTGGCGACTGCCATGATGCGCTCGCCCGGCTTGGAGAAGATGTGGAGCTTTCGGAAAGTCGAGACGTTATCGAGGCCGGCATTGGTGCGTGTGTCCGCGATCATGACGAGGCCGTCCCGCACCAGCACTCCGCAACAATAGGTCATCCCAAGATCCCCGAACGCCTCAATCGGCCGGGAATTACTAGCCAATTTTGTCAGGGGCTCCAACCCCAATCGGGCGATCACAAACGTCATTCCGGGTTTGGTCCTTCAGACCCTCCCGGAATGACGTCGTTTCTGCAGTGGCGCAGCGAATTTCGAACAGCTAGAAATCACCGGTCGAAGCCGGGGGCGGGGACGGCACATGAAAACGGCGTTGATCTTGGTCGCCGGCCTGATACTGGCCGGGCAAATCTGGGGCGGCGCGGTCGCACTGGCCGGCCCCTGGGAAGACGGCATGGCTGCCTATAACCGCGGCGACTATGTGCCGGCGATGACGGTGTTCCGGGCAATGGCCCAACAGGGCAATGCGAAAGCGCAGCACGTGCTCGGGGTGATGTATCATCGGGGGCAGGGGGTGAAGCGCAATCCGGTGCGCGCCTTTGTCTGGTTCAGCCGCGCGGCGGCAAGCGGCGACGCCGCCGCAAAATCCGATCTGCGCGAGGTCACGAAGACCATGACGCCCGAAGAACTCGGGCAGGCGCGCGAGATGGCGCAGGCCTGCGAGGTCTCGGATTATCGGAGCTGCGAGTGATGGCAGGGCCGCACCGGCCGCAGCCAAGTCATTGCGAGCCAACGGGCCGCGAACGCGCGCCCGATGACAAACTCCACGAAGCAATCCATCGCGCGGCAAAAAGGAAGGATGGATTGCTTCGTCGCTGGCGCTCCTTGCAATGACGAAGTCTCACGACTGGCTCTGCCCCTGCCGTCCACCGCCGGCCTGATCGACCCTGACCGCGACCGTGAGCGTTTCCATGCCGCCGCCGTAGCGGGTGCCGCGCACCGGCGCCGCGCCGAGATAATCGAGCCCGATCGCGATGCGGGCATGCGCGTCGGTGGTGCAGATGCCGTTGGCGGGATCGAAGCCGACCCAGCCCAGATCAGGCACGAAGGCTTCCGCCCAGGCGTGGCCGGCCTGCTGCTGCACCACGCCGTCGGAGCGCAGGAAATGCCCGGCGACGAAGCGCGCCGGCACGCCGCCTGATCGCGCGCAGGCAATCAGGATATGCGCATAGTCCTGGCACACCCCGCGCTTCAGCCCGAAGGCTTCCGCCGCCGAGGTGCCGCTGTTGGTCGGATCCTCGTCGAAAGTCATGTGCTCGTTGATCTGGGTCATCAGCGCATGCAGGAAGCCGAGCACGTCGTCTTCGGACTCCGCGCGCAACTCGCGCGCGGAATTGGCCATCGCCGCATTGACTTCGGTGAGCGGCGTCGAGCGCAGGAACAGGCTCGGGGGAAAGTGCTCGTCGGTTCCCCGGAGCACGCCGCCGGTGTCGTGAGTCTCGATCAGGCCTTCGACGTTGACGGTGAGATCGGCAATCGGCCCATGCGTCAGCACATGCGTGACATTGCCGAATGCATCCTGGTGCATGTCGAGCCGGGAATCCGTCGACACGTCGATCTGCCATTCCGCGACATATTGCCCGTCATGGCTGCCCGGCGTCATGCGCAGGATCTGGATGACGCCGGTCGCCGGCGGCTGGTAGCGATAGCTGGTCGTATGGGCAATTCGCAGGCGCATGAGGTACCAACAATGGAATGAGATATGGATCGCCTTTAGACGATAAGGATCGTCATGCCCGGCCTTGTGCCGGGTATCCACATCTTTCTGCTTATCAACCTATCAAAGCAAGACGTGGATGGCCGGGACATCTAGCGCGAAGACGCGCTTCGCGCTTATGCCCGGCCATGACGGAGTTTTGATGGAGGCCATCCCAGCACCTCAAACCAGATATTGCTTGGCGATGATTTCGCCGAGCCGTGAATTGTCGGCGATGAATTCCTGGATGAATTCGTGGACGCCGTGCTGGAAGATGTCGTCCATATGGCTGTGCTCCAGGCGGTTGCGGACGCCGCGGGCGTGGCGCTGGGCGGCGCCCGGGCGGCCATAGGCGACCCCGATCTGGTCGAGGTTGCGCACCAGATTGCCGTAACAGCTCGCCAGCGAACGCGGCAGCGAATCGTTGAGGATCAGGAGATCGGCGATCAGCCAGGGCTTTAGCGTCTCCCGATAGACCCAGTGATAGGCGGTCAGCGCCGAGACCGAGCGCAGGATCGAGGTCCACTGGTAATAATCCAGGGGCCCGCCGACATGTTCCTCCTCTGGCAGCAGCACGTGATATTTGACGTCGAGGATGCGCGCGGTGTTGTCGGCGCGCTCCAGATGCAGGCCGAGTCGCGAGAACCAGTAGGCGTCGTTGCGCAGCATGGTGCGGTAGGCCGAGCCGTCGAAGCGCAACGAGATTTCCTGCACGAAGCGCAGGAATTTCGCCAACTCCTCGCGGCTCTTGGCGCCCTTGCCCCAGACTTCCTGCAGGTCGATCCAGGCACCGTTGATGGTGTCCCACATCTCCGATGTCAGCGCGGTGCGCACTGAACGTGAATTGAGCCGCGCGCTTTCGATGCAGTTCTTGATCGAGGAGGGATTTTCCGGCGCAAACGAGAGAAATTCGACGACGTTGTTCTCGTTGGCTTGCTCGTAAACGTCGTAGAAGCTGGCTGAGACGCCGGCCGTCAGCAGCGCCGAATCCCACTCATTGGTCTTTCCGACATAGGCGTTCGGCAACGCGGTCACGCGCAGCGTCGCCTCGATGGTGCGCGCCAGATACTCCGCGCGTTCAACATAGCGGGCGAGCCAGTACAGGTTTTCGGCGGTGCGCGACAGCATGCGAGAAATTCAGTTCTTTTCCCTCTCCCCTTGTGGGGGAGGGTCAGGGAGGGGGGCGGGCTTGCTCGATTGCCGTTTCATTCGTCCAGTATCCAGGTGTCCTTGGTGCCGCCGCCCTGGCTCGAATTCACCACAAGCGAGCCTTCCTTCAGCGCTACCCGCGTCAGCCCGCCCGGCACGACGGTGACGCGATTGCTTCCCGTCAGCACGAAAGGGCGCAAATCGACGTGGCGCGGCGCAAGCCCGGATTCGACGCAGGTCGGGCAGGTCGACAGCGCCAGCGTCGGTTGCGCGATGAATCCTTCCGGCTCGCGCTTGAGCTTGTCACGGAACGCCTCGATGGTCGCCTTGGTCGCGGCGGGGCCGATCAGCATGCCGTAACCGCCGGAGCCGTGCACTTCCTTCACCACGAGCTCGCCGAGCTTGTCGAGCACATAAGCGAGATCTTTCGGTTCGCGGCAGCGCCAGGTCGGCACGTTCTTCAGGATCGGTTCTTCGCCGAGATAAAATTGTACGATCTCCGGCATATAGGAGTAGACCGCCTTGTCGTCGGCAATCCCGGTGCCGACCGCGTTCGCAAGCGTGATGTTGCCGGCTGCATAGGCCGACATCAAGCCCGGCACGCCGAGCGCGGAATCCGGGCGGAAGGTCAGGGGGTCGAGGAAGTCGTCGTCGACCCGGCGATAGATCACGTCGACCCGCTTCAAGCCCTCGGTGGTGCGCATGAACACCTCGTCATTCTTGACGATGAGGTCGCGGCCCTCGACCAGTTCGATGCCGAGCTTGTCGGCAAGAAAAGAATGCTCGTAATAGGCGGAGTTGTAGACGCCCGGCGTCAGCAGCGCCACCGTGGGCTCGGCCGCTGCGGAAAGCGGCGCCACCGAACGCAGCGCCGACAATAATTCGTCGGGGTATTTTTCCACGGGCGCGACGCGGTGGCGCGCGAACAGGTCCGGAAACAGCCGCATCATGATTTCGCGGTTTTCCAGCATGTAGGAGACGCCGGAGGGCGTGCGCGCATTGTCCTCCAGCACGAAGAAGTTTTCCGGGTTAACGCGGACGATGTCGATGCCGGCGATGTGGACATAGACGTCGTGCGGCACGTCCTGCCCGTTCATCTCGGGGCGGAACACCGGATTCTGGAAGATCAGATCGTCGGGGATGATGTTGGCGCGCAGCACGTCGCGGTTGTGATAGATGTCGCGCAGGAACATGTTCAGCGCGCGCACCCGTTGTTTCAGGCCTTTTTCAAGGATCGCCCATTCCTTCGCCGCCATGATGCGAGGGATCACGTCGAAGGGGATTAGCCGCTCCTGGGCTTCAGCATCGCCATAGACCGCAAAGGTAATGCCGATCCGGCGAAACAGCAGCTCCGCCTCCTGACGACGATATTCCAGGGCGTCCGGCGGCGTCTCCTTGAGCCAGCGGGAGAGCTCCTGATAGGCCGGCCGGACGAAGCCTTCGGGCCCGTTCATTTCATCGAACGCAACTGCCATATCCCGACTATTCCCCGCCATGCGGGACAGTGCATGACTTAAAGGGATGGTAGCAAGGCCCGGGCCAGCGCGATATGGATGGCCTCCGGGGCGCATTTGGGCACGGGGTTCGGGGGCCTTGCCTCAAAAAACGGCTGCCGGGTGCTTAATTCGGTGGCAAAACCACGTGACTTCAATGTCTTGCATGCGCAAGGTTCGAGGTCATGAAGGGCTGAGGAGGGGTTATGAGCGAGATCGTCACCGCGGGCATATTGGTGATTGGCGACGAGATCCTGTCGGGCCGGACCAAGGACAAGAATATCGGCTTTATCGCGGAATACCTGACTAATATCGGCATCGACCTCAAGGAAGTCCGCGTCGTCGCCGACGAGGAGGCCGATATCATCGCGGCGCTGGACGCGCTGCGCCATCGCTACGAATACGTCTTCACCACCGGCGGTATCGGGCCGACCCATGACGACATCACCGCCGACAGTGTCGCCAAGGCGTTCGGCGTCGGCATCGACCATCACCCCGAAGTAGTGGCGCGATTTCGCGAGCGCTGGGGGCAGGGCGATCTGAACGAGGCGCGGCTGCGCATGGCGCGGATTCCCGACGGCGCCGAACTGATCCAGAGCGCCACCATCCTCGCGCCCGGCTTCAAGCTCGGCAATGTCATCGTGATGGCCGGCGTTCCCTCGATCATGCAGGCGATGATGGACATCGTCGCCCCGAAGCTGAAATCCGGCGTGCGCATGCTGTCGGATACCGTGCGCGCCAATGCGCGGGAAGGCGACATCGGCGGTCCCTTGCGCGAGATCGCCAACGCCCATCCCGACACCATGATCGGCAGCTATCCCTTCACCGATGAGGACAGGAAACCGAATACCAATCTCGTGGTCCGCTCGCGCGATCCGGAGAAACTCAATGCGGCGATGAACGCGGTGAAGCAGATGCTGGCTGGTCTCAGCATCGCACGATAGTGGCTGTCTCCATGATGACGACGAGGCCCGTCACACCGCGCGATCTCGACCTGGTCTGCCGGCATCGCGAAGAGATGTTTCGCGCATCGAATGCGCCCAGCAGAACCGACGATATCCTGAAGGCCATGACGGCGGCCTTCAGGATCTGGGCCGAACCGCGTTTGAAGGATGCAACCTACTTCGGCTATATCGTGGAGGATGCGGGCGCGCCGATTGCCGGCATAGGCTTGATGGTGATCGAATGGCCGCCGCATCCATCGCATCCGCTGGAGGACAGGCGCGGTTATGTGCTCAATGTCTTCGTCGAGCCATCGCATCGGCGGCGGGGACTGGGGAAAATGCTGATGGAATTGGGAGAGGCCGAGTTCCGGAAGCGTGGTGTGTCCTATGGCGTGCTCCACGCAACACGAATGGGCAAGCCGCTCTACGAACGGATGGGATGGTCGGCAACAAGCGAGATGGCAAAAATCCTGAATGCTGCCGACGACTTCGGAGCCGGAACATGACCGGGCAAGAGTAGCGCCGTGGACAAGAATTCCTTTTTCTGGAAAATCGTCGACGGCCGGCTGCCGCCGCCCCCAGCGCCGTGACGCTCGGCATCGAATTCACCGAGATCGACGGCGAGCGCGGCACCGTCGAGATCAAATTCGAGGCGAAACCGGAGTTTCTCAATCCGGCGGGCCATGTGCAGGGCGGATTCCTGGCGGCCATGCTCGACGACACCATGGGGCCGGCGCTGAGCGCGACGCTCGATGCCGGCGAATTCGCTCCGACGGTGAATTTGAACGTGCAGTTTCACCGTCCGGCCGGGGCAGGGCCGCTGAAAGGCGTCGGTCGCGTCGTGCAGCGCGGCCGGGAGGTTTGCCAGCTCAGCGCCGAACTGCTTCAGAACGACAAGATCGTCGCCACCGCGACGGCCACGGCCGTGATTCGAAAGATGTAGGGAGAACGACGATGACGGAGCATCCGGACGCGCGCGCGCAGGAGCGCTCGGGCAAGGCCTTTCCGGTCTCGTGGGACCAGTTTCACCGGGATTGCCGGGCGTTGACCTGGCGATTGAACGAGGTCGGGCCGTTTCATGCGGTGATCGCGATCACCCGCGGCGGGCTGGTGCCGGCGGCGATCGTGGCGCGCGAACTCGGTGTACGCATCATCGATACCGTCTGCATTGCGAGCTACGATCACACCGCGCGGGGCGATCTGAAGGTGCTGAAGGGCATATCCGCCGACACCGCGAAACTTGGGCAAGGCACCGGCAAGGGACTTTTGATTGTCGACGACCTCGTCGACACCGGCAAGACCGGCCGGCTGGTGCGCAACATGATCCCGGATGCGCATTTCGCCACCGTCTACGCCAAGCCGATGGGCCGGCCGCTGGTCGATACTTTCATCACCGAGGTGTCGCAGGACACCTGGATCTACTTTCCCTGGGACACCGCGCTGTCGTTCCAGCCGCCAATCCGCGACGGCGCGGCGTGAGAGGGCGAATGCCGAGTAGCGAATGGCGAATATGGTATCCTCTATTCGCCATTCCCCATTCGCTATTCGCCATCTGATCATGCCCCTGCAAAACCGCGTCACGCCATCAGGCGACATCATCGCCACCCCGCGGCGCGGGATTTTCACCGGCAATCGCGGCATCATCCACGATCCCGCAACGAAAACGCTGCTGCGGAAACGCTGGTCGTGCCCGGCGTGGCTGATCTGCGTGCTGGAATTCCGCGGCCGAAGGCGGAAGGTGATGGGCGGGCGCAGCTGGACCGAGCTGTTCTTTCTGGATGAAGCGACCGCGTTTGCGGCCGGGCATCGTCCCTGCTTCCATTGCCGCCGCGACGACGCCAATCGCTTTCGCGCCGCGTGGGTGAGGGGCAACGGCGTCGAAGACGTGCTGGCGCGCGACATCGATATCGTGCTGCATCGCGAGCGGCTCGATCGCGGCGAGAAGCGGCTGCATCCGCTGCCGGTGCCCTGGGCACAACTGCCTGACGGCGCAATGGTGCAGGCGGGGGCTGAGAGTTTCCTGATCGCAGAGGGAAGGGCGCTGGCGTGGTCGCCGGACGGCTATCGCGCGGTAGAGAAAATACCCGAAGACGCGATGTTGCTGACGCCGCCGTCGACATTGCGCGCGTTGTCGGCGGGATACCGGCCGGTGCTGCATCCAAGCGCAAATACCATACTCGGCTAACGCAACGGCCGGCCGTTTTCGTCGACGCTCATCCGGGATTCCCGCAACGTCCAGTCGCGGATGATTTGCCGGCAACGCGCAAGCGTCAGATCGTCCGACTGGGTTGCGGTAGTCGTCGCCGGCGCGGGTTGCGCTACGCGATCGACCATGGCCTGGCAGCTGACGAACTCGCCGCGGCCGTCGGCGCGCGCTGCCGGCGATAACAGGAACAGCGACGCAATCACGATCCCCGCGGTGAACTTCGAGAACGCCGACCTCACCCGAGCCGCTGCCTTGCCAGCTTCACGCCGGCACCCAGCGCGGCGAGCTTCGCCTCCGCGATGTCGCGGCGCATCGGCGCCATGCCGCAATTGGTGGTCGCGACGATGTTGCTCTTCGGCACGAATTTCGCGACCTGCTCGATGACAGCGGCCACGTCCTCGGCGGTCTCGACCTCGTCGGTTGCGACGTCGATCACGCCAGCCTGCACCACCTTGCCCTTGAGGAGACCGAGCAGTTCCAGCGGCACCTTGGAATTGCGGCATTCGATCGCGACCTGCTGGATCGAGCTTTTGTCGATGGAGGGGAACGTCTCTTCATACTGACGCCACTGGCCGCCGAGCGTCTGTTTCCAGTCGGTGTTGGCCTTGATGCCGTAGCCGTAGCAGATGTGCACGGCGGTGGCGCAGGTCAATCCTTCAGCGGCCTTCTCCAGCGCCTTGACGCCCCAGTCGCGGACCTCGTCCATGTAGACGTTGAAGGCCGGCTCGTCGAACTGGATGACGTCGACGCCATCGGCCTGCAACGCCCTGGCCTCTTCGTTGAGCAGGCCGGCGAAGGCAAACGCCATCTTGACGCGGTCGCCATAATATTTGTCGGCGATGGTGTCGATGATGGTCATCGGGCCGGGCAGGGTGAACTTCAGCTTTCGCGAGGTGTGGGTGCGGGCGACACGGGCCTCGTCGGCATGGACGCGGCCGGCCAGCCGCAATGGCGCCACCACCTGCGGCACCATCGCCTTGTAGCGGTCATTGCGAATTCCCATCTCGACCTTGTGGGCGAAATCGATGCCCTCGATGTTTTCCAGAAAACCGTGAACGAAATGCTGGCGCGCCTGCTCGCCCTCGGTGACGATGTCGACGCCGGCGTCTTCCTGCAACTTCACCGCGAGCATCGTGGCGTCGCGCTTGGCGCGGGCCAGTTCTGCGCCTTGCGATTTCCAGGCCGCCCATAATTTGTTGGGCTCGGCCAGCCATTCCGGCTTTGGCAGGGAACCGGCGATCGTGGTTGGAAACAGCATGAGGGCCTCCCGGTCGGTTCTGATTGAGCGCCTGTCTGCCATGTCCTAAGGTCGAGGTACAGAACAACGAAAGTCGCCCGGCCAGGCCCGCCAGGCGCCGCTTATCAGGGAAAGCCATGATCGACCTCTATTACGCGCCGACGCCGAACGGCTGGAAGATATCGATCATGCTGGAAGAGCTCGGCCTTCCCTACAAGGTCGTTGCCGTCAACATCCGGGCCGGCGAACAGTTCAAGCCGGAGTTTCTCGCGATCAGTCCGAACAACCGGATTCCCGCGATTGTCGATCATGCGCCGGCCGACGGCGGCGGGCCGTTATCGGTGTTCGAGACCGGCGCGATCCTGATCTATCTCGCCGAGAAGACCGGCCGCTTTTTGCCGACGGACATGCGCGGGCGTTCCATCGTTACGCAATGGGTGATGTGGCAGATGGGGGGCCTCGGCCCCATGCTCGGCCAGCACGGCCATTTCGCGCTCTATGCGCCGGAGAAGATCCCTTACGCCATCGAGCGCTACCGCGACGAGGCAGCAAGGCTCTATCGCGTGCTCGATGTGCAACTCGGCAAGACCGCGGCTTACGTCGCTGGCGATTATTCGATCGCCGACATCGCCTGCTTTCCCTGGACCATGACCCACAAGGCGCAAGGCTTTACGCTTGACGATTATCCCAACGTCAAGCGCTGGTATGCCGACGTCCGCGCCCGGCCGCGGGTGCAGGCGGGACTTGCGATCGGCAAGTTCGTCAAGGAGCCGTTCGACGAGGAAGCGCGCAAGAACATGTTCGGGCAGAGGGCGAAGGAATTGAGGAGTTGAGCCTGCCGGCGAGGGACCGCCGGGTCGCGATCTCTACCGATGGCTGCAGATAGTCGAAAAGGCTGGATCGCGGGACAGCGAAACCGCTAAAACAGTCTTCAAGTTGATAGGGACGGCAGACAGATCGGCATCAATCAAAAAGGAAACGCCATGATCGAATTCTTCTTCGACTGTTCGAGCCCCTGGACCTATCTTGCCTTCCACAACATCCAGCCGCTGGCGAAGGAATTCGGCGCCGAGATCGTGTGGCGGCCGATCCTGGTCGGCGGCATCTTCAACAGCATCAATCCCAGCGTCTACGCCTCGCGCGAACATCCTGTTCCGGCCAAGGTCGCCTACCAGAAAAAGGACATGGCGGACTGGGCGCGTGTGGCGGGGATCGCAATCAAGATGCGACCGACAGTGTTTCCGGTCAACAGCGTGAAGGCGATGCGCGGCTGTATCTTCCTCGGCAAGGACATGGTGCCATTTGCGCGCGCGGCCTTCGAAATCTATTGGGGCGAGGACCAGGACATATCGCAGGACGCGGTCTTGAGCGAAGTCTGCAAGCGTGTCGGCATCGATCCCCAAAAATTCCTTGCCGGCATCGGCCAGAAAGCGATCAAGGACCAGCTCAAGGCCAATACCGATGAGGTAATGGCGCGCGGCGGCTTCGGCTCGCCGACCATCTTCATCGACAAGACCGACATGTATTTCGGCAACGACCGGCTGCCGCTGGTCTTCGAGGCGCTGGCCCGGCGTAAAGCGAGCGCCGCCTGATGCCGAAGGCCGTAGTTTGCCGCGAACTCGGGCCGCCCGAGCTTTTGCGATTGGAACGTTTCGACGCGCCGCCGCTGCGGCCGGGCCAGGCGCGCGTCGCCATTCATGCCGCCGGCATCAACTTCCCCGATATCCTGATGGCGGCCGGCGAATATCAGCTCAAGCCGGAACTGCCGTTCACGCCGGGCATGGAAGCCGCTGGCGTCGTGATCGAGGTTAACCCCGCCGATGGCGTTGCGGTCGGCGACAAGGTCATCGTCAAATTGCGGCATGGCGGTTACGCCGATGAGGCGGTCGTTGCGCCGTCCCAGCTCACACCCTTGCCCTCGACGTTCGACTTTGCCGAGGGCGCGACATTCCTGGCAGCCCATGGCACGGCCTTTCACGGGCTGATCGACCGCGGGCAGCTGCAACCCGGAGAGACGCTGCTGGTGCATGGCGCCGGCGGTGGCGTCGGCCTTGCGGCGGTGGAAATCGGCAAGTTGCTCGGCGCTACCGTGATCGCGGCGGCCTCATCGGAAGAAAAGCTCGCGGTCGCCCAGGCGAGGGGAGCCGATCATCTCGTGCTCTATTCAACCGAGCCGTTCCGCGATGCGGTCAAGCGCCTCACGGATGGGCGCGGGGTCGACGTCGTCTATGACCCCGTCGGCGGCGAGACCTTCGAAAACTCGTTGCGCTGCATTGCCTGGGGCGCGCGGCTGCTCGTGATCGGTTTCACCGGCGGCATCGGGCTTGCGCGCACCAATCTCGTGCTGATCAAGGGCGCCAGCGTGCTCGGCGTCCGTGCCGGCGAAGCCGTGCGCAAGAACCCCGCGCTCGGCGTGGTCAGGCAAAGGAAATTGCTGGAATGGGCGGAGGCTGGAAAGATCCGCCCCAACGTGTCGCATCGCCTGCCGCTGGAGCAGGTTGCGCAAGCGATGCGGCTCCTGATCGACCGCAAGGCGATCGGACGCGTGGCGCTGATGATGCGGTGATCTCTCATTCGTCATCCCGGCGAAGGCCGGACGACGGGTGATATGGCCCGCTCGCCTCACTTATATTCCCGCTCGTTCCACCACGGGAAATAATCGGGCATGTCGGCCGACACCTTGTCCTTGAACACCGCGGGACGCTTCTCCAGGAACGACACCACGCCTTCCTTGACGTCGGCCGAGCGTCCGCGCGCGTAGATGCCGCGGCTGTCGACCTTGTGCGCCTCCATCGGATCGTCGGCGCCCATCAAGCGCCACATCATTTGCCGGATCAGCGCCACCGACACCGGCGCGGTCTTTGCGGCGATCTCTTTTGCCAGCGCGCGTGCGGTCGGCAGCAGTTGGTCCGGCGGCACCACCTTGCTGACGAGGCGGCCGGCCAGCGCCTCCTGCGCCGGAAATACGCGGCCCGTAAAACACCACTCCAGCGCCTGCGAGATGCCGACGAGGCGCGGCAGGAACCAGCTTGAGGCCGCTTCGGGCACGATGCCACGCTGGGAAAACACAAAACCGAAGCGCGCCGCCTCGGAGGCGATGCGGATGTCCATCGCGAGCTGCATGGTGACGCCGATGCCGACCGCGGGTCCGTTC
>Ga0209483_1001409_pt1 | contig 18202 bp, 14 predicted proteins | sample NGEPerA_FD_184508 | JGI IMG/M metagenome (GOLD analysis project Ga0209483, IMG submission 184508) | Arctic peat soil microbial communities from the Barrow Environmental Observatory site, Barrow, Alaska, USA - NGEE PermafrostL2-A... | ecosystem: Environmental > Terrestrial > Soil > Wetlands >... | reverse complement strand
CAGCGCGCTGGATACGACGATATCGCCAGGCTGCAGCACTTGATTCCGCGAAAGAGGCAGCGCGCCCTCCGACTCCAGGTAATAGCGCAGGCCCCATTCGGCGTCCACCCAGACGCGATGTTGGGCAGCGTCGGGGGCTAGGGTCTTTGCGAATTGTCGATAGCCGTCCCAATGCTGATAGTTGGCGGTCGCCAGAGCCAACGACAATATCATTTGCAAAGCGAATCCGGCGATAAGCCACCGGGGCGGCGATCTTCGCGCAGCGAAGATGGAAACGGGTCCGGCGATCGGCAGCAGGTAGCGCGCCGATCCGGCGAAGAAGATCAGGAGTGCCCCGGCGAAGAAGATGACAGCCCACAGGGCCAGGAAATCGCGGTGCAGGGCTTCGGTGACTAACCACGAGAGAACCAGGACGCCGCATCCTACCGAGAGCCAGAACAGCGGATTGGGATCGTAGAACGCCGCGGCGAGCGTCGCTACGGCCGCCGCGATCCAACGCCATTTGTCTTTCTTAGCGAAAAACGCCGCGATCACCAGCAGCGGAGATACGATCCAGCCCGAGTGCACCACCAGCGCGACGCCGCTGCGGAGCATGTTCGACGTCTTGTTGAAAGAATAACTGTGCATGTAGCCGAGCAGTACCGCTGCCGGAAGCTCGCCGCGCGTGCGCCATTCCCAGACCTGCCAGATCGCGATGGCGGCCGGCGCTGCAAGCACCACGATCCACGCGGCCCAGGCCGCGCCCCCTTTACGCCGCCGCTCGAACAGGTACATGGCCAGGATCGGAGTGAGCAGCACGGCTTGGTAGGCGGTTAAACCGGCGATCGCGCCTGCCAGCGCCGAACACATCAAAGCCGCGATGGACTGTTTGTCCACGGCGTGCACAAACAATGCGGTAGACGCCATCCAGAATGCCAGGAAGGGGAGATCGGCTTCGAATGAGTTCCCGTTCACCACAAAGGCCGGGACCGCGATAAACAGGAGGGTGGCCATGAACGGCCGTTCGCAGAATCGGCGTGCCAGGGACCACATGGATAGCGCGGCGACGATCGAGAACAGAGTGTACGCGAGGTGAAACGGAACTTCGCGCACATCGCCCAGGGCCGCCAGCAGGATCCCCAGAATCCAGGGATTCACGGGACCGTGCGAGTGCCCGCGCATATCGACCATGTCTCCGGAGAACATGTAATGCGTGTTCAGGGGATGCAGAGGATCGATCTGGGCGTGTTCGGCGCCGTAGAGGTAATCGACGTCGTCGCCCTGGATGGCTTGATGGAGGAACGGCAGCCGCAGCAGGAAGACCAGCGCGACGATCGCGAGCGTCTGCTTCACCACTGAACGGGTTTGCCGGGCTCGAGCGTCCAGACGTCGGTGCCCGGAAGATCCCGAAGCAAGTCGACAAGCTGTTCGGGCCGGCCCGTGAGCGCCGGAAACGTTCCGAAGTGCAGAGGGATGACGCGGCGCACGTTCAGCATCCGGCAGGCGAGCGCCGCTTCGCGCGGGCTCATGGTGTAGAGATCGCCGATGGGCAGGAACGCAAGCTCCGGATGATACAGGCGCTCGATCAGCTGCATGTCGGTGAAGACGTTGGTATCGCCCGCGCAGTAGACGACGCGGCGGTCGGGCAGGCGCATCACGTATCCGGCCGCCTCGCCCCCGTAGACGATCTGGTCGCCGTCGAGAATGCCGCAGCTATGGATGGCGTGCGTCATGGTGACGGAAATGGGTCCGAGGGCGGCGGTTCCGCCCTTGTTCATGCCGAGCGTGTTTTTGGCTCCCTTCTTTTCGAGCCAATAGGCGGTTTCGTAGATCGCCACGATCTGCGGCGAAAACTTCTGGGCCAGCGGCAGCACGTCGTGAATGTGATCGAAGTGGCCGTGCGAAACCAGGATGACGTCCACACGGTCGATGGAATGCCCCTTGGGATACGCGGGATTTCCCTCGATCCACGGATCGACCAGGATAATTTCTCCGGTGGTCAGCTTGAACTGATACGTTCCGTGACCGAGCCAAGTGATCTCAACCATCTTTCGATTCTACCCGCGCCGTAACATGTTCTTCGCCGAGGGTTGGGCGTGGCCCAGGATGTTATGCGGGCGATAGCTTTTCTCTAGCGCCGCGATTTCCTCCGGGGTGAGCTTGAGATCGACAGCGCCGATCACGTCCTTGAGGTGCGCGGCTTTCGTAGCGCCGATGATGGGGGCGGTGATGCCGGGGGCCTGGAGCACCCAGGCGCATGCAATTTGTGCTGCCGAAACGCCGCGTTTCTTGGCGACCGCCGCGACCGCGTCGGCGACGGCGAAATCGTCTTCGGAGTGGTACATATCTTTCGCGAACGTGTCCACCGCGGCTCGCGTGGTCGCGTCACCGTCGCGACGCCGGTTGCCGGTGAGGAATCCGCGCGCCAGCGGGCTCCAGGGAATCACGGCGAGCCCCTGGTCGACGCACAGCGGAATGGTTTCGCGTTCTTCCTCGCGATAGACCAGATTGTAGTGGTTCTGCATCGACACGAACCTATGCCAGTGATTCTCTTTGGCCATATAGAGCGCCTTCGAGAGCTGCCACGCCGCCATGCTGCTGGCGCCCAGATAGCGCACCTTGCCTGCGCGCACCAGAGAATCGAGAGCGTCCAGCGTCTCCTCGATAGGCGTCTTGGGATCCCAGCGATGGATCTGATAGAGATCCACATAATCCATCTGGAGGCGGCGCAGCGAATTGTCGCAGGCTTCGATAATATGCTTGCGGCTGAGGCCGCGCTGATTGGGACTGGGCCCCATCACGCCGTGCACTTTGGTCGCGACGACGATCTGATCGCGCACGGCCATCTCTTTCAGATGCGCGCCGGTGATCTCCTCGCTGAGGCCGATGGAGTACACGTCGGCGGTATCGAAGAAATTGATGCCGGCGTCGAGCGCGATGCGGAAATGCTCGCGCGCGTCCTCTTTGTTGACGTGCCAGCCCTTGGTGCCCAGCGCCCAGTCCGGCAGATCGCCGCCGCCGTAGCTCATGCATCCCAGGCAGAGGCGGGACACGGTGATTCCAGTGTTTCCGAAGTTGGTGTATTGCATCGTCTATAAAGTTTAGCGGGATTGTGATTTTGACGAGGCCGCAGGTAATTGGATGCCATCGCCGAGCTGGGCGAATCCCGGAATGCTCACGGGCATGTGTCCGGTGATGGGGATTTCGCCGAACAGCGCCTTGACGGCAGCAATTTCCGAAGGCAGCGACGAGCTGAACGTGGTGAGGAATGCAGTCGCGTTCGGAATGCTGGTCAGAAGATAGGGATTCTCGAACGGCAGCAGCACCACGGGCACGGGCCCCTGTGTCAGGTTGATGAGGTACACTTTCACGTCTTTCAGATCCGCAGCCACGGAGGCAAAGGAGGCCGCCACGATCGCCGAACACGCAGTTGTATCGCCAGCGGTAGCTTCGAGGGCGGCCAGTGGAAGAGAGGTGTCGAGTGCGATGACTCGCCCGTTGGGGGCGCGCCGGCGAAACTCCTGGATGGTGCGCTGTCCGAATTGCGAGATGCGCAGCTCGGTGATCACGATCAGGCAAGGGCGGCTTGCAGGCGCGAGAGGCAGCACGTCGTGGTCATTGCGGATCAGCGTCACGGCTTGATCGGCCACGGCCTGCGCTTTCTCGGCCGCTTCGGGAGAATCCAGCACGTCAGAGATCGCATCCAGATTCACGAGCTTCTTTCGATTGCTCAGGCCGACCGAAATCTTCGCGGCGAGCACGCGCGTCACGCTCTGATTCAGGCGCTGGCGCGAGATACGGCCGTCTTCCACGGCTGCCACCACCGCGCGGATGGCTTTTTCCGGATCGGGCGGCATCAGCAGTACGTCGGCGCCGGCGACGATCGACCGAACGGAGCCTTCGCCGCTATCGAACAGCATCGCCAGTCCCTGCATGGTCATGGCGTCGGTGACGATCAGGCCCTTGAACTTGAGCTCGTCGCGCAGCAGACCAGTGAGCACGTTGTGCGACACGGTGGCGGGCATGCCGGAAGGCTCCAGCGCCGGCACGGCCATGTGCGCGGTCATGACGGAATCGACGCCGTGCGCGATGGCGGACTCGAACGGCTTCAGCTCCATCGCGTCGAGACGCTCGCGTGACACTTCTAAACGCGGCAGGCCCAGGTGGCTATCGACATCGGTATCGCCATGTCCGGGGAAATGTTTGGCGGTGACCAGGACGCGATTCGCCGGGTCGGAATGCGCGCCTTCGATGAATGCGGCGACGTAACGCGAGACCTGCTCGGGATCTTCGCCGTAGGAACGCAGGTTGATGATGGGGTTCAGCGGATTATTATTGACGTCGGCCACCGGCGCGAAGATCCAGTGGATGCCCAGCGCACGGGCTTCGCGTGCGGCGATGAGACCTTCGTACCTGGTGGCCGTGAGATCGCCCGCCGCGGCGAACGCCATGCTGTGGGGAAATCGAGTGCCGCCGGTGACGCGCATGGATGCGGCGCGCTCGAAATCCGAGGCGACCAAGAGCGGAGTCCTCGCCAGCCTTTGCATCTGATTCAGGAACAGGGCCATGGCGTGAGGCTCGGCGTTGCGGACCAGGCCGTACCGCGAGGCGTTGTTAATGATGATGCCGCCCACGCGCAGATCGGCGATCCAGTGGCGATACTTTTCGTAATCGGTGGACTTGGTGCTGTAGACGTCGCCATCGGCGGAGACGATCACCAGTTGCGCGACTCTATCGCGCAGGGTCATCGGCCTCATCAAGCTTTGGATGGCGCGCTGTTCCGCAGTGAGGGGAACAGCTTTGGGCTTGGTCTTCGGCGGGGCGGCGATGATTGCCAGGGCGATCAGGAATAGAGCTATCAGCCGCCCGGCACGCATGTTCATAGCATCTCACTCTTGTTGGGAAGCGAGGCAGCCACGATTTGGGCCACGTCGAGTAACTTCGGAGGCGAGGGCGATACGGCGGCGAGGGCATCGCGAAACATGGTGTTGCAGAACGGGCATGCGGCCGCGACGGTTCCTGCGCCCGTTGCAACCAACTCACGTGCGCGATTGTGGCTGACGCGCTCGCCTTTTTCCTCGCCCAGGAACGCGAGGCCGCCACCGGCTCCGCAACAGAAGCTGCGTTCGCGGGCGCGCGGCGGATCTACGACTTCGCCGGAGCGCGCCAGGACTGCGCGTGGCTGGTCGTACACGTTGCGGTAGCGACCCAGGTAGCAGGGATCGTGATAGACGATGTTTTCTCCCTTGGATTGCGGCAGCCGGTCGAGATGGCGCGCCAGAAATTCGCTGTGATGCTCGATGGGCGGGGCTTCGCCGTATTCTCGCCAGTCGTTCGAGATGGTGCGGACACAATGCGGGCAGATGGAGACGATCTTCTTGGTCTTGCTCTGCTTCAGCGTTTCGAGATTCGATTCGGCGAGCTGCTGGAACACCAGATCGTTGCCCAGACGCCGGGCCGGATCGCCGGTGCACTTCTCTTTTTGCAGAACGCCGAACGTGGTTCCCAGGTACTTCATCACGCGGGCAAAGTCGGCGATGATCTCGCGGCCCTGCGGATCGTAGGCTCCCATGCAGCCCAGCCACAGGCAGTATTCCTGGGTTCCATCGAAAATCGGCAGGTGTTCCTTGGCGATGAACTTATCGCGCTCGGCGGAGCTGAACCCGAGCGCGTTGCCGTTGCGTTCCAGAGCGAGGAACAGCTTGGTGCCGTAGTCGTCCTCCCACTTGCCGGTGTTCACCGCGCCGCGCCGAAGTCCCACGATGATCGGCACGTGTTCGATGCCCACCGGGCACTGGTATTCGCAGGCTCCGCAGGTGGTGCACTGGAACGCCGCCTCCTGCGAAAGATGTTTGCCGAAGAGTGGTTCTTCGGAGGCGGGGCCGAACTCGTTCAGGTAATCGCGAACGCCGAGCGCGATCTTCTTGGGATCGAGAATCTTGCCGGTGTTGTTGGCGGGACAATGTTCGGTGCAACGGCCGCACTCGACGCACGAGTACGCTTGCAGGGCGGTAATTTGGGTCAGGTCCTTGCCCGTATTGAGGCCGAAGTCGTCGTCGCCGGCGAGTGGCGGAATCTTGGCGAAGCCGCCGCGCGACAGGAATACCGTAAACGGGCTGAGGACCAGGTGCAGATGCTTGGTGTGCGGGATCAAGGGAAGAAATGCCAGCAGCGCCACGGTGTGGGACCACCACAAGAATCTCGAATCGCCGATCCACAGCGCCGCCAGGTAGGTCGCCATCAGCACGAAGATGAGCAGGGCGATCACGCCGGACTCGTACGACAGCTCGCCCAGCCATTTGGGCCGCAGGATAAACCGGCGGATGAAGAGTCCCGCGATCGAGATCGCTACCAGGACGGCAAATGCGGCGGCGAATTGGAAATAGAAACTGCCGGGAGTCAGGAAGTGCGTGCCGAATCCGATCGCGACGTGATTCACCGTGACCAGCGCGAAGGCGCAGAACCCCCAGAACACGAACGCATGGGCCAAGCCCGGCAGAGGCCGCTGGCGGATGACTTTGGCCTGGCACATCACTTCCCAGAGCAGCTCGCGGACGCGAGGCCCCAAGGGAGACAGCGAAAAGTCCGCGTCCGGCTTGGCCGCGCGGATCTTGCGGAGCACGGATGCGAAGCGCCACCAGAATCCGGCGACGGAGGCAGCCAGCAGCACGGCGAGCAGCACCTTCCCAGTCACTGGCAGTTCAAACATGCTTACCCAAAAATGTAACACGCAGGGTCAACTGGTTAGAATGATAGAACATGCGTCATCTTGTCTCCGGGGCTGCTGGATTCATCGGCTCCCATTTATGCGAACGATTGTTGGCCGACGGCGGCGAAGTGGTGGCACTCGACAACCTGATCACTGGCGCGCGCCGCAATATCGAGCATCTGGCGAGCCACGCGAAGTTCACGTTTCGCGAATTCGACGTCACGAACAGGATTGAAGAAAGCGGCAAGTTCGATCACGTCTGGCACCTGGCGTCTCTGGCGAGCCCGAAGTTTTATCTGGCGTATCCCATTGAAACGCTCGAATCAGGATCGACCGGCACGCGTAACATGCTGGAGATCGCTCGCCGCGACGGCGCGCGTTTCCTGATCACCTCGACTTCGGAATGCTACGGAGATCCACTGGAGCATCCCCAGGTGGAAACGTACTGGGGCAATGTGAATCCGGTGGGTCTGCGCTCATGCTACGACGAGAGCAAGCGCTACGCCGAAGCCATGACCATGGCGTACTATCGGACGCACGGCGTGCGCACTAATATCGCGCGGATCTTCAACACCTACGGCCCCCGCATGGCGCTGGACGATGGCCGCGTGGTGCCGGCGTTCATGGATCAGGCTCTGCGCGGCGAGCCGCTGACCATATTCGGCGATGGCTCGCAGACCCGCAGTTTTTGTTACGTGAGCGATATGGTCGAGGGACTGGTCCGGCTGGCGAATTCCGAGGAACGGTTTCCGGTGAACCTCGGCAATCCAGCGGAACTCACCATCCTGGAATTTGCCGGCCGCATTCAACGATTGATGGGGATCAAAGCGCCGATCGTGCACCAGCCTCTGCCTTCGGACGATCCCAAGCGCCGCCAGCCGAATATCGCGAAGGCGAAGAAGGTGCTCGGATGGGAACCGACGGTGAACTTGGAAGACGGGTTGCGTGAAACGGTGGAATATTTCAAATCCCGGCTAGTATCAAATCCCGGCTAGTAGATACTCGGTAGCACTGTGAAACGGCTTGCCGGAATCTGCCTCTTTGAGTCCGTCTGTTTCGCAGTCCTCAGCCAGACAGGCCCGGTCCCGGCGAGGTGGACTGGGGCTTGGGTATTGAATATTCAAAAATCGACCTTTGGAGAAATCCTGATTCCTGGCGTGCCGGTTGATCTAAAGATCATTCGTCAAACAGTGGGGATCGAACAGACCGCCACGGACATCAGAATTTCGGGCGATACCGTTGTGTCAGACGGCAGCGGTTCCCACTCGGCTCATGAAGACAACCGCTTAAAGTTTGACGGCACAGCGGCCATCATCGGCCCCGCGTCCCTTTCTTTCCGGCGCATCGACGATTTTGCTTTCGACATCCTCAGCGCCCTCAACATCCCAGACCACAACCTCAGTGAGGTGAGCCGCTTCGTTTTCTCGCCCGACGGCAGGAGCCTGACTGAAACGAAGACCCAGACCGAGAGAGAGGGGGAACGGACAAGTCATCCGGTGCGGTTATTAAGACCTCGAAAGCCGTGCTGGTTTTCGCCAAGATCCGTTCGAGGTGAGGGCGCGGTCATTGTCTCAAAACTTACCCTTTGTGAGACGCATGAAAGAGCTGCCCCCGGCGATCTCCAATCTCCAGGAACTTTCTTTCAACTCCTTTCAGCCACTTGCATCTCCCCTCGCCCCTGCTTCCGCGCCTCCCGACCCAAACTTTGAATTGGAGTCCGCAACCTCGACGGGAAGCGGAACGCCGAAGCGAGTTATTTTGAAGATGCAACTACGAATTGAAACCACGTTCCTTTCGTTTCAGTAACTTGCTGGGTTCGTTTTGTCGCTGCATTCACACCCAGCCGCAGGGCCACGGTATCCTGAAGGTACCCCATGCAACAGGAAGTCGTCGAGGCCGAAGGCCACCTGATCGATTCGCACCTAATGGAGCAGATCTTCGATACGGTGGTCGAACATAACGGCAAATTTGAAGTGGAGGAGTTTCGCATCGGCCGCACCAATGCCGACAAGTCTTACCTGCGGCTGCGCGTGGAAACGCCGGATGAAGCCGACATGCAGCAGGTGCTCGGCCAGTTGCTCGGCTTGGGCTGCAGTCCGGCCGATACCGGCAACGCCGATCTCGCCACCGTGGAGTGCGATTGCTGCGCGCCCGAGGATTTCTATTCCACCACCAACCATAAGACCCTGGTGCGCCACGCCGGCCAGTGGGTCGAGGTCGAAAATCAACGCATGGACGCGATGATCGTCATCACTGGCGGCCGAGCTTCATGTCGTAGGCTGCGGGATCTGAAAAAGGGCGACCGCGTGGTGGTCGGCATGAACGGCATCCGCGTGGTTCCCGAATCCAAGGAGCGCGACCGCCTGGCGTTCGCCTTCATGAGCAACGAAATCTCCTCGGAGCGCAAGCTCGAGACGGCCGTCCGCCAAATCGCCGCCCTGATGCAGCAGACGCGCGCCGAGGACAAGAAGATTCTCGTGGTGGCTGGTCCCGTCGTGGTGCACACCGGTGGAGTCGCTCCTTTGGCCAAGCTGATCCGCTCCGGCTGGGTGAACGGCCTTCTCGCCGGAAACGCCCTCGGCGTGCACGATATCGAATCCGCCCTGCTCGGCACATCGCTCGGCGTCCGCCAAAGCGACGGCCGCCAGGAGGAGCACGGCCATCGCAATCACATGCGGGCGATCAATGCGATCTATCACGCGGGCAGCATCGCCAAGGCCGTCGAATCCGGGCGTCTCAAGAGCGGCGTGATGTATGAATGCGTGAAGGCGGGTATTCCCTTCGTGCTGGCCGGAAGCCTTCGCGACGATGGTCCGCTGCCCGACACCATCACCGACATGAACAAGGCTCAGGATGCCTACGCCGAGCAATTGAAGGACGCGGGAGTGGTCCTGTGCCTGGGTTCCATGCTGCACTCCATCGCGACCGGGAACATGCTGCCGAGTTGGGTCAAGATCGTCTGCGTCGATATCAACCCGGCTGTCGCCACCAAGGTCAGCGATCGGGGAACGGGACAGGCAATCGGCGTCGTGACCGACGTCGGACAATTTCTGGGATCGCTCGCGGCGGCCCTGCCGGAAATCGCTCAGGCCGAGGGCACCCGGTGAAGAAGCAGTACACCGGCGAACACGCCGCCGCTGGCGTGAAAGCCGATCTGCCCGAAATCGAGACCTGGCCCAACCAGTACCGGACCGGATACGAAATCGAAATCCTGATGCCGGAGTTCACCTCCATCTGTCCTAAGACCGGCTTGCCAGACCACGGTACTTTGACCCTGCGATACGTTCCTGACAAGCTATGTCTGGAGCTGAAATCGTTCAAGATGTACACGCTCGCTTTCCGGAACCTCGGGATCTTCCAGGAGAACGTGGTCAATCGCATGCTGGCCGATGTCGTCAAGTGGGCGCGCCCCGTTTCCGCGACACTGGTGGGCGACTTCACCCCTCGCGGCGGCATTTCCACCCGTATAACGGCGCAATGGTCGCGGACCAAGAAACGTGACTGACGAAGAACTGACTGCGGCGATTCAAGAGGTCCAGCAGCGGGCCCGCTCGCGAGTTCCGCAAGGCTCCCTGGGCCTCGACGGCGTCACCGCAGCCGACCTGATGCCGCTGGTGCATGCTCGCGACGCCGCGGAGGCAAAGGTCGCGGCCATCGGCACCGTGAACCCCCGTCCTCCCGGGTTCAAGAACGGCATCATCCAACGCTTCAAGCGGCTCGCGTCGCGCGCACTCGACTGGCACGTTCGGGAACAGGTGGAGTTCAATCGCGCCACCATGGTTTGCGTTCAGGCGACTCTGGAGGCGCTGGCCGATATGAACCGGAGTGTGGCGTCTCTGACCGCGTATCATCACGAGTTGCGGGCGAATGCGGAAGATCTCAAGAAGCATTCCGACGAATGGCGCGCGGGCATCGAAGAGCGCCGATCCGCCAGCGAGATCCATCTTCTGCGCACCGTGTCCGAGCTTCAATCGGCATTCCATCTGCGAGCCAGCGTGATCGAGCAGAACTTCCGCGAGTCGGTCCGCCAGCAGCACGACGATTTCACCAACGAATTGGATCGGCGGACGCTCGACATCCAGAAGCGGCTGTGGCAGGACGTGGAAAAGATCCGGGGCGAATATGATCGTCTGATCCATACCGAGCTCCGACTGCTGCGCCAGAAGCTCGCGGCGACCGGCGCGGCGGTTCCCGCGTCCGCGGTGACAACAGCCCCTCAGGAACATCCAGACATTGACTGGATGGGTTTCGCCGAACAGTTTCGCGGATCGGAAGACCGGATTCGCGAGCAGCAGAAATGCTACGTCGGGCGTTTTGCCGGCGCTTCAGGCGAGATCCTGGACGTCGGCTGCGGGCGCGGCGAATTCCTCGAAGCCGCCAAGGCTGCCAGTCTCGCGGCACGAGGGATCGACCAGAGCCAGGAATCGGTCGCGCTCTGCCGCTCCAAGGGCCTGGACGTCGAGCACGGCGACATGTTCGCGTATCTTGACTCCCTGGCCGACGGTTCGCTCGGCGGCGCGTACTGCGCGCAAGTGGTGGAGCATCTTCCTCCAGCCACCGTGCCTCGATTAGTGAAACTGCTTTCGCAGAAACTGCGACTGGGAGCGCTGGTCGCCATCGAAACGCCCAACCCCGAATGCCTCGCGATCTTCGCGACCCATTTCTATCTCGACCCGACGCACACCCGCCCGGTTCCTGCGCCGCTGCTGCGTTTCTACCTCGAATCGGAGGGTTTCGGAAGTGTCCAGATCGAGCGCCTCACGCCTGCGGTCGACAGCATGCCGGCGCTCGCTGCATTGCCGCCTGCGTTTCGAGACGCGTTCTTTGGCGGCTTAGACTACGCGATCTTCGCGCAGAAGTTGTAACAGACCCTCGTACAGCTTCTTTTGTTCGCGTGCGATGGCGTCCCAGCCGTACACACGCTCGGCAGTCTGCCGTGCATGCGCTTCGATCGCTGCACGCTCTTCCGGGCTGTTCAACAGCCGCGTGATCGCCGACGCCATCGCTTCGGCCGAGTCCGTCACCACCACGTCAGCTCTCCGTTCCAGTTCCAATCCATGAATCCCGGCTTCGGTCGAAACGATCGCCTTTCCCATCGCCATGGCTTCCAGGATCTTCACATTGGTGCCCGCCGAAGCCACCAGCGGCGCGATCACCAGCGTCGCCCTTTGGTAGGCTGGCCGAACATCCGAGACGAATCCTTCGACCTCGACGCCGGCATGCTCGAGATCCCAGAAACGCTGATGCCGCTGCCCCGCGATCACGTGCAGCGTGACGTTTTCGAGACGCGGAAACACGTCGCGCAGGAAGAACTCCAGCGCCATCACATTGGGCCGATGCGCAAAAGACCCGATGAACAGCAGCCTTCGCGTTTCCGGCGGTAGGGAAGAAGGCTGGAAGCGCTCCAGGTCGACTCCGTTGGGAATTGCCACTGCTCCCGCAATTAGCGCCCGGTCTTTCTCCGACATCGTGACCACACGATCCACTTGGCGCCACGCCGCCGTTTCGAAGCTGGTCCACAACTGGTGCTGGCGGCGGATCTCCCAGTCGTCATTGCCCGTAGCCAGCATCTGCGCATACAGGTCGTAGGTAATGTCATGTTCCACCAGAATCGTGCGGGCCGGCGCGCAGTCCGGCGCATACATCGCCATCTGCGTGAACTCCAGCTGCACGATTCCCGGGCTCCACTTGGCGACCGTCTGACGCAGCGCGGCATGGAACGCCAGCGTATCGAACTCCTCGACCGTATCGGGCCGCCCGCGCGATGGTAGCGCATGACTACCGGCCCTCCGAACGGTCACGATCTCCGTGCATATGTCGCGCAGCTCGTGCGGCACCGGAATCGATTCCTCCGTGAACGCCACCAGTACCAGGTCGAAATCGGCCGCGCCACGGCGCATCAGATTGTAGATGCGCACGGCAGCTCCGTGCGATAGCGGATAGGGCACGTAAGGACTCGCGACCAGAATTACCGGCTTGCCGGAAGCGGCCCGTCCCGGGAAGACCGCCACCTCGCCATTCACCAAGTCGAGAAAGCGCACGTCTCCCGTCGGAGCGGCTGCAACCGGCTGCTGCGCAGCGGCCGACAACACAGCTTCCTTTTCGAGAGCCTTCAGCCGCAGTACATTGTGCTGCCACAGCCGCGAGAACGTCTCAGGATCTCCAACTGCCCGCGCCAGAAACTGGACGTAGTTAATCTCCAGCGCGCGATCCAGATCCTCCTGCGAGAAGTATTTGGACGTCGTCGCCCGATGCTCGTGCAGCACGCGCGCCCCGGCGCAGTAGACACTCGGCCAGCCCCGCAGCCACCCGCGCACGCCGAGATCGAGATCCTCCACATACGCCGGCTGATACACTTCGTCGAAAGCACGCAGGGCTTCGAGCTTCGCCGCATCGTAGAGAGTGCATCCGCCGCTGCCGTACAGAACGTAGCTGTTGTCTTCGCCCTCCAGCGGAATGTCGCAGCGCACCGGGAACTCCGTCACGCCGGGCGCAGAATTCATCACCGTCTTGCCGGTTTCCTCCCGCCGACGCCCTTCAGGAAAAAAGATCTGCGCCGTGGAACAGAACAGATCCGGGACGCTCTCAAATGGCCGCAGCAGTGCCTCAAAAAAGCCGCTCTCGACGCGCATGTCGTTATTCAGCACGCACACATGCGAGAATCGGGCGCGCCGGATACCGCGATTCACCGCCACTGAGAACGCCAGCGGTTGCGCACTTGGCTCGACGGCAACCTTGGGCCAAGACTGTCCAAGATACTCCGCCGTACCGTCGTCCGAGCCATTATCGACAACGATGATCTCGTCCGCGTCCTGAATGCCTGGCAGGCAGCGTTCGAGCAGCTCGCGCCCATTGCGCGAAGGGATCACCACGGAGATGCCTCGAGGCCGCAGCTTCTCCACGATGAGCCCTGGCTGCGCCAGCGGGCGGGCTCGGGCGAGCTTCCGTCCTCGCGCCATGGCCCTGCGGTACAGCATCGACAAGCGAAACTTCTCCGGCTTGCGAACCCACTCCATCGCTCGATACGTCATCGACTCGGGTTGACGTTGGTTCCGCGCCAGGTTCTTCGCGCGCCACATCGCGTGCCCCAACAGCTTGAATGTGTCGCGCGGCCGCAGCATGAAATGCTCGCCCGTCTCGTTGAACGCCAGAAAATAAAGCGGCGCGGTCGCGAATCCCAAGGCGCGCAGGCGCCAGTGCGGGATGCGCGGCTCGAGGATTACGGCAGCGAGTCTTACACGGCGCCCCGCCAGCTGCGCCTGAATCAGATCGCGATTCTCCTTCCAAGTCCGGCGAATGTGATACGGAATCCATTCCGCACCGCTCACCGGGAACTCCGACACCACCGCCAACGGAACTTCGGGGAAGATCGCACGGAACCGCTCGATCGTCAGCGCGACCACTGGATCCGACGCGGACGCGAAGAGAACTTTAACGTCTGTCAAATCAGTTGTGGGAGCTCGAAGCTCCATCGCCCCGTTTGATGGTCGTCCCAAAGCGCCAGAGCCTGCAGACAGAACGCCGCCGACACGGGATTCGAAAACGGCAGCATTTGCTCACCCTTTCGTCCGAACCAGAACCCGCCACGCAACCGTACATCGGCCGATTCCAACGCCTGGAAAGACGCCGCACGCGAGGCTTCTTCCCGCGCCGCGTTCTCATCCAGCGCGACCATGCCAAGATGATGCGCGATCAGCCGCACGCGCAGCAGCTGCGCATTCACGTCGGAGCGCTCGAACGACGGCCCAATCTCCCGCAAGAGTTGTCCCACACGCTTGACGCCGGAAGCCAGCGCGTCGCGTGCATCCGATGTGAACAATAACGCCTCCAGGAAATAGCAGTACGCGTGCAGCCGGTCCATGACCTTCTCGCGATCTTTTTCATCCGCGAGAAATGTTTCATGGCTCGCGAGCGCGGCACTGACCGCGGCATCGAACATCTTCCGCGCATGCGGATCGCCAATCTCGCGCCACGCCAGCGCCGACTTCAATTGATAACATCCCGGTTGCCGCGACCAGCGGGATTCTTCGGGCAGCGGTTGCTTGTCTGGTAACGAAATCACGGGATGAAACACGCCATCGCCCAGAAAATCGAACGCCAGAGAAAGGGTCGCTTCCTGCGCCCGCGTGCGGAACTCCTCTTCGCCCGTCGCGCGCCACACCGCGAGCAACCCGCGCACGATGATTCCGATATCGAAGAAATACGCGCGATCCGAGCCGGGTTCGAACGGAAACGTGGACGCCGCGGAATCCCAAACCTCGCGAGTCAGGTAACGCGCAGCGCGCACCGCCGCGTCCAGATACTCCTGCTTGCCGGTGCGGGCGTGCAGATAGGCCAGCGCGCTCGCCGCGTATCCCGTAATTTCGGTGGAAACGGGTGCGTTGGTTGCCGCATCAGACCGATAGAAGCGCGCCACACCACCGTCGCGTTCCTGAATTCCGGAGTGCAAGAACCAGCAACCCGCATGATCTATAAATGATGTCAACCTTCAAATTGTATAATGGCAGCGTCGTATAATGAACGTGACCATGCGCCATTCTTGCATGATCGCGATCGCGATGCTGGCCGCGCCGCTGTGTGTGCCGGCCGATATGCCCAGAGGACTGTTTCACGGCCACATGGTCAGTTGGGAAGGCTCTCCGACCAAGGGAGTTCTGCTGGCACGCAGTGCTGCCGGCATCGTGGAAGGCTGCGGATACGATGCCCTGAGCATTCTCCAGCTTTCCCGCCAGCGCGTCACCGTCGCGAAACTCGAGCCCGGCGATCCCCTCGAAATCATCACCGACCACAAGCCAGGTTCGCGCGATTGCTACATCCGCATGCTGGATGTTGTTCCGCCCGCTCCCCCGCCCGGCCGCGTGAAACCTGTGGCGGCCGCCCGCCCGATCTTCGATTTACCTCACGGCGACCGGACGATTTCGGGCGTCATCATCCGGCGCGACGCCAGGTCGATCACGCTCCGTACACACGACGGCGAGCAGACGCTGCTGCTGCGGAAGGACACTCGCTACGTGGGCGATGGCGCCCAGCAGGATGCTTCCGCCGCGCTGGTGAACACGCGCGTGTTTGTGCGCGCTGGGCCCGACCTGTATGGAGCCATCGAAGCCTATCAGGTGATGTGGGGCGAAATCGCCGGCGTGCAGTAAGCTTATCCCAAAAACCGCATCAGCTTTTCGCGCAGCGCCACGGCCTTCTTCGATGTCGGCGCGATCGCCAGCACGGTATTGTCCCCCGCGATCGTCCCCACGATTTCCGGCCACGCCGCTCGATCCAGCGCCTCCGCCACCGAACTCGCATGCGCCGGCGGCGTGATCAGGACCAGCAGATTCTGCGCGACACGCACGTCCAGCAGAAACTCGCGCAGTACCGTACCCAGGTCGGGACCCGCGGGCGCCGCCTCGGCGGGTTGAGCATAACCGTCCGCTGTTTTCACCAGCCCGAGCTCACGAATGTCGCGCGACAGCGTAACCTGCGTGGCGCGGACGCCGACCGCACGCAATGCCCGCGCCACTTCATCCTGCGTACGCAAGGATCGCGAGCGGACCAGCTTCAAAATCTGGCCCTGGCGGTAGCTCTTGTTCATGGTTTGAGCGCCGCTTGTTGGAAAACAGCCAGGCGAGCTTCGGCTTCCTTCAACGCCGCCGCGACCGCCTTCGGTCCGGTCCCGCCGCGAATCTCGCGCGTCTTCATGCCCTCGGCCGGTTGCAGAAGCTTCGCCATCTCTGGAGTGAACTCCGGCGCGAACTTCACCAGCTCAGCAGCATTCCAATCCGCAGGCTTCTTTCCGCTGCGAACGCTCTCAAGCACCAGCCGTCCGACAATCTGGTGCGCTTGGTGAAACGGCGTTCCGTTGCGCGCCAAGGCTTCCGCGAGATCCGTCGCGACCACCCAGCTCGCCTCGGCCGCGGCCGCCGGATGCTGGACGTTGAGCTTGGCCGTATCCACCACCACCCGCGCCATCTCGAGCGATCCGCACAATTGATCCGCCGCTTCGAACAAAGGCTCCTTGTCTTCCTGCATGTCGCGGTTGTACGTCGTCGGCAGGCCTTTCATCGTGACAAATAGCGCGCTAAGCGAACCAAATACTCGGCCACACTTGCCGCGGATTAGCTCCAGCGAATCGGGATTCTTCTTCTGCGGCATCAGGCTCGACCCGCTGGTGACGCCGTCACCCAACTCCAGCCACCCGAACTCCTCGCTCGAATAGAGGATCCAGTCTTCCGCCAGCCGGCTCAAGTGCAGCATCGTGGTCGATGCCGTGTACAGAAAGTCCAGCGCGAAATCCCGATCGGCCGATACATCCATGCTGTTGTTGGTCACCGCCGCGAAACCCAGATCGCGAGCCATGGCTTCGCGGTCGAACGGGAATCCGCTGCCGGCCAGTGCGCCGCTTCCGAGCGGCATCACGTTCACTCGTGCACGAGCCTGCTGGAGCCGCTCGAAATCCCGCGCGAACATTTCGAAATACGCCAGCAGATAATGCGGCCACAGCACAGCCTGCGCGCGGCGCATGTGCGTGTAGCCGGGAATCACGGCATCGGGATAGCGCTGCGCACAGCCGAGCAGCGCCTCCATCAATCCGCCCAGGAAACCCGTGGCCCGATCGATCTCGTCTCTTAACCAAAGGCGGGTATCGAGTGAGACCTGCTCATTGCGGCTGCGGCCCGTGTGGATCTTATCGGCCAGCGCACCCACGCGCTCTTTCAGCTTGCGGATGACCAGCGTGTGGACGTCCTCGTCATTCTCCTGATGTGCTCCCGCGAAGAACTCCGCACCGCGAGCCTCATCCCGAATCGCATCGAAAGCCGACACGAGTTCCGCCCGTTCCGCAGCCTTCAGGATACCGACGCCTTCCAGAGCCCGCGCGAAGGCCTGCGAGCCCAGGATGTCCGCATCGATCAGCCTCCGGTCAAAATGGAGCGAACCGGAAAACCGCTCGAAGACCTCCGAGGGACCTTCCTCAAACCGGCCGCCCCATAGCTTCATACGGATTTCTTCTTGGATTTGGCACTTGATTTACGAGCGGCTTTCATCACCGCCGCCCGCACCTGGATCGGCAGCCCGATCAGGTTGATGAACCCGCGTGCGTCCTTCTGGTCATACTCAGCGCCCATGGTGAAGCTGGCGATATCGAGCGAGTACAGCGAATACGGCGATTTCCGGCTCACCGGCTGGAAGCTGCCTTTGTACAGGCGCAGCGTGACCTCGCCCGTGGTGTTCTGGCAGGCCACGTCGAAGAACGCGTCGAGCGATTCGCGCAGAGGCGTGAACCACAGGCCGTTATAGACTATCTCCGCGTAATCCAGCGCCAGTTTTTGCTTGTAGTGTGCCAGGTCTTTCGGCAGCGTCAGAGCTTCCAGCTCGCGGAACGCGGCCATGATCAGCGTACCGCCGGGAGTCTCATACGCCCCGCGCGACTTCATACCGACGAAGCGATTCTCCACCAGATCGATCCGCCCCACGCCGTTGTCGCCCGCGATCTTGTTCAATTGTTCGAGCAGCACCACTGCCGAC
>Ga0209483_1001408_pt1 | contig 18205 bp, 17 predicted proteins | sample NGEPerA_FD_184508 | JGI IMG/M metagenome (GOLD analysis project Ga0209483, IMG submission 184508) | Arctic peat soil microbial communities from the Barrow Environmental Observatory site, Barrow, Alaska, USA - NGEE PermafrostL2-A... | ecosystem: Environmental > Terrestrial > Soil > Wetlands >... | reverse complement strand
CAATCCTCCGCCGAGCGAGGCCAAGCCATGCAGCCCTGGATCACCGATTACAACCACACCCGACCCCACTCAGCCCTCGGCGGAAAACCACCGACCTCAAAGCTGAACAACGTGCTTGGATTCGACAGCTAGACCAGCGCCGTAGGATGGCGACTTAGCTTCCCCAGCCCTCGGCCATCGGCGGCAGGCGCGGCGGCGGCGCCGGTTGCGGCCGGGACGGGCGCTCGGCGGCGCGCCGGTCGATCGCGGCGAGCCGCTGGTCGAGGTCGATCGCCAGGCTCGAGATGACCTCGAATTTGGGGTCCTCGAAGACCTCGATCCGCCGCCGCCGGCGCTTCGGGTCCATCACCGCTTCGTCGCGCCGGTGCAGCAGCGTCGCGATTTCGGGCTGGTAGAGGCGGACGATCGCGGCGAGCCAGAGGTTGAGCGCGCTGGCCGGATCGGCCGCGTCCAAGGTGAAGCAGTCGAGCATGCGGATCACGTCGTCGGCGCGGTACCAGGTCTCGCCGGTCACCCAGCGATTGGTCGTGAACAGGCGCACCGGCTCGCCCGCGGCGTCGAGCGCGATCGCCACGAGGTGGGCCACCTCGTCGCGCCCGCCACGCTTGAAGGGCGCGGCTTGCGGCGGGGTTGGCAGGCTGGCGATCGCCGCTTCCGGCAGGAGCAGCGGCATCGTCCCCCGCGGCATGCCTTCGGCGCGCAGGAACAGGTGGAAGTGACCGTGCTGGTCCGCTTCGTCCGCCGGCGGATGGCGATGGTAGAAATACTGCGCGTGGCTCAGCGGATCGTAAGCGTCGCCATCGGGATAGTGCCGCCAGGCCTCCGCCTCGCCGGTTCGGCCGACAGCCTCGCGCACGACGCTCCCGCCGCGCGCCGCGAGGCTGCGCCGGCACTCCCGAATGACCGCCGCGGCAGACGCCGCGCGCCCCGACCCCATCTGACGACCGCCTGGTTCTTGAGGGTGAACGAAACAGGGACAGGATACCTATCCGCGCGGCGCCGACAAGGCCGGGTCGCTCAGCGTCCACTGAACGACCTGCTTCGCGACCTTCGCCATCGCCGCGTCGAACGCCTCGACGATCTGCGGAGTCGCGTTGGCCGCCGCGGGTTCGCGCGCGCTCAGCAGGGTCTGCGCGATGATCTTGCGTTCGGGCAGTTTGACCAGCTTGACGGCCAGCGCCACCAACACCGTCGGCGCGGCTGCAGTCTTGGGATCCCGCGAATCGTATACAGCCTCGAAATGCCGCAGATCGCCCTCGATCTCGAAATCGGCGCGCAGATCGAGCGTATCCGGCCCCACCGCGGCGACCGCCTTGCTGTTCTCGAACGCCTCGACCAGCACCGCGCGCACCATCGCCGGGGTGCGGTCGGCCCAGTCGCCGTCCGCCAGGTAGTCGATGCCGTTCGCCGCGCGCACCACGGCGATCCGGCGCGGCTCCAATCCCTCGGGCGCATAGGGCGCATCGACCACGATCTGCGCATCGGTGCGCGGCAAGCCGCCGGCGAAGTCGACCGGCGCCGTCAGCTGGAACAGCGGCCGCGGCGCCGACGTGAACAGCTTCGAGCAGCCGCCGAGCGCGACCACCATCACGATGACGGTCAACCGCCGCAGCGGGACGTTTCTTCTGGTCATTTCGGCTTATATCCCTCGCGGCGATCGCCAAAGAGCAGGCGGGTCGGGTCACGTTCGAGCTGCGAAGTCAGGCGCCCCAATCCCGAGACAAACTGGCGGACCTCGCCAACCAGGGAATCGACGTCGCCAAGCGTGTGCTGGCTGAAATTACGCAGGCCAGGACGCAAATCCCCCACGGCCTGGTCGAGCTGGCGGTTGGTGTCGGCGAGGCCTTTGACCAGCTTGTCGAAATCGCCGAGCGACGTGCCGACCTGATCCTTAAGTCCGTTAGGCTTGGAATAGCTCTGGTCGAGATCGGCGAACAGCGCGGCGGCCGATTTGAGCGCCTGGCCGGCATTGGCGGCGATCTCATCGCCGTGCTGCGCGAGGGCTGCACTGACCTTTCGCACGTTGTCGAGCGTCGCGCTGAAGGCGGCGCGATTGTCGTCGCTCAACAAGTCGTTCACATGGTCGAGGATCACGTCGAGCTTGTCGAGCAGCTGCGGCCCGCGCGCGGCAAGGCTGGAAAAGGTCGAACGGCGCGACCGGATCACCGGATAGCGCTCGCCCTTGTGCGCCTCCAGCAATTCGTCGCTTTTGCCGGGCGAGATCAGGATATAGGAGACGCCGCTCAGAATGTTGGTCTGGATCGTCGTCGCGGCATCCTTCTTGATGTTGATATTGCTTTTGATCTCGATCGTCACGCGGATCGGCTTCCCGGCGCGGGCGAGTTCTTCCTTGTCGGTGACGATCTCGATGTCCGAAACCGTGCCGACCGGGATGCCGTTGTATTCCACCCGCGCGCCGGTGTTGAGCCCGGACACCGGCCCCTCGAAATAGATGTCGTAATGCGCGAAGCTGGTGGTGAACTGGGTTCCCGCCAGCCACACCACGGCGACAAAAGCCAGGAACAGCGTCGCCAGCACGAACGCGCCGACCGCGACGTAATGTGCTCGTGTCTCCATCTCGCTCCCCTCACACCGGCTCAATGAGCGCCGGCGCGCGGCTGGCACGTTCCGCAGGTTGTGCCGCTCGCCCCCGCGGTCCGTGGAAATAGGCATGGATCCAGGGGTGGTCGTCCCGCAAATGCTCTTCGAGTGTCGCCACCCGCATCTTTTGGTCGACCAGCACCGCGACGCGGTCGCAGATCGCGAACAGGCTATCGAGGTCGTGCGTCACCAGGAACACCGTGAGGCCCAGGCTCGACTGCAAATCCTTGATCAGCTGGTCGAACGCCGCCGCGCCGATCGGGTCGAGCCCCGCGGTCGGCTCGTCGAGAAAGAGAATGTCCGGGTCGAGCGCCAGGGCGCGGGCGAGCCCGGCGCGCTTTCTCATTCCGCCCGAAAGCTGCGCCGGGAACTTGTCAGCCGCGTCGGCAGGCAGCCCGACAATGCCGATCTTGCACGCGGCGATTTCAGCCATCAGCCGATCGGACAGGCGTAAATCCTCCTTGAGCGGCACCTCGATGTTCTGCGCCACGGTCAGCGAGCTGAACAGCGCACCGTCCTGGAACAGGACGCCCCAATGGGTTTCGAGCTCGTGCCGCTCTTCCGCGCTCATCTGCAGCACATTGCGGCCCAGGACCTCGATGCTGCCCGAACGCGGCCGGTTGAGGCCGACGACGGTGCGCAGCATGACCGACTTCCCGGTGCCGGAACCGCCGACGATGCCGATGACCTCGCCGCGCCGCACATCGAGATCGACACCGTCATGGATCACCTGGTTGCCGAAGGCATTGACCAGATTGCGGATGCGGATGACGCAATCGTCATCCTTGGCGTCATCCTTGGCGTCATCCTTGGCGTCATCCTTGGCGTCATCCTTGGCGTCATCCTTGGCGTCATCCTTGGCGTCATCCTTGGCGCTGGCGTTGTCGTCGGCCATGTCAGATCTTCAGCATCGAGAACACGATCGAGAAGATCGCGTCGGTGACGATCACGAAAAAGATCGATTCGACCACGGATTGGGTCGTCAGCTTGCCGACGCTCTCGGCGCTGCGCGTCACATTCAGTCCCTCATAGCAGCCGACCAGCGCGATGATCGCCGCGAAGAACGGCGCCTTGACGACCCCCACCCAAAGCGTCGACGGGCTGATCGCCGTTTGCAGTTGGGTAAGGAAATTCGGGATGTTGATATCGAGCGCCGCCCACGACATCAGCGAGCCGCCCAGCAGCCCCATGAAATCGGCGAAAAACACGATGAGCGGCAGGGTGACGCAAAGGCCGAACAGCCGCGGCAGCACTAGCACCTCGATCGGGTCGAGACCCAGTGTGCGCATCGCGTCTATTTCCTCGTTGACCTGCATCGTGCCGATCTGCGCGGTGAAGGCGCTGCCCGAGCGGCCGGCGATGATGATCGCCGCCAACAGCACGCCCAGTTCGCGCAGGACCGAAACGCCGAGCAGGTTGACCGTGTAGATCTCGGCGCCGAAGCGGCGCAGCTGGTCGGCGCCCTGATAGGCCATGACGACGCCGATCAGGAACGAAAGGAGCCCGACGATCGGCATCGCATCGAGCCCACCGACCTCCATCTGCACCAGGGTCGCGGTCAGCCGCAAGCGGCGCGGCTGCTTGAGAAGGCGCCCGATCGTGACCGTCACCAGCCCGGCAAAGCCGAGGATGTCGTAGACCCGGTTCAGCAATACCAGCGTGATGCGGCCGAGCCGCTCGAGAAAGCCGATCAGGGTGTGGTGCGGCGGTATCGGGTGCGGCAGCGGCTCGGTGACGCCGCGCGCCCGTACCTGGTCGAACAACGGGGCGAAACGCGCCTGCAGGTTCGACAGCTCGACATCGTTGCCGCGCGCGGCAAGCTCGTGCTCGGTGCGCAACAACAGCCAGGCTCCGGCACTGTCGAGCCGGTCGACGCCGGAGAGGTCGACGGTCACATGCCGTCCCTGCGGCAATTCAAGGTTGTGCAGGCTGCGGTCGAGCTCGGCGGCGGAGACCACCACCCATTGGCCCTCGGCCCGCAAGACCGTCTCGCCGTGTTCTTCCGATGCGAGAATTGTCGCGGCTGGCGCCATGCTTTTCCGACAACAGGGAACGCGGCGGGCTAACCCTTTCCAACTACGCGAAAAGCGGCTATGCCGCAACGGAAAGCCACGAGGGCCGCCGCGGAGAGGCGCATGGACCTGAAGCAACATATCCGATCGATCCCCGACTTCCCGAAACCGGGAATCCTGTTCTACGACATTTCCACCCTGCTGGCGCATCCGCAGGCCTGGCGGGCCACCGTCGAACGCCTCGCCGAGGCGGTGCGCCCGCTGCGCGCGGACCTGCTGGTCGGTATCGAATCGCGCGGCTTTCTCGTCGCCGCGCCGCTCGCCTATGCCCTGGGCAGCGGCTTCGCGATGGTCCGCAAGCGCGGCAAGCTGCCGGGCAAGACCGTGAGCTTCACCTACGATCTCGAATACGGCACCGACACGATCGAGATGCAAGAGGACGCGATCGCCCCCGGACAGCGTGTCCTCGTGGTTGACGACCTGATCGCCACCGGCGGCACGACCGAAGCGGCGATCAATCTCGTCGCCCAGCGCGGCGGCACGGTGGTCGGCGCCGCCTGCCTCATCGAGCTGAGCTTTCTCAACGGCCGCGATCGCATCCCGGTCCCGGTGACGGCGATGGTGTCTTACGATTCTTGAGTAACCGGGGCCGCGCTTCTCGCGACCACCGCGTAGACCGGCGCGCCAGCGCCGGGCGGAGTGCGGTCGAGGCAGCGGACATCGCTCCAGTTGCCGGCCTCGGCGAAATAGCGCGCGACGAGCCCCAGTTGTCCGGTCTCGTCAAACAGCCGCCAGCACCCGGTCGCCGGGGTGCACAGGCAGCGGTTCGAAAAGGTCACGACCAGCGGCGCACCCGGCTTCAGTACGCGGCCGATCTCGCGGATGATCTCGGCCGGCCGGGTAAAATGCTGAACGGCGCCGCAAATGGCGGCGCCGTCGAATTCTCCGTTGGCAAAGGCGAGCTGCGGGTCGCGGTTGAGGTCCTGGACGCGCCATTCGTCGAGGAACGGGTTTTCCGCCAGCACGCAGGCGTCGGTCCCGAGCCCGACGATCCGCCGGTAATAGATTTCCGGCGGCAGGTGCGACACCCAGCTCGACATCACGTCGAGAACCGCGCCGCCCGCCGGCATCACCTCGCGGTAGAGCTCGGTGATCGCCGCCAGGGCAGCGGCGTCGACATCGGCGAAACCCTCCACGTCGGAGGCGTGAAACCGAAGGTCGAGCGCGAGCGACAGCGAGGCGGGGGGATGCAGCGACATGGCCCTATTCGATCGTCCTATGAGTGAAATAGGAAAACCAGCGCCCCGGCTCAAGCCCCGACGCGCTCATTCTGCGATAGCTCCTTCCGCCGGGCTGAGCGCGAGGCCGAGATCGTGCGCCACCGCCGGATGGGTGGCCTTGCCGCGGCAGATATTGAGCCCGTCGCGCAGATGCGCGTCGTCCGACAAGGCGCGGCGCCAGCCTTTGTCGGCGATCGCCTCGACAAACGGCAGGGTTGCATTGTTGAGCGCCACCGCCGAGGTGCGCGCGACCGCGCCCGGCATGTTGGTGACGCAGTAATGCACCACCCCTTCCTCGACATAGGTCGGCGACGCGTGCGTCGTCGGGCGGCTGGTCTCGAAGCAGCCGCCCTGGTCGATCGCGATGTCGACGATCACCGAGCCCGGCCGCATCGCCCGCACCAGCTCGCGGCCGACCAGCTTCGGCGCCGCCGCGCCGGGCACCAGCACCGCGCCGATCACCAGGTCGGCGGCCTGAACCTCGCGCTCGATGTTCTCGACCGTCGAGAACAGCGTGTGGAGTTGCGCGCCGAACTGCATGTCGAGCTCGTAGAGCCGGGGCAGCGACTTGTCGATCACGGTGACGTAAGCCTCGACCCCCATCGCCATGCGCGCCGCGTTGGTGCCGGCGACGCCGCCGCCGAGGATCACCACCTTGGCCGCCGGTACCCCCGGCACGCCGCCGAGCAGGATGCCGGTGCCGCCCTGCTCCTTCTCCAGGCAATGCGCGCCGACCTGGATGGCCATCCGCCCAGCGACCTCGCTCATTGGCGCCAGCAGCGGCAAGCCGCCGCGATTGTCGGTCACCGTCTCGTAGGCGATCGCGACCGCGCCCGAACGCAGCAGCCCCTCGGTCTGGGCCGGATCGGCGGCGAGGTGCAGATAGGTGAACAGCACCTGGTCCTCGCGCAGCGCGCGGACCTCGTCGGGCTGCGGCTCCTTGACCTTGACGATCAGCTCGGCCACCGCGAACACGTCCGCGGCCCGTGCCAAAATGCCCGCGCCGGCCGCTTCATAGGCCCGGTCGTCAAAGCCGATCGCCGCGCCGGCGCCGCTCTCGACGACGACCTTATGACCGTGGTGAACCAGCTCGCGCACGCTGCCCGGCACCAGCCCGACCCGGTACTCGTGCGTCTTTATTTCCTTCGGAACGCCGATCAGCATCGCGGCTCTATTCTCCCGCTCCATTTCGGCACAGAGATAGTTCCATCAGCTATCTGCGGCGAGTCGTCGCGGTCCTCCGTAAGGCCACGGCCGGTTAATGCATAGCGTATAGGTTACGCCCGCCCGCCTTACCGTTCATGGAATATGGGGACGATGGAAACACCGGCCATCATCGCGCTTATCTATATCGCTATCGGCGCCGCTATTTTCGCCCATCCGCGGATGCCGATGACGCCGCACGATTTTCACTGGCGCCGCCAGATCGAGATATTTCGCGGCAATTTCCGCGACGTGTTGGTGTGGCCGCTGGCGGTGTGGCTTTGGGTCGCCGAGCGCCGGTAACCCTCTCACAACGTAGGATGGTAGGCCGTAGTAGGCCGTAGGATGGGTAGAGCGCCAGCGAAACCCATCATCTGGCAGCGGCGAGATGGGTTTCGCTGGCGCTCTACCCATCCTACAGCAGTTTTTGCACCACCGCGTCCGCCAGCGGCAGCGAGGCGGTCAGCCCCGGCGACTCGATCCCGTAGCAATTGACCAGACCCGGCACGCCGTGCTCGGCCGGCCCTTGCACCGAGAAATCCGCCGCCGGGTCGTTGGGCCCGCTGATCTTCGGCCGGATGCCCGCATAGCCCGGCTGCAGCGCGCCATCCTTCAATCCCGGCCAATAGCGCCGCACCGCGGCGTAGAACGAGTCGCAGCGGCGCGGATCGACGCGGTAATCGACATCGTCGATCCATTCGACATCGGGCCCGAACCGCGCCTGCCCCGCCAGGTCGAGCGTGATATGGACGCCGAGCCCGCCCGGCACCGGCACCGGATAGATCAGCCGCTTGAACGGCGTTCTGCCGGCGAGCGTGAAATAGCAGCCGCGGCAGAAATAGGCCGGCGGGATCGTATCGAGCGGGATGCCGGCAATCGAGCGCGCCAGCGCCGGGGCGAACAGCCCGGCGGCGTTGACCAGATAGCGGCAGCGGATGGTCGCCGGCTCATCGCCGCCGACCTCGAGCTCGAACCCGTCGGCCAGCACCGTGCCGCCGATGAGCGGCGTCTTAAATGCGACCATCGCGCCGTTCGCCTCGGCCTCGCCCTGATAGGCGAGCATCAGCGCGTGGCTGTCGATAATTCCCGTCGACGGCGACAACAGGGCGGCCACGCAACGCAGCTCCGGCTCCATCCGCTGCGCTTGCGTGACCGAAAGCCATTCGAGGTTGTCGACGCCGTTGGCCTTGGCCGCCGCCTCGATCTTCTCGACGCCGGGGATTTCTTCCTCGCTGGTCGCGACGATCAGCTTGCCGATCGCCTCGTGCGGCACGCCGTGCTCACGGCAGTAATCGTAGAGGCGGCGGCGGCCCTCGACGCAGGCGGTCGCCTTCAAGCTGCCCTTCGGATAGTAGAGCCCGCCGTGGATCACCTCGCTGTTGCGCGAGGAGGTCTCGAAGCCGATCGTGTAGGCCTTTTCGAGGACGACGACCTCGCGTCCCGCCAGCGCCAGCGCGCGCGCCGCGGCGAGGCCGATCACTCCGGCGCCGACCACCACCGTCTCGACCTCGTCCACCGCCCGCGCCCGCCTCGCTGCTTTGCCGCCGCATTTGGCCGGAACCGTTGCTGCGCCGCAAGCCCGCGCGTCTAGCGGCAGGGCCTTGACTTCGAGTTAGGCAATTGGCAAATTCCCGAACATGATCGCCGCTGTCGCCAAGGCGCTCGCCAGCGAACGCCGTCTGCAGATACTGGCCTGGCTCAAGGACCCACGGCTGCACTTCCCGCCGCAAATCGACGGTGATCTGGTCGAGGACGGAGTCTGCGCGGTGTTCATCGCCAAGAAGCTGAGAGTCTCCCAGCCTACCGCCAGCGAGCACCTGAAAATCCTCTCGGCCACCGGCCTGGTGCGCGGCAAGCGCATCAAGCAATGGACCTTCTACAAGCGCGATGAAGAGCGCATCGCGGCGTTGAAACGGGAATTTCAATCGGCATGGTGAGCCGCGGAGGAGCGAGGCGACGATGCAGTTAGCCTTTCAGCAAGCGGATGTCTTTGAATTTCCGCGCAAGACGCGCGGCATTGGTTCGCGCCGGCGACTTTAGACGGCAGCCCCGAATGCGTCTGTGACGGGAGAGAGGGATGAACGGCAAATCGCCGCCGGTCGCGCGCTCGGTCGCCGGATTGCGCCGGCAGGTCGCGCTGTGGCGCGCCGCAGGCGAGCGCGTCGGGCTGGTGCCGACGATGGGCGCGCTGCATGCCGGGCATCTGGCGCTGGTCGCGGCGGCGCGAGGGCAGTGCGAGCGGGTCGTGGCGTCGATCTTCGTCAATCCCAAGCAGTTCGGCCCGCGCGAGGATTTCGCGACCTATCCGCGGCCCGAGGCGGATGATTTGGCGAAGCTCGCGGGAGCGGCGGCCGATCTGGTCTTCATCCCGCCGGTCGGGGAGATGTATCCCGACGGCTTCGCGACGACGATCAGCACCGGGGGCCCCAGCCAGGGGCTGTGCGGGGCGCAGCGGCCGGGGCATTTCGACGGGGTCGCGACGGTGGTCGCCAAGCTCTTGATCCAGGCAACCGCCAACGCCGCGTATTTCGGGGAGAAGGACTACCAGCAGCTGATGGTGGTGCGGCGCATGGCGCGGGATCTCGACCTGCCGGTCGAGATCGTCGGCGTACCGACCGTGCGCGAGCCGGACGGTCTCGCGCTGTCGTCGCGCAATGTCTATCTCTCGGCTGAGGAGCGCCGCGTCGCGCCGCACCTCAACCGGGCGATGCGCGAGGCCGCCGCCGAGATCGGCCGCGGCGCGGCGCCCGGACCGGTTCTGGAGCGGGCGGTCGCCTCGCTTACCGGATTGGGTTTCGCGATCGAATACCTGGAGCTGCGGGACGGCGTAACGCTAACGCGGCTCTTCGAGCTGAGCCGGCCGGCGCGGCTGCTCGCGGCGGCGCATCTCGGCCACACCCGCCTGATCGACAATATCCCGGTCGCAAGAACTTGATCGGGCTGCGTTAAACCGGCGCGATTGTTTGACTTTCGGCGCGCGGCGAAACGCAATAGCATGCCTCTTGCAAGGATGCGGTAAGGAAACGCCGCCGGGGATGGAGGGGAGCATATGAGCAAGTCGTCGCGCCGTGATGTTCTGAAGATCGCGCTCGCCGGAGCCGGCGCCGGCGCTTTGCCGTGGCGGGCGAAAGCCGCCGGACCGACGATCACGATGCTGCACGAAAGCTCGTTCATCAAAGTCTTCGACGAATTTTTCCAGAAAACGCTGGCGCCGAACTACGAAAAGGAGACCGGCGTCAAAATCGTCTACGAGATCACCAGCGTCGGCAGCCTGCCGGCGCGCGACAGCACGGTGATCGAAACGGGTTCGGGCGCCGACATCAGCATGCTCGCGCTGCTCTTCCCGTTCCTCTACCAGGACAAGCTGCTCGACGTCAGCGACATCGCCGAGGAGATGGGCAAGAAGCAGGGCGGCTGGTACGACGTCGGCAAGGAAGCCGGCATGGTCGACGGCAAGTGGAAGGCGATCCCCTTCAGCAATATCGGCCAGCTGATGAATTGGCGCACCGACTGGTTCAAGGAAGTCGGGGTCACCAAATTCCCCGACACCTGGGAAGAACTTTACGATGTCGGGAAGAAGCTGAAGGCCAAGGACCATCCGTTCGGCTTCGAGCTCGGCCATGGCTTTGGCGACAATCACGGCTGGCTCTATCCGCTGCTGTGGTCGTATGGCGGGCACGAGGTGGAAAAGGACGGCAAGACGGTCTCGATCGACTCGTCGGAAACCGCCGCGGCAATCGACTTCGCCCGCAAGTTCTTCAAGGACTGCATGCTCGACGACGTCTTGAGCTGGACCGACGTCAGCAACAACAAGGCCTGGTACGCCGAGCAGATCTCATGCACCAACAATGCCGAGAGCATCCTGTGGCTCGCCAAGCGCGACTTCCCGGACATCGCCAAGGTCACCGACCAGGCGCTCAACCCGCAGGGGCCGAAGGGCCGGTTCCACCTGATGAACTCGATCACCCACGGGGTCTTCAATTTCTCGCCGCAGAAGGAGGCGGCGCACGATTTCCTCAAATGGCTGATGGACGAGAAGCAGCTCGGCGCCTGGTATGCCTCGGCGGACAGCTACTACCAGCCGGTGCTGAAGGGTTATGACAACGCCCCGATGTGGGATGTCGAGCCGCGCAACAAGCCGTACCGCGACGCGATGGCGACTGCCCATCTGCCGGGCTGGCCGGCGCCGCCCGACCGGCGGCTGGCGGAGGCCGTCGCGAAGTACGTCGTCATCGACATGTTCGCCAAGGCCTGCAGCGGCAGCTCGACCAAGGACGTGATCAAGGCGGCGGACTCGCAGTTGCGGGAAATCTACAAGGCCGCCTAAGGCCGCCTGAGTCCCCGGGGCGCCATCCGTGGCGATCCGCTCGGAACCCTTTATCGGCGTCGCGTCACGCCCGCGCCGGACCTTCTCGCTGAGCGAGTGGGCCGATCGCGGCACCGTCTTCAGCTGGCTGATGATGGCGCCGCCGATCCTGTTCCTCCTGGCGCTGGTCGGCTATCCGTTCTGCTACGGGATTTTCTTGAGCCTCGAGGATCGGCAGGTGGCGCAGCCCGGCACCTTTGTCGGCCTCGCCAATTTCGTCAAGGATGCCCACGACCCGGTGTTTTGGCAGGTCGTGCGCAACACCTTTGTCTATACCATCGTCGCCACGCTGTTGAAGATGGTCGGCGGGCTCGGCCTGGCGCTGGCGATGAACCAGCACTTCAAGTTCAAGAACATGGTCCGGGCGCTGCTGCTCCTGCCGTTTATCGTGCCGACGGTCTTGAGCACGGTCGCCTTCATGTGGATGCTCGATCCGGCGTTCAGCGTCGTCAACCGGATGCTGTTCGAGTTCGGCGTGCCGAAGCCGGGGCCGTCTTGGCTCGGCAACCCGATCCTGGCGATGTTCTCGATCATCATGATCAATACCTGGCGCGGCCTGCCATTTTACGGGATCACCCTGCTCGCCGGGCTGCAAACCGTGCCGGTCGAACTCTACGAGGCGGCGACGATCGACGGCGCCAGCGGCTGGCAGCGATTCCGCTTTGTGACCCTGCCGCTGCTGCAGCCGATCATCCTGATCGTGACCTTGTTCTCGGTGATCTTCACCTTTGCCGACTTCCAGCTCGTCTACGTGCTGACGCATGGCGGGCCGCAGAACGCGACCAATCTGCTGGCGACTTACGCGTTCGATATCGGCATGGGCGCGGGCCAGCTCGGGCTTGGCGCATCGGTGGCGCTGACCATGCTGCCGGCGCTGGCGCTGCTCATCGTCGGCATCACCCTTTATTTGCGGAAGAAGACATGATCACCGGTTACGGGCCGATCCAGCGCACCGTGCGGGTCTGGGCGCCGGTGCTGTTCTTCTTGGTGGTGGCGCTGTTCCCGTTCTACTGGATGGCGATCACCTCGATCAAACCCAACGCAGAACTCTACAGCCAGCACACGATGCCGCTGCTGGTGCATGCGCCGACCCTGAAGCACTACATAGACCTGCTCAACACCACGAGCTTCCTGCTGTGGACGTGGAACACCATGGTCGTCGCGGTGGTGTCGACCGCTATCTCGCTGGTGCTGGGGATCATGCTGGCCTACCCGCTGGCGCGGATCAATTTTCCCGGCGCCGGGCTCCTCGCCATCGGGGTCGCGGCCGTCTATCTGGTGCCGCAACCGCTGCTGTTCATCCCGCTCGCCGACATCATCAACCGGCTCGGCCTCGGCAATACGCTGACCTCGGTAATCCTGACCTACCCGACGATGCTGGTGCCGTTCTGCGCCTGGCTTTTGCTCGGCTATTTCAAGACCGTGCCGATGGAGCTTGAGGAGGCGGCGCGGATCGACGGCGCCAGCCGGCTGCAGACGATGCGGAAGATTTTCCTGCCGCTCTGCACGCCGGGCTTCATCTCGGCCGGCATCTTCGCCTTCACCCTGGCGCAGAACGAATTCCTCTACGCCCTCATCTTCCTGACCAAAAGCTCGGTGCGGACGGTGCCGGTCGGCGTTATCTCGGAACTGATCAAGGGCGACGTGTTCTATTGGGGCCAGCTAATGGCGGCGGCGCTGCTCGGCTCGATCCCGGTGGCGATCATCTATTCGTTCTTTGTCGAGCACTATGTCTCGGGCCTCACCTCGGGGGCGGTGAAAGGGTAGCGTCAGCCCCACAGCCGGTCGCTGGCGATGCGGGCGCCTTCGGCGAGCGCGGCGAGCTTGGCCCAGGCGATCGACGGCACGACGATGTTCTGCTGCGCGGCGAAGGTCGCGAAGCCGCAATCGGTGCCGGCGACGACGCGCTCGCGACCGACGAGACGCGCGTAATTCTCGATCCGCTGGGCGACCAATTTGGGGTGCTCGACAAAATTGGTCGTCGAGTCGATGCAGCCGGGCATCAGGATGGTGTCGTCGGGAATTTTCTTCTCGCGCAGTTCCTCCCATTCATGCGCGTGGCGCGGGTTGGCGGCCTCGAACAGCAGCGCCTGCGGCCGCGCCTTGACCGCGACGTCGAACACCGTGGCGAGCGGGATGTCGTGGGTGTGCGGGCCCTCGTAATTCCCCCAGCAGATATGGAGCCGCATGGCCTCGGGCGGGATGTTCCGCGTCGCGTGGTTGACCGCCGCGATGTTGCGCTCGGCGATCTTGAGGAATTCGGCGTCGGAGAGGTGCTGGTACTGGTTGTGCCGCGCCGAGCCGAGGTCGGGCGCGTCGATCTGCAGGATGAACCCGGCCCGGTGGATCGCCTCGTATTCCTCCTGCAGCGCGCCGGCCAGCGCTTCGACATAGGCGTCTTCGTCGCGATAGTAGCGGTCGGGGACGAACTTGGTCAGCACGCCGGGCGAGGCGGCGTTCATGAAGGCCTCGACCGGACGCTCGGCGGCGACCGCGGCGGCGAGGTTCGCGAGGTCGGTGTCGAGCGGCTGCCGGTTCTGGTAGGAGACCGGGCCGGTGCAATACGGCACCGCCGCGGCGGCGAACCACGAGGTGCCGCCGCGCTGGGCGCGCAACCGCTCCATGAAATCGGGGTGGTCGAGAATGTCGCGGTGCGCGGCGGTCCGCGGCGGCGTCGAATGCTCGGTGCCGGCCACCGAGCCGATGCCGGAAAGGCGATGCCGGACGTAGAAGGTATAGCTGATCTTGCTCTGCTCGCCGTCGCAAACGCTGTCGATGCCGGCGGCGACCTGCTTGGCGACGACATCGCGCACCGCGCCTGTCAGACGAAACGCCAAGGCGCCTTCATCGAGCGTATCGCCGACTTCGCGCGCCATGGTCTGCGCCAGGAGATCGGGCGGCCGCGGCAGGCTCCCGACATGCGTTGTCAGGATGCGATCGGTGCTGGTCTTCATCGCCGGGCGTCCCTCATGGGTTCGCCGGGCAGGTTCATCCTATCGCGCCCCGGCCGCAACCCCATGCGCCGCTTCCGCCATTTTGCGCGACCGCAGCGGCCGCAGGACGAACAGCGCCATTCCGACGACAATGAAATTCATGATCGCCGTCACCACCAACACCATATGCCAGCCGCCGGTCGCCGCCTTGATGAGATTGGCGAGCGGAACGAGAAATGCCGCCACCCCCTTGGCGGTATAGAGCAGGCTCAAATTGGTGGTGGCGTATTTCGGCCCGAAACTGTCGGTGCAGGTCGAGGGGAAGAGGCTGTAGATTTCACCCCAGGTCAAGAAGATGAGGCCGGCGAACACCACGAACGCCCACGGCGTGGTGCCGAGGGAACCGAGCAGCCAATAGCTGATTCCGCCCAGGGCGAAGGCGATCGCCATCGTGTTTTCGCGGCCGATCTTGTCGGAAACCCAGCCGAACATCGGCCGGGCAAGGCCATTGGCGACACTATCGACCAGCAGCGCCACGGTCAGCGTCGTCGCCCCGATGAACAGCACCGAATTCGCCACGTGGAAATCCTTGGCGATCAGCGCGACCTGCGCGGTCGCCATCAAGCCGCTGGCGGCGACAATCAGAAACATGGCGTAGAGCACCCAGAAGACCGGGGTCGCCAACATCTCCTGCGGCGAATAGCTTTCGGTGGTCTGGATCACGATGAACGGCGTGACGGCCGGCGTTTCGCCCGAGAACGGCCCGCGTATCCACCACGCGAGGATGAAAACGACGACGCCTTGCACCAGTCCGAACCAGAAAAAGGCCGCGCCATAGCCATAGGCGGCGATGACCGCGCGGATCGGCACGACGGTCACCGCCGCGCCTGCGCCGAACCCGGCAGCCGTCAATCCAACGGCAAGACCGCGTCGATCGGGAAACCACTTCACCGCGTTGCCGACGCAGGTTGCGTAGATCGCGCCGGCGCCGATGCCCGACAGCACCGCGCCGAAATAGAGCACCGGCAGGCTCTGCGCGGCAGAATTGACGATCCAGCCGAGCGCGATCACCACGCCGCCGAACGCGATCACCAGGCGCGGGCCATTTTTCGGTCCGATCCGGTCGCCGATCCAGCCCTCGATCGGGGTCAGCCAGGTTTCGAGCGCCACGAAGATGCTGAACGCGACCTGGATGTCGACTACGGCCCAGCCGTGCGCCGTGCTCATCGGCTGCACGAACAAGGTCCAGCCGTATTGCAGGTTGGCGGTCATGACCATGCAGAGGATGGCGATGATCAACTGGAGCCAACGGCTCGTCGGCGAAACGCCCGCTGGCCGGGGCCGCTCTGCCATGTCTTGCACGCCGCTCCCTCCCGACTTTCCTCGCGCGCCGCGCTTGTCCGGCGGGAACGCTCCGGATTTTTGTAATATTTCCGTCAGTTTGAAAACGCCGTCCACAAGCAACCGTCCGCGCGACAATTTGTCTTGGCTAAATTGCCCGTTCCGGATCTTCGCCGCCTGGCAGGTAGCGCCTATTCAGCCGCGGCGACAGCCTCGCGGCGGCCGAGCTGCTTCAGGCAGCGGTCGATCCACAATTTGGTCAGCTTCTCCTGCGCGCCGTTCTGCGACAGGCGGCGGCGCAAGGTCGGGAAATCGACCCGGTCCATGTCCTGGTCCTGATTGAAGCAGGAGAACACGATGGTCTCGGTGCCGGTGACGGGATCGCGCTGGCGCTGCAGGCACTGCGCGCAGATCTCCTTCATCATGCACTGCATCGGCGAGTTGACCGACGCGATCGCCCGGTGCCCGGGCCGGAGATATTGCGCAAGCCGGGCGCGCCGGGCTTGCGCGACCGCGTTCATCATCATGTCGGAGCCGATCGCGATGACCCGATCCACTGCCGCGAGCGGGATGTCGATCAACCCGAGCTTGCCGGCGCCGTAGGCCTCGAGCGCCTCGACGATGTTGCCGACAAAGGCGCGGTCCTGCTTCCGGCCGGGCGCGAAGCCGGGCGCCTCGTCGCAGCACCAGACGATGGTATCGGCGGCCGCCTCGATGTCCTCGACCTTGTAGCGGTCGGCGATGGTCTTGTAGCCGGCGAAATAGAGCACGCGCGAACCCTCTTCCCGCAGCGCCGCGCCGATCGAGAACAAGACCGCGTTGCCGAGCCCGCCGCCGACCAGCAGCACGGTCTCGTCCGGCGGGGTCTCGGTCGGCGTGCCGGTCGGGCCCATCAGGATGACCGGCTCGCCCGGCTGCAGCAGCGCGCAGAGGTCGGATGAGCCGCCCATTTCGAGCACGATGGTCGATAAGAGGCCCTTGTCGGCGTCTATCGAGGCGCCGGTCAGCGCCAACCCTTCCATCGCCAAGGTGGTGCCGCCGCTGCGCTGGGCGAAGGTCTCGTAATTCTGCAGCCGGTAGAACTGCCCCGGCTGGAAGGCGCGGGCGGCCATCGGCGCGCGGACGACGACCTCGATGATGCGCGGCGTCAGGCGGATGACTTCATGCACGCGGGCGCGCAGCTCGTCGTCGAGCCTGGCCTTGAGCGCTTCCGGGGCCGGCGCCGAGGGCGCTCGCTTGGCGAGCATGCGACTGACCACCGGATAGCCGCGCGTCGCGCCGCCCATCGCCTTGACGACGTTGCCGGCAAAGCTTGGGTGCAAGTCGCCGAAGAAGCTGACGGCGCGGCCGTCGGGCATGAGGCTCATCAGCACGTGGGCGGCGTCGGGCTTGGCGACGCGCTGCGGCGTCACCTTGTTGCCGTCCTCGTCGAGCGCCTGGAAATAGCGGCCGTCGAGTTCGACATGGGACGGATCCTCGCGCGCCAGCACGGTGTTCGGCTGGGTCCCGGCGGCGACGAGGATCGTGCGCGCCGGCAATACCACTTGCGGCTCCTCTTCGCTGCGCGCCAGGCGCAGCGCCACGGCCTGCTCGTCCCGATCGACCTCGACCGCGACCGGAGTGAGGCCCTCGGCGAAGCGGATCCCCTCCTCCATCGCCTTCGCCACCTCCTCGTGGTTGAGGGTGTAGCTCGGCGCGTCGATAAGGCGCCGCCGGTAGGCGATCGTGACCCCGCCCCAGCCGTCGATCAGCTCGGCGAAGCGGGGCGCCCTGCCCTCGCGCTCGGCGGCGGCGCGCTCGACGCGGATCGCCTTGGCGTGGGCGAGGAACTCGTCGGCGACCTCGCTCTCGGCCTCGCTCCAGCCGACACGCGCCGCGGCGGCGCCGCGCTCGGCGGCGAGCGTCTCGTAGCGCGACAGGAACTTCTCGACCTGCAGCGGGTAATAGGCGAGCGCTTCGGTCGCGGTATCGATCGCGGTAAGGCCGCCGCCGATCACCACCACCGGCAGCCGCACGGTGAGGTTGGCGATGCTCTCGGTCTTGGCGGCGCCGGTGAGTTGCAAGGCCATCAGGAAATCGGAGGCCTGGCGCACGCCGAGGGCGAGGCCGTTCTCCATCGGGATCACCGTCGGCCGGCCAGCGCCGGCGCACATCGCGATATGGTCGAAGCCCAAGGCGAAGGCGTTGTCGATCGTCAGCGTGCCGCCGAAACGCACGCCGCCATACATCGCGAACTGTTGGCGACGTTCGAGCAGGAGGCGGACGATCTTGAGGAAATTCTTGTCCCAGCGGACGGTGATGCCGTATTCGGCGACACCGCCGAACCCGGCCATCGTACGCGCGTCGAGCCGCTCGTAGAGGCTGGCGATGTCGCGGATCGGCGCGAACGGCACGTGCTCGCCGAGCGCGGTGCGACCCCGGGCGCGCACATCGCGTTGTACATGCGCAACTCCATCGAGCACCTCGAGG
>Ga0209483_1001407_pt1 | contig 18205 bp, 29 predicted proteins | sample NGEPerA_FD_184508 | JGI IMG/M metagenome (GOLD analysis project Ga0209483, IMG submission 184508) | Arctic peat soil microbial communities from the Barrow Environmental Observatory site, Barrow, Alaska, USA - NGEE PermafrostL2-A... | ecosystem: Environmental > Terrestrial > Soil > Wetlands >... | reverse complement strand
GGTATATACTGCCCCGGTAGACTCTGCTGCCACAGATGCGCAAAATGCAGTATATGGCATGACATACGGCGGACCGGGGGCCACTGCTTCTACAGGCGCTTCGTCAGGCCCCCCTGTCTTTGCAGCCCAGACGGCACCAACTTACGCTCAGTTTGCAGCATCAAACCCTAATAGCGGGGGCATTGCCGCTCCATCTGCCGCCCCAAGCGCATCTTCATCGACCCCTCAGGTCAGTGGTATAAATGCAAACAATCAAGCCGATCTGGATATGATTTATGGCAAGGGAAAGTCGCGCGGTGGTATTGTACCAAAGCATTACGATGCTGGCGGCGGCGATATTATGTCCGGTATCTCACAGGTGGAGTCTGGAAATAATCCGGATGCGGTGTCCCCGGCAGGCGCATTCACTGAGTATGGCATCATGCCAGCTACAGCAGCAGATCCGGGTTATGGCGTGACTCCCTATCAAGGTGCTGGCGATGCCAAGCGTTTTGCCACTGATTATCACAATGCTCTGCTCAATCACTTCGGTGGCGACGAGAACACAACGCTTATGGCCTATAATGGTGGCCCCGGAAGGCTGGATAAGGTGGCAAGCGGTGATTCCTCTGTGAGCGACCTGCCGCAAGAGACTCAGCAATATCCGGGCAAAGTGATGGCGGCGATGGGAGCTGGTGATACCTCTTCTATGCCCCCGCCCACACCACCCACGAATGCACAGGATCATCCGGCAAATTCCAAATCGCCGTATGAAGCCGAGATGCCGAAGGACAATCAGCCTAATCCGTGGCTCTCGGTAGCCGCCGGTGTTCTCGGCACGCTTGCCGGACGTTCACGCAATCCATTGGTGGACATTGGGCAGGGCGGCCTGATTGGCCTGAACAATTATGCAGAACAGACTGCGGTGGCCAATAAGCAAAACTATGACGAGGGTAGTTTCCATCAGAATGCCCAGAAGCTGATGGATGATACTCAGTTGGCACAAGATAAATTCAAGGAAGAGAAGACGGTGGATGCTGCCAATCAGGCCAATCAGGTGGCGGAGCGCCAAAAACCAATCCCCGATGGATGGGGTGGATTTATCATTCCCAACCCCAAGGACCCGGCACATCCTATCCCGGTATCTTCCGGAAGCAGCGGTAGCGGAAGCGGAAATCAATCTACAGCCAATGTCTATAATCCACCTGTTGGCGCAGATGGAAAACCATTGCGCGGTGAAGCCTTTCTTCAAACTTTGCCGCCTAATATCGCAGCGCAGGCCAGACTTTATGTGAAGGGCGATGCTCCGCCTCCGACCGGATTTGCTGCGAAGCCTGTTTTATTGGCGGCACAACAGGCAGCAAGTATAGCTGACCCAACATGGACCGGGCAGAGATACTCCACGATTCAGGATTTTACCAAGGGAGCGCAAACAGCAAAGACAGTGCAGGCTCAGAACGTAACGATGGAGCATTTCGGTACATTGCAGGATGCTGTTTCAGCCCTTGATAATGGGAATGTACCGCTCTTTAATTCACTGGCTCAGGGAATAGCGCGCCAGACAGGCAGTCCTGTGCCGACGAATTTTGAATTAGGTAAAACCATCGTCTATGACGAAATGGCAAAGGCAATATTAGGCTCCAACTCCAGTCTGGCCGACCGGCAGGCATTCACAAAAAATATGGATACCGGAAGTAGCCGCGCACAGGCCGAAGGGCAGCTTAATGAGGCCGGAAAATATATGGCCGGTCAAGCCTATGGCTTGGAGCAGAGATATACTTCTGGCTCTGGATTGACTGACTACCGCAAGAGGTTTATGACGCCTGCCGCCAGAAATTTGATTGAGAAATACTATCCGTCCGATGATAAGGCCGGGGCCACACCTGCCGCGACATCGTCTTCCACAGCATCTGCAGCGCCGACATCAATAATCAAATACGATACCAATGGGAATAGAGTCCAATGACCGTCCAAGCACAAACCCCAGATGGTGTAATGCATGAGTTCCCAGACGGGACCCCAGATAGCATAGTTGATGGCGCAATAAAAAACTATCTGCAGCCAAATATCGGAACCGATCCTGTCCGCTCTGCATATCAAGGCACAATGAATGCGGTGGCCAAGCCTATCAATAACGCTGTGAATACAGTTATGGGTGGTGTAGGGCAGGCAGAAACTCCTGCGGCACAGGGCGTGGCCAATGCCATTGATTCTACCGGAGCCGGACAATGGGTTGGCGATAAAATGATGGGCGCGGAAAATGCTGTTTCTGGTGCTATTGCCCCTGTCGTTAATAATGTGAAAGATTTAGAGTCCTATGATCCCAATTTATCCAAGGACTTGTCTGCCTTTGGACAAAATGTAGAATTAGCTGGCAATATTCCGGTATTAAAAGGAGTAGCTGATGCCGCAGCCTTAACTGGCAAAGGAATAAAAGCCGCTGCAGATATTGGAGCCAATCAAGCGCCGAATGTGTCACGCAACATCCTCGCAAATAACACCAGCGCACGCATGGCGCTTCCCCCTGTGCGAGCCTATACCGAGGTGCAGGCAGCGAATGATGCGTTGGGTGACAATACAACCGCTGCCTATAAAAAGGCACATGATCTTGGATTGACATTGGGGCCAGATGAAGCTCAGGCTATGGCAACGCAGGTACGAAGTGATGTTGGAACTTTAGTTCCCAAGGCGTCTCCCCAGACTTCGGCTCTTCTTGACGCTTTTGATGATGAGGCTGAAAGCGGGTTGACGTTGCCATATATAGATGAATACCGGAAACAATTAGGCCGAATCGCATGGAACGCTGCCAACCCAAATGATGTTGGTAAAGCACAAGCGGCGAAACAATCTATAGATTCATATCTCAAAACCATTCAAGCAAACCCCAGTCTGATTGGCGGTGGTAGCCCTGATTCTATTACAGCGCTTGAAGAAGCGCGTACTGCTCATGGCCTTGAAAGCAATCACGACACCCTGACGGAAATAGGAAGGCAGGCAAATGGCGATCCAAACGTCATACAATCAAAGCTAAAAAAACTGTTTGATGATAAATCTGAATATTATAATTTCACAGATCCTGCAGATAGACAGATAATATCTACATTAGCCCATCCAGAAAGTTTAAATAACGTATTGGAGAAAATTGGAAAGGTAGGCTTTGGTGCGGGCAGCAAATCTCTCCCGGCATGGGGAGATGCGGGGACAGCAGCAATAGCCTTGGCAATGGGCAATCCGCTTACTGCCGCAGGATTAGCTGTTCCGGTTGTTGCTGGCACCGCAGCCAATGTAGCGCGCGGCACAATAGTTAGACGCGCATTTGACGGACTCCTTAAAAACCTTGAAGAACGGAGCGTTCCCGTACAGCCAATAAGTCCTAATGCAGGTGCGGGAAATTCTGGCTTTTCACCAACGCCGTCCCCGAAATTGTTTCCCGCGCCACCTGTCCGTGTAAATCGGTCTGGGGTCGTACAACCCCCTATCAGCGCATCTTATTCCCCGCCGAGCACCGGAGCGGTGGCAGAGACTGGTGCTATCGGCAGTGGTACTCCGCCATTCCCTAAAGACACAGGGAACACCACCATGCCAAAAAATATTGACGCTTCGATGACATCTCAACTTACCCCCGCTGAACGCATGCAGGTCGCTGGGAATGTTTATCAGGGGGCAGCGCGACGACCATTAAAACTGACTATCAATCCCCCTGGTGGAGGTGCAATAGATGGCCCTGGTGGTCAGCAATTGAAGCAAATGATCGGTGGAGATCCTATTAAGTCGCTGCAAAATATTGATCCGGACGCTCCGGCCTTTGTCGCCAAACAAAGTGCCATTGAGGCACGGCAAGCAGCACAGGAAAAGCTCGCAGAGGAGAAAAGAATACGCGGAAGTTTCAAGCGCGGTGGTGCTATCCTCACACCCGCTCAGATACAGCAGGTGAATAAGAAGGTTGGGAAGACAAGGAGCGGAAGACATGCCTGAAATTTTACTGGAAATCGGAAGGATAAGCGGCAAACTCGATGCTCTGAGCCTTCAGGTAGCAGCACAAAGCGCAGCTATCATGCCCGCACTGGATAAGCAGCAGCAGACCACAGACAAAGCCATAGACCCGGAAAAGCGCGAACTTATGTATAACGGAGTGTTACGGATTCTCGACTGGATGGACGGTGTCGGAGGCGCAAGGGGCGCACGGCAGGATATACTCGACCTGAAAAATAACAAGATTCGCTTTGTCGCTTTCATGGCCGGAGCCTGCACAGTAGGGAGCGCGGTGGGTTATATTATATGTACCTTAATAACATTTTTGCATAAATAGCACTGAGATTTTATATGGGACGTGATACTGATAGCCTCAAGATAGCTCGAATCGAAGAGAAGGTCAGCAGCATGAGTGCGTGGTCGAATAAACACGAAACACATGACGACGAACGGTTTACCCGAACTTTTGATTTCATGAAGGATCAGTTCGATAAGCAGAATAATGTTCTGAAGGAAATCAATGATAAAGTTGGAACTCTGTGGGACACTGGTAACAGACAAGAAGGCGCTTTGGGCATTAGTAAGTTTGTCGCGGGCGGTATAGGCGGAATATTGGTGGCCGCTATAGACTGGTGGGTGAAGAAATAAATGGCAGATCGCTCTCTTGCTGACCTCGATCCATCTCTCCAACCCCTGGCGCAAAGCTGTCTGGACGCCTATAAAACCACCTACCCGGACCGCCACCCGGCATCCATTATAGTCACGTGGCGGTCAAATGACGACCAGCAAGCGGCTTATGACGCAGGGCTGTCAAAGTGCAAACCCGGAGAGGGGAAGCACAACGTCACCATAGACGGCAAACCGGCAGCACGCGCGTTTGACTTCGCGTGTTTTACCGATGGCGGTAATTACATAGCCGATGGACAGCACCAGTATTATGCAGATTTTGGAGGTATTGCAGAGAGTCTTGGGTTATCGTGGGGAGGGGCGTGGACCGGTGGATTCAAGGACTGGGACCACTGCGAACTTAAGGGCTGAAATTGCGCGGCCTTGTCGTCGGTTTTGCTGTGTACCCGCGCATTCCTGTCAAGGCAAAACCAATCCGATATACCTTGATAAACAGGCCGTCTTTGGTGGTGTAGGAATCAATCACGGGCCATTCGGCTCTCGTGTCTTCGGGGTATTTTAGAGGTTTCTTTGGCCTCCGTGCCATCACTTTTTTTATTGACAGTTCATAACCAGAAGAATACGGTCATCTTATAATAAGTCAAGGAGGATTTATGCAGCCAATCGAAAAATCAACTACTCTCAGCGAGCTTCCGACAACGGAGAACAGGCTCAAGAAGCTTGAACAGCAGGTAGCCATATTACAGTCAGACATCAACGCCTTGCGCGCCTTAACCCGTAAAAGCGACGTGGCGTGACCATCATCGTCCTCCCCTTCCCGCCGTCAGTAAACGTTTTATATGCCGGGAGGGGGAGGCGCTACAAGAGCAAGCGATACGTGCGATGGGAGATTGAAGCTCGCAATGCGTTGCGGAGCCAACCATTCACCCCGCTAGGGAAAATCCCGCTACAGGCCCATTACAGGTTCGGACGCCCTGACGCCAGAATCCGTGACATCTGTAATTTCATTAAAGCCCCCGACGATCTCATGGTCCACGAGGGTGTCATAGCCGATGACTCGTGGATACACCATTACATCGTAGAATGGGATGATATCGAAGGGGTGTATATAGAGATCACACCCCTAGAAGCTCGTAAAGCGCGTTGATAGTAGACGCCAGAAAGCCAACACGGATTGCGAGCATTCCTCGCAGGTTGTCGGTGTTATGCTTGGCACCCATCCAGCAGCCGCAGGCCATTGCAATGTGGTCGGTGCGAACAATAAATGATGTCCTCACAAACAGCCTCTCACGCTGCCATTCTAGGACACGGGGCTGAGTCGATCGAAGTCCCATTTTTCACATCCTTTAGGTAGTATATCATTGGGAACCACTGATTTCCAGAGGTTGCAATAGCCAGCGGACAGGTGCAGGCAGTTCTGGCAAGGCGTGGTGGTCGGCAAGCTGCTCACCACCTCTATGGCCTTTTTCAGGTACTCGATAGCCGAGTAGCGGTCATGGGGAGAGATCATCGGAATATCACCACCATACTAGGAAATGGTGCTGAGTGAGGAGCGCCAACAAATCTTAAGCGGCCACGTAAAAACTCAATATTATGTTGCCGGTAAATATAGTCGTGAAACCACTTCGTATCGGTTCTGGCCGGTAGAAGCATGGCAACCAATTGGCATTCTCCGGCCTGCACTTCGAGGTGCGCTTTCTTAACCCACAGGCCGGTTGAATTGCGTCCATAAGGCGGGTTGCACCACACCCGATGCCCATCCCATGGCTGTTTAAGTCCGTTCTGCTTCTTATTAAAGAAATGGGACACCTTCGCGTTCTTCTTGCTGGCGCATACATCAACCGTGAAATCAAATCGGTCGCTATATTCATCGAATAACCATTGGGGCGTTTCCCAATCGTCTTTAGCGCTGGAATAAAGGGCTTTGTTGATCATTTTTTCATCTCCACGCGCCATGGGGAATCTGACAGCATGGCTATAATTTTCTCTACTTGAGACACATTAAATTCCATAAACATTTCATCGCCGTCATCGCTTCTTAGCACCAAACATACGCCGCCTGAGTTTGGTAGCCATGCAAGGCCAAAATTATCCTTATCCCATTTCATATAATAAGTTTTTGGAGCTTTCTTCGGCAAAGCGATGCCTTCACGTGGCTTATATTTTCTCACAACTCCTCCCTCACTATGTTAAAATACTTGCCCACTCGTCTGACATCCACCTTATGCGGCTTCTTAAGCTCGCCAGAGCGTGCCAGGGCCTCTGTAATGTTGTTTGGTGGTGTAGTGCTGGAATGCACCCTCCACCATGCACAGGCGTCTTCCCTGAGCCTGCCAGCGTGCTCAAATAGCTTCCACTGCCTGAAAGACTTCGTGGGACCACAAAGGTACTCTATACGCAGGGAGTCAGGACGCCCTTCCTTGGTGTGGCGATAATAAAACACGGACTGGACATCGTGTGTTTCGGTCTGGAGCTGGGTGGAGAGGACGGCGGCGCTGGACGCCTCCTTCTCAATTTCCAGCTCATGCGGCGGCCATTTATATCCACAGTCCGGGCATTCGGCCACCCCTGCAAAGCATTCCGCCCCGCACTCCGGGCAGTATTTGACGGGGGCCTGCCCCTTACCGGGTTTCTTCTCCTTAACATGAACATGGTCGATCGGCCCGAGGGCCTCAACGACCAAACCAAAATCCAAAAGCAAACAATCGCTTTTTTCTGGCGCAAGCCGCATGCCACGTCCGGCAGTTTGTATATACAACACAGGCGAGCGCGTAGGACGCATGAAGGCCATCAAATCTATTGATGGGTTATTAAAACCAGTGGTCAGTACCATCACGTTGACCACGCACTGCACATCGCCGCTCTTAAAGCGCGATAGAATGGAATTTCGTTCTTCGGTCGGTGTTTCGCCAGTCACCATCTCGCAGTTGATATTGTACTTCCGGATTTCATCACGCACATGCAGGCAATGATTTATACCCGCCGTGAAAATAAGCCACTTCTTGCGTGCCTGCCCAAACTCGATTATCTCACGTACACATGCGCGCGTGAGCATATCGACATCGACTGCGCGCTCAAGTTCTCCCGCAACATAATCACCACCGCTCATCTTTACACCATGAACATCCATGCGGGTCTGGACTGTCGGGGTGATAAGCGGGACAAGGTATCCGCGATTGATAAGGTCAATGATGCCGATTTCATAGCAAATATCGGTGAACAGCCTGTTCTTTCCCTTATGCAGATAGCCATGATTGGTGCGAAATGGGGTTGCAGTGAATCCCACCACTTTCAAATGAGGATTGATGATTTTAAGCTCCTCAATGAAGCGACGGTACATGGTGTCATCGGTCGGTGACAGCAAATGCGCTTCGTCGATAAGCAATATATCTGGCGCATTCTGATATTTGAAGGCACGCTTATACATGCTCTGTATGGTTCCCATAACCACATCGCCGGACAGATCCTTGCTGCCGAGTTTGTCGCTGCAAAAGCTGATGCGCAGATGCGGACAATATTCTGCGAGTTCCTGAGCATTCTGGACAATCAGCTCGGAGACGTGCGAAACGAGGGTTACACGGGTGTTCGGGTAGAGGGTGTATGCCTGAGAAATGAAATCGGCAATAATAAGGCTCTTGCCGCCAGCAGTCGGGATGACTACGAGCGGATTGCCCTTCTTCTTACCGAAATAGGCGAATATCGAAGAGACAGCATCGGACTGATAGTCTCGCAGAATTTTCCGGGCTGGAGTTGGGCTGAGAAGATCAGGCATCATCTAGTTTCCTCCAGCCGCTTGGTTGATACTCTTCACTCAAAACCAAACCAATCATTCCATTAATTCGTCCATAGGGATGCACCCAATGATTATTAGTGAAAAGGATTTCTATTTCACAATCCTTGCATTTCCCAATAACAACGGTTCCATCTGCTGGGGCTGTATTCATAGGGTTCCACATCATTTCACTTCGCTATCCTTCCAGATAGCACCGGATTTCAATTTATAAGTTATCGAAGACTCGTCAGCATCTATCACCTCTCCCGGCACCAGAGTTTTTAAAAAGATGTGAGCTGGACAGCCTGCAATCTGCTCATCCAGCGTAAGCTGCTTTCCAAATCTTTGACAATGCCACATTCCCTGAGCTACCGGCGAACTGTGGGTACAAGTCCGACAGGAACGGTCAGGCATATCCCCGCCATGGCATACCGGCGAAAACGAGCAATAGCGGCATTCAAAATAGGACGGGTCGTTGCTTATCTTGTCCAAAGGTTCGCTGCTTTGGATTATGTGTTTGGCCTTGGCCACAGCCTGAATAGCATGAGCCGCATCATACTCCGTGCGCACCCCCATCCAGTCACGCCCACCGGGGGTTGCCACCACAAGATAATGGCGCGTACAATTGTGATATGCGAGATAGCATTGCGCTTGAGTATAATAAACCGGATTCCATTTCTTCAGCGCCTGCTTCTCGCCCAATTCAGCAACGGCCTTTTTAAGCTCATTGAACTTCTTTTCTGAACAGCACTTAACCTCAAGGACATGTTTTGTCTTCGGAGCTTGCAATATACCAAGAATATCCCCATCAAGGTGTCCGCTGAAATGTCCATCATGGTCTTTGTAACCTATCTGACTGCCATCCTTGTTATGGCTGACAAGTGTTATACCATCCAATAGCCGCAGACGTTCGATAACAAGCTCTTCCGTGCGATGGCCGTCTGCAAACCTCTTGAGTGTAGCCACATCAAACTTCTCTCTCATGGCAAACCGGAATCTGTACCACGTCTTGCGTGCGCAGCTTTCCCCGATAGACGACATCCCTAAATATGCTCTCGGCTTCTCCTGCGCTGCCTTGGCCTCAAGGGCTGCATCGCATGCGGCTAAGGTCGGATCTGTAGCCAATACAGAGGATAGAATTGTCACGCGCCTTCTCCTTCTATCCACTCTTTTTCTTCTTTTGTAATGGCGATGTTATCATCAAGCGAAACATGGTTTTTTACAAACTCCTTCCAAATTTCCTTTATCAGTCGCTTCGTTGTAGGTCCTATTTCTGTCGGGCCTAATCTGCCATCACTTTTCCTCGCTAGAGTTACCACCGTGTCATGGTCACAAACGAGGCAAAAAAATTCAAGAATATTCATCTTCTCGTCTCTGCTAAATGCTCTCATCACGCATTCCCCTCTTTCTGGCTTAGCTTATCCCCGGCCTTCACCATGGCCAGAGACATGCCCAATGCCTCGATCAGGCTTTGTGTCGCCTTCTCGTCAAACTGCGTGGTGAATTTTATCGTCTGATTTCCGAACACAACTTCGGTCTGAAACAGCACGTGCTTGTTATCCCTGTCCGTCCCGGTTGTGTAATGGAGTATATACATTCCCTTGAGATTGCTATTTATTGCAGCCAGCTCTGCCATAAGCCATTCAAGCTCGGAAACGGACTTGCTCACATCGCCGTCGGAGATGGTGCGAAGCAATGTTTTCATGGTATCGGACGGTTCTTTCTGGGCCTCGCAAGCGATGGCATAGAGGGCTTGGATAGTGGAGTGGATGGACATAAACTTCCTTTGAAAAATTGGCTACGGGTGACAATGCAGTGACCGCCTCTGCCGCCGATAAGCTGTCTACATGTCGATAGCAACCCTCCGCGTCTAAGTAACCCGTAGCCTCACCTCTTGCGAGGATTCCTAATTACCGCTTCCACGGCGCAGTTCCCGCAGGAGCCGGTGCGGCCACAGGTTCAGCGGCAGGAGTGCCAGCCGTGTTCCAGTTGGCCTTTGCCGGTGCGGCGGACGCCTGAGCAGGCGTTCCGCCCTTCGCCTTCCTGTCCTCAGCCTCGGCATCCACACCAACCGGATAATACTTCCGGCATTCGTTCTTCGGCTCGGGATACTGCGGATTATCGGAAGGCTTCACAATGAGGCGTCCTTGTACCGTCTTGCCAAGCAGGTCCTGGTCATCGTTCAGAACGCCATTGATACCGGCAGCCTTGGCCAAATCGGAAACCCCTTCACGGCCAATCTGCTGTGCCTTCGGATTCTTATTGATGATATTAAAGCGGTCCCAGAACTTGCGGTTGGTTCCGGCTACGTCAAACTCCACCTCAACGTACACACCCTGCTTGTCGTTTGTCTCCTTGGACTGAGAACGAACAACGGTCATAGTGTATACGGCGGGAGGAAGTGGTCCGCCTGCTGGTGCTGTACGATTGTATTGTGTGGTATCGAGTCCGATATTAGCCATGTTTAGTCTCCTTTGATTGCGGTTGCTATGTTTTTGGTTTGTTCGGGTGTAGGCACGGGAATTGAAAACTGCTTGAACCACGGGATATTGTTTGCAAGCACACCCCAGACATCCTGCCAGTTAGGGTCTTTGACTTCAATCTGCGGCGGCAGGCTGTAGCGGTTCTTGGCACTATGAGTTGGCATTTCTTGAGTATACAGAACTCTGTTACCGCTACCCACAGCTCTTGTTCTCGTCTGTTTAAATCCAAGGTCTTCTTCTGTGATTGATGTTCGATAATTAGCAAATAAAACACAGTCAGAATGTTCTTGAATTAAAGCAGCGGCAGATTTGTGAAGTTTTATTTGGTATCGATCATAACTATCAGATTCAGGCGACTCAAAGCGCTTAATTTCTGAGTGTGCTGTCTGTATTATCATCATTCCCTTCTCATCTCTGAGGTAGTTTATGGCAGCTATATATTCCCGCCAGAAATCCATGGCCATCACAAACCCCTTGCCGTATGGTATATTTTCTATTGTTTTAACTTTTTGTGTTTCGCAAACCTTTGCTTGCACAAAAGGCTCTAGCCAATCAAGGCTGTCTAACACAAGTGTCTTGAAATTATGCTGTTCTACGGCCAAAGAACTAAAACAATTCATCACATCTTCAAGATTTTTTGAAAGCGGAAATGCATCAACTCCGTTTTTTCCAAGTCCGTCCTCGGTAAGAACAAAAACAGGATTTGGCGCATTGGAGCAAAACTCAGTTTTTCCTATACCCTGTACCCCATAAATTAACAGTCTGGGTGGGGAAACATTAAGCGATTTTTGGATAGATGCGAGTGAAATTGACATTATACTATTTCCTTATTGTTAAGTTTCGCCCATATTCTTTGGGCAGAGTAGGCTTGGCAAGCCGCATCGACATGCCCGACATGAGCAGTATCTTTGAACTCGCCGTACTTTGGGTACGGCACCTTCCATGTGGGATCGATGGTCTTCACCAGATATTTAAGCGTGCGAAAATCCAAGTCGTTTCTAAACGATACGGGGTACTTCACTTTGTATTGTGCATAGATATCGCGCAGAAGCATGTTGTCAAACGTATTGCCGTTACCCCAGATATTCGCAGCCTTGTTGTTACTGCACCATATTGAGAAAGCTTCGAGCGCTGCTGCGACAGAGATACCCTTGGCAATAGCTTTTTGTCCATCAAGCAATGTTTTTATAGCGACGGGATTCTGCTCCATCCACCACATAGAGGTGGCGGCTGAAATTTGCCTTCCGTCAGCTTGTTGCATGTGGGCGTTAAGATGCATGTGAAAGTACGGTCGCCCAAGAATCTCCTCAACAGTTTCCAGCGCAGACAGATCAAATGCCACCGCCCCGATTGAAGTAATAACCGCATTATTGTCTGTGCCAAGTGTTTCAATATCTACCATTATTTCCATAACTATTCCTTCGCCTCCTCAATTTTCACACTCGGATTGCCGGCCTTCACGGTACGTGCAGGGATGAAGAAGGCTTTAAGATTGTCGCCCCACGACTTAAACAGCGTTTCGCTGACATTGTATTCAATCTTGATGTACTGCTTGGGGTCGGCACCATCAGCCACCATCTGCTTCCACAGGGCTTCAAGTATGTCCTGCGACCACTCAACTTTTTTCGGGGAGTCTATCTTGACGTTCTTTCCGCCAACTGGCAGGTTAATGGTGCCGAACGGCTCCGGCTTTGCGGTATAAGCAGCATGAATTTCAGCCGCCTTGCGATTGAGAATCTCGTTTTTCAGCTTCTTGCAAGCTAAATCTGCAGCCGTTTTATCTGCCTCTGCTGCTAATAGGTGGTCGATGATATCTGCATCACTAAGCTTGGTAAGGTCTGGTGCGGTATTGGTCATGGCGTGGCTCCTTGGTTTAAAGAATGTTATTGACTAATCAGTCTGCATACCATAATGTAGCGGTTATGTAATGTCAATAATTATTTTAATCAGGAGAAAAAGCAGTCATGAGAAAAGTTGTTTCAAAGTGTTATTGCCTTGCGCCGGACCTCGTAAAGTGGATTGACTCACTGGCTAAAGTCAAGCGCCGATCTGCCAGCAGCATCCTGACTGAACTTCTTCTCGAAATAAAGCAGAAAAATAAAAACTCTAAATAGCATGGGAGCGTGCCTATGGATGACGCGCTTTCAGCGGCGTGGCTTGCCTCATCTATCGGGCGATACGCGGCTGCCTATGCCAAGACCAGCTACGTCATCCCGCTGCATGGCATCACCGCAGACTTAAAGTGCACGTGCGGAAACCCAGATTGCCGTTCACAGGGAAAACATCCATTTACCAAGCATGGCTTGAAAGACGCGAGCAATGATATTGAGAAAATCGCTAGATTATTTAATTATCGTTCAGACCTCAACTTGGGCTTAATCACCGGAGAAATTTCCGGCTTTTTCGCCGTCGATATTGACGGAAAAAAGGGCGGCTTTGAATCACTCGATAAATTATCCCAGACATACGGAGAATTTGAGCCGACGGTGATTGTCAAGACCGGAGGCGGTGGAGTCCATATCTGGTTCGCTTACCCGGTTGGCCTACAAATCGGCAACCGCACAAACCTAATGCAAGGAATTGATATACGCGGAAATAATGGATATGTCGTTGCTGTGCCAAGCCGCCATGTGTCCGGCACTTATTACGAGCTAACAGAAACCAGTGCACAAAATACTATAGCAGCTCCACAATGGCTACTGGACATGGTGCAGACAAAAAAGAAGGAGGAGATAGAGCCTTTAAAAGCAGATCATTCAACCGGCGCTCGCTCTGAATGGATGCGCGAAGATGTGCAAAAGATGCTGGATGTTCTTGACCCCGATATAACTTATCAGGAATGGGTCGAGATTGGCATGGCCATTCACTCGGGCGGTTTCCCGCTTTCAATCTGGGACGCATGGAGCAGAACGGGAAGTAAGTTTCAGAACGGTGATTGTGAAAAACGCTGGCATGGGTTTGACCCCAATCACGGGATCACCATGGGGACTCTTGTTCATGCTGCCCAGCTCCACGGCTGGAAGCCAGCGGTACAGGAACGCGAAGCTGTCGATATATCCAATATCCAACCGCTGGTGAAAAAGGCACAGCAACTTATCATAAGGCCAGTGGCTATAAAGAAGCATATTCCACTTCTTGGTTTCAATGCGATGGAAGTGCCGGGACTGATTGGTGACACGGTGAGGTGGATTGCCAAATATGCCATTCGTAAGCAGCCAGAGCTTGCCCTGCTGAATACACTAGCCTTTGCCGGGGCTGTCTTCGGTCGCCGGTATGCGTCCCCTCTCAACACGCGCACCAATCTCTACACGGTTGGTATTGCCTCAACAGGGGCCGGAAAAGACGCCAGCCGCAAGGCAATGAAAGAATTGGCGCATGCCGCAGGCTTAGATGAGCGCATAGGGGCAGACGATATACGCTCTGACGCTGGAATGCTGCGCGGGCTGATGAACAATTCCAGCCAGCTTATGATGCTTGATGAGTTCGGCCTTTTTCTCCAGGGTCTGTCGAATGAGAAAAGTCCGCATTACATTCGCGCTCAGGCCAAGATACTTCTTAAACTCTACAGCGCTTCCAACAGTGTCTACAATCACGGAGATTATGCCGATGCACGAACAACCCCGATAATCATCCAGGCTCCCAATCTCTGCATCTACGGCACCAGCACGGAGGAAACCTACGTCAAGGCGCTGCGAAAGTCTGCCATAGAAAGCGGAGAGCTTAACCGGTTCGTGGTCATCAAGGCGCGCAATGACAAAGAATATCCTAACAAGGAAATGCCGGAATACCAGCTAGACGATGATTTGGTAAAAAGATGGGGAAACTTCTCTGCTAAATTCGGCAGTAGTATTGGCGAGATTGTGAACTCATCTACGGTGGCCCCGGATCCTGTCACTATAAAATGGGGAGAGTGTGACGAGATCCGCTATGCCATCCAATGCAAGCAGGTAGACAAAGTAGGAGAGAATTCCCCATTCAGGCATCTTTGGGATCGCCTGTTTGAAAACACTGTAAAGATAGCCATGATCTTTGCGATAGCACGCAATAGAAAGCAGCCGGAGTTTGAACCCCTTGATTTTGATATAGGCCAGATGATTGTTGAGTCCTCCATAGAATACCTGACAACCCTGGCCCAAGGGCATATGAGTGAGACACCCCAGGAAGAGGGGAATAACGAGGTGCTAAATGCCATTAAAGAGGCAGGAGGGAGTATGGGGCGCAGGGATATCATGCGTAAGTTCAGGAAGCTAAAGAAGCGTGACCTAGACGAGATTATAAATAGCCTCATTGAACAGGAGGTGCTGGATACAGAAAGACTGGTGGATGAAGGCAGAGGAAGGCCAAAGACAGTCTACAGGATAGCGAAGGAGGCCGCAGTAGAAGAGGCGGCCTGAATCAGGTCTTCGTAGGTATAACTCTGTCCGTTACAATCAGGCTACCTCTCCAAATTATCAGGAGTGTCTTCATCCGGTTGTCGGAGTGCTTCCTCTGAGATCAAACTTCTTATTGTTCTTTATTTTCGATTCCGCGCATATGGCAAGCAAGTATGAGCATTGACTACGCGATAGCGAAAGATGAAAGGCAATATTAGTAACGTACTCCGCAAATCGGCTATTTTCCGTGTATCTCATAATTACCCCTAACTCCATATTTCTTTGAGCAATTCAAATTGCTCTCGCGTTATTGTTGTCATTTCAGAATTATGACCCGCTAGAACTGAGGCCGCAAAGAACCGCTCAGAAGTATGTACAGTCGCCTCGCTTTTATCTGGACATAACATAACTTGGCATTTTCGCGTCATTACGGGTATGTCATTTAAAACATAAACAACGTCTAGGTTTGCAGTCACAAACCCATTATGTGCAGGGAATATATTTTTTTCTATGCAAGAAGTTACAGGATAATTAGCCACCAGAACGCCCGCATTCGTGCGCCATTCCTTATCTGAATAGGTGTGATATGCGTTGCGTTGCTCAACTGGTATTTTACCTCCAGATTTTTGCTCTACGCCGTTTGCATCAGTTCCCATAAAATTCCTTCCTCATGCTGCTTCTGCCAGTCGCTTCATATCTGCAAGTGCTTCTCCGTTGTCATCAAAGAAACGGCATGGGTTAATTTCATACCCGCTGGCGCTGTAAATAAGCTGCGCGGCCAGAAGCGTGTTATGAAAGCGTTCAAGTGCATGTCCGGCTTCACCGGCCAGATGGACTACCCATCCGCCTCGGCAATGCGTAGCACCGCATGTGTGCCATGCTGACATATCCAATGCCTCGGGCGGTATTGACGCCACTTCGTAAACTTTTTTGTGGATGTTCTCGATAACAGGAATCGGTGGAGGCCCTTCCCATGTGGATTCTGGATCGCCTTTGAGATTTTTCTTATTTATAAGCATTGCGATGTAAGAGCAATCCAAGCAATCCGAGCAATCCGAGCAACGCGAGCAACCCGAGCAATCCGAGCAACGCGAGCAATCCGAGCAATCCGAGCAACGCGAGCAATCCGAGCAACGCGAGCAACCCGAGCAATCCGAGCAACGCGAGCAATCCGAGCAATCCGAGCAACGCGAGCAACGCGAGCAACCCGAGCAACGCGAGCAATCCGAGCAACGCGAGCAATCCGAGCAACGCGAGCAACCCGAGCAATCCGAGCAACGCGAGCAATCCGAGCAATCCGAGCAACCCGAGCAATCCGAGCAATCCTTACAATTCTGGCAGTTGGTGCAATTATCGCAGTTCACAAGACTTGCGAGTGCTTTTTTGGCCACTTCTTTGCTTCCGAAATATTCAACAGAACATTTATTGCCTCTGCTGTCTTTTACCCATTCAGTCATAAAATCCTCCTAGTTAGTGTTGGTTACAACAGGTGTATGACACATTTCAATTTCATTTTGCTCCTGCTCGGCAAGCAAGAGAACGCGAGTAACACGCGCCGCCTGCTCAGGTGTTATCTGACGGGTTACTTTAACCCCATCGCCTTCAATTGTAACATCGTACATAATCACTTCATTTCCCCCGCTCGTTATTCTTCCGTGTGTTCACCCGCACCGCATACTCAGCGTTGCGCTCCTGTGAATCCCGGTAATCGTTTACTACGCCCCTGATGTCCATATTCATCGCCTCCTTGCGGTATTCCTCGTCCGTCTTCTCTGCCCGTTCATACATGCCATCCACAAAGCGTAGCTGCTTTGCCTGCCACGTTAAAGCCAGCTTCTCTAGGGATGTATACCCCATGCCATCCCACGGCCCTCCGGGCTTCTTAGCGCGTTCCTTCTTAGCAGCGTAGAGGGTCATAAAACAGACCCAGACCCAGAACTAGACCAAGACCAAGACCCAGAACCAGACCCAGAAACAGACCCAGAACCAGACCTAGACCTATACCAAGGCCCAGACCAAGGCCTAGAACTAGACCAAGACCCAGAACCAGACCCAAAACCAAACCCAAAACCAAACCCAGACCCAGACCAAGACCTAGACCAAGACCTAGACCTAGACCTAGACCACCAAAGCTTCTTTATTGGTAGCCTCATACTACTTGCCCTTGCCATACTATGCCTTTCCAAGTCCGAAGCTCTCTATCATGCCTGTGGCAATGTAATGATGCTTGTGGGGAAGTTTCTGCGCATCTTTATACCCTTTATCTGCCCACGCGCCGGTTTCGTACACGATGCTTGGGTCTTCCAATTTAACGCACTGCTCATTCACGCCGACGAGCTTTCCTGAGTAGATATAGCAGGCGCAGATAATAATTACCTGTTCGCCAAGCAATCCTTCAAGCCCTTCGCCTTCTTTGATGTCTGTAATCACTTTCATTTTAGTCTCCTTTGGTTGTTAATTTCTCCATTTGCCTTGCGGCGTTTTAGATAATGCGAGCACCCGTTGCCGCGTGTCGTTGCACACCGCTGCGAGGCCCGGAACAGTAGCACCCCAAACACGCTCGACGCTGTTCACCATCTCGGCCATATACGTTCCTATGCCCTCAACGGCCAGCATGTGCGCGGCTTTTATTTCATCCCTCAGTAACGCTGCCTGCGCCTTTCCCATGCCCTCCAGCCGCGCCTCGAACCCACGGTTTATGTGTTCAAGCGCCACCTCAATGCCGGAAATCGTGTTGTTTAAAAACGCCCGGTCGAATAGCAGGTCAACGTGGTCTTTCCCGGTTATCCGTTGCGCGCCCGCCGTCATGGCGACCGTCAGGGGTTGAAACACCGCCGCGAGGTTCACAGTGCCGTTTACAGTGGGTGAGATTGCGCTTAGCATCATACCGCCTCGGTTAAATCGAGCCATTCCGCGCCGGGGGCTTTCATGGCAATAAGCACTTTCACCACTTCCTCCGCAAAGAACACCAATTCCTGATCGGCGGACTCGGCGGACTC
>Ga0209483_1001406_pt1 | contig 18211 bp, 9 predicted proteins | sample NGEPerA_FD_184508 | JGI IMG/M metagenome (GOLD analysis project Ga0209483, IMG submission 184508) | Arctic peat soil microbial communities from the Barrow Environmental Observatory site, Barrow, Alaska, USA - NGEE PermafrostL2-A... | ecosystem: Environmental > Terrestrial > Soil > Wetlands > Peat... | reverse complement strand
GCCACCGTCATTGGGGCCCACCTCCGTCACCGGTCCACGTCGCGATGGAACACCGTGGTGGGCAGCCCATGGCCGTCGAGTCGGCGGGACAGCTCTTCGGCGAGCACGACCGAGCGGTGGCGGCCCCCGGTACAGCCCATGGCGACCGTGAGGTACGACTTGCCCTCTTTCTTGTAGGCCGGGATCAGCATGGCCACCAAGTCGTCCACCTTGTCGAGGAAGGCGACCGTCTCGGGGCGGTCGAGGACGTAGGCCCGGACCTCCGGGTCGAGGCCACTGTGGGACCGCAGCGACTCATCCCAGTACGGATTGGGGAGGAACCGGCAGTCGAACATCAAGTCGACGTCGAGCGGCACACCGTGCTTGAACCCGAACGAGACCACCGAGGTCTGCATGGTGCTTCCGGCCTCTTCGGCGCCGAACACCTCGAGCAACCGAGTCCGCAGCTGGTTGGTGTTGAGCTCGCCGGTGTCGATCACCAGGTCGGCCCGATCCCGCAGGGCGGCCAGCAATCCCCGTTCGTCGGCAATGGAGTCGACCACCCCGCGGGCGGCCTGGGGATGGCGGCGGCGGGTCCCCTCGAAGCGGCGGATGAGCACGTCGTCGGCGGCGTCGAGGAACAGGATCCGGACCCGGTTGCGCCCGGCGATGAGGGAGTCCACGGCCGGCAGCACGTCGTCGAGGTCACCGCCGCCCCGCCCGACTACGAACGCCACCCGTTCCATCTCCGAACCGGCCCCGTCGACCAGCTCGGACACCTTGGCGATCAGGGCGGAGGGCATGTTGTCGATCACGAACCAGCCGAGGTCCTCCAGCGTGGCACCGGCCGTCGACCGCCCCGCCCCGGACATGCCAGTCACCACCAGGTACTCACTCATCGGTCCACTCTCACGCGTCGGTCGGTCGTCGGTCCGGGGACAGCGGCGTGTGCAGGCGCTCGAAGACGGCGGCGCCCACCTCGGCCGGCAACCACGATAGGCCCATCACCTCGTCGCGGGTGGCCTTGCGCAACTCGCCCAGGCCACCGAACTGCTCCACCAGCCGGCTCCGGCGCTTCGGTCCGAGGCCCGGGACGCCGTCGAGGGCGCCGAACGTCATCCGCTTGCCCCGCAGGGTCCGGTGGTACGAGATGGCGAAGCGGTGGGCCTCGTCACGCAGGCGCTGGAGCAGGTACAGGGCCTCGGACTGGCGGGGCAGGCGGATCGGGTCCGAAGAGCCCGGCAGGTACACCTCCTCGAAGCTCTTGGCCAACGACGCCACCGGCACCCGGTCGGTCAGGCCCAGCTCCTCGAGCACCCGGGTCGCCACGTGGAGCTGGCCGAGACCGCCGTCGATCAGCAGCAGCTGGGGCGGGTAGGCGAACCGCCGGCGGGTGACCGACGGTGCGGCCGGATCGTCGTCGGTGGCCACCCCCTCGGCGGTGGCCGGCACCTTTTCCTCGTCGAGGAGGGCGGTGAGCCGTCGGGTGAGGACCTCCTCCATGGCTGCGTAGTCGTCGTTGCCGGCGACGGTGGCCACCTTGAAATGGCGGTAGTCACTCTTCTTCGGCAGCCCGTCCTCGAACACCACCATCGACCCGACGTAGTCGGTGCCCTGGAGGTGACTCATGTCGTAGCACTCGATCCGCAGCGGGGCGTCGGGCAGGCGGAGCTCGCGTTGCAGGGCCTCCAGGGCCCGGGCCCGGCTGTTGTGGTCCGAGGTCCGCTGGAGCCGATGGCGTACGAAGGCGTCGCCGGCATTGCGCTGGACCGTCTCGAGCAGAGCCGCCTTGGGGCCGCGGAGTGGCACCCGGACGGCCACCGGGCCGCCCCGCCGCTCCGCCAGGTAGGCCGCCACGGCCTCGAGGTCGGCCGGCACGGTCGGCACCAGGATCTGGCGGGGTACCCCGGAGGCGGCGTCGGCATAGAGATCGACCAGCAGCCGTTCCACCAACTCGTCCGGCGCCAGGTCCTCCACCTTGTCGACGAACAGGGCGGACCGGCCGATCACCCGACCGGCCCGAACGTGGAACACCTGCACGGCGGCCTCGAGCTCGTCCTCGGCCAGCCCCAGCACGTCGAGGTCCTCGGGCTGGTCGAGCTCCATCTGGCGCACGGCGTCGGCCGCCCGGACCGCCTCGAGCTTGTCCCGCAGGGCACCGGCCCGCTCGAAGTCGAGGGCGGCAGACGCCTCTCCCATGGCCGCCTCGATCTGCCGCTCGAGCGGCCCGGTGTCGCCGCCCAGGAAGGTGGCCAGGTCGGACACCATACGGTCGTACTCCTCGTGGGTGACGGCGCCCACGCACGGACCCGAGCACCGCTCGATGTGGAAGAGCAGACAGGGGCGGCCCAGCCGCTCGTGGTTGCGGAACTTGGCGTCCGAGCACGTCCGCACGGGGAAGGACCGGAGCAGCAGGTCGAGGGTGCCCCGGATGGCCCCCACGTTCGGGTAGGGCCCGAAGTACCGCACCCCCTTGCGCTTGCGGCCCCGGACCACGGCCGGCTTCGGCCACTCGTCGCCCACGGTCAGGGCCAGCCATGGGTAGCTCTTGTCGTCCTTCAGCCGGACGTTGAACCGCGGTTGGAACCGCTTGATCAGGTTGTGCTCGAGGAGGAGCGCCTCGGCCTCGGTGCCCACCACCATCCACTCGACGTGGTCGGCCGCCGCCACCATCTGCGCGGTGCGGGGCGCCAGGTTCACCGGGTCCTGGAAGTACGAGTTGACCCGGGACCGCAACGACTTGGCCTTTCCGACGTACAGCACCCGGCCGTCTGCGTCGACGAACTGATAGGAGCCGGGTTCGTCGGGGATGCTGCCGGGATGAGGTCGGGTGGCCACGGCACCAGTGTGCCGTGTCGGCGGCCGGTCCCGGGTCGTCCGCCCGGGTGCCTGCCCCCCGATCCCCCGCCCAGGCCACCGACGCGGGACCGTGGAACGCGATTCCAGGCCAGAGGCAATACACTGGCGGTACGCCGGCCTGGTTTCCGGCGACATCTACCGCTCCGGGGCCGACATCCCCGCGGATGGGCGACCAGGCTGTCCCCGCCGGCCATTGACCGGAGCGCCTCCCCAAGGAGGTCATACCCCACATGCTGCGCCTACAGAACGCCCTCCCGGACGCGTATTCGTCCGCGAGCCCCGAGGAGCTGGCCGACCGGATCCGCGCCGCCAAGGAGGCACTCGGCCCCCGGGTGTTCATCCTCGGCCACCACTACCAGCGCGACGAGGTCATGGCCTGGGCCGACGCCCGCGGCGACTCGTTCGGGCTGTCCCGGATCGCCGCCGACCAGACCGAGGCCGAGTACATCGTCTTCTGTGGGGTGCACTTCATGGCCGAGTCGGCCGACATCTTGACCGGGGACCACCAGCAGGTGCTCCTCCCAGACCTCAACGCCGGATGCTCCATGGCCGACATGGCCGACATCGACTCGGTCGAGGAGGCATGGGAGACCCTGGCCGCCGTCACCGACATCGACCGGGTGGTGCCGGTCACCTACATGAACTCGTCGGCCGCCCTCAAGGCCTTCGTGGGCCGCAACGGCGGCGTGGTGTGCACGTCCTCCAACGCCCGGGCCGTCCTGACCTGGGCCCTCGGCGAGGACGGAGCCGGACGACGCCGGGGGGACCAGGTCCTGTTCTTCCCGGACCAGCACCTGGGCCGCAACACCGGCTTCGACCTGGGATATGGCGCCGCGGACATGGCGGTGTGGAACCCCCGCCTGGCATCCGGTGGCCTCGACGACGGAACCCTCAAGTCGGCCACCCTGCTCCTGTGGAAAGGGCACTGCTCCGTCCACCAGCGGTTCCGTCCGTCGCACGTCGAGGCGTTCCGGGCCGAACATCCCGACGGGATCGTGGTGGCGCACCCCGAATGCGCCCACGACGTGTGCGAGGCCGCCGACCTGGTGGGTTCCACCGACTTCATCATCAAGGCCGTGGCCGAGGCCCCGAGCGGCTCGGTCATCGGGGTCGGCACCGAGATTCATCTGGTGAAACGGCTGGACGACGAGACCCCGGACAAGACGGTGGTCTCGCTCGACCCGCTGGTCTGCCCCTGCTCGACCATGTTCCGCATCGACGCCGCCCATCTGGCCTGGGTACTCGAGGGCCTGGTCGAGGGCGACGTTCGGAACCGGATCGTGGTCGACGACGACAAGGCGACCTGGGCCAAGGTCGCCTTGGAGCGGATGCTCGCCACCACCTGAGCTGGAGCATCCGCCTTCGCGGACCGGCCCGGGGCTCGATTCAGGAGGCGGTGCTGACCCGCTTGGCCGGGGCTTTCTTGGCCGGGGCTTTCTTGGCTGGGGCTTTCTTGGCCGGGGCAGTCGCCGCGTCAGCCTTCTTGGTCGTGGCCCCCATCGCCACGCCCTTCTTCGTCACACGCGGCTTGGCGGCTGAGGCTTTCGTCGCCATGGCCTTGGCCGTGGCCGCCGCGGTCTTCTTCCGTGGCGCCGCGGTCTTGGCCGCCTTGTGGACCGGTGCCTTGGGCGCCTTGCCGTTGGCGACCGGCGCGACCGTGGGTGCGGCGATGCCGGGCAGCACCCCCAACATCGGGGCGAGGACCTGGCCGGTGTAGCTCCCCTCCACCGCCGCCACCTGCTCGGGGCTGCCCTCGGCCACCACCATGCCGCCGCGGTCCCCACCCTCGGGACCCATGTCGAGGATCCAGTCGGCGCTCTTGACGACGTCCAGGTTGTGCTCGATCACGATCACGGTGTTGCCCTGGTCGACCAACCGGTTGAGCACGTCGAGCAGCTTGCGGACGTCGTCGAAATGGAGCCCGGTGGTCGGCTCGTCGAGCACGTACAGGGTGGTGCCGGTCGATCGTCGGCTGAGCTCGGAGGCCAGTTTGACCCGTTGGGCCTCGCCCCCCGACAGGGTCGGGGCCGACTGGCCGAGCCGGATGTAGCCGAGGCCCACGTCGACCAGCGTCTGCAGGTGCCGGGCGATGGGCGGCTGGGCGGCGAAGAACCCGAGTGCCTCCTCACACGACAGGTCGAGCACGTCGGCGATGGTCTTGCCCCGGAAGGTGACCTCGAGGGTGTCCCGGTTGTAGCGCGCCCCGTGGCACACCTCGCACGGCACGTAGATGTCGGGCAGGAAGTGCATCTCGATACGCAGCGTCCCGTCGCCCGAGCACGACTCGCACCGGCCACCCTTCACGTTGAACGAGAACCGCCCGGGCAGGTAGCCACGCACCTTGGCCTCGTTGGTCTGGCTGAAGAGCTTCCGGATGTGGTCGAACACACCGGTGTAGGTGGCCGGGTTCGACCGCGGTGTCCGGCCGATCGGGGCCTGGTCGACGTCCACCACCTTGTCGATGTGTTCCACCCCGGTGATGGTCCGGTGCAGGCCGGGCAGGCTCTTGGCCCGGTGAACCTGCTTGGCCAACGACCGCAGCAGGATGTCGTTGACCAGGGTCGACTTCCCGGATCCGGACACGCCGGTGACGGCCACCAGTTGCCCGAGGGGGAACTCGACGGTCACGTCCTTCAGATTGTGCTCCCGTGCGCCGTGGACGACCAGGTGGTCGCCGTTGCCGGGCCGGCGGAACTGGGGCACCGGGATCGACTTGGCCCCGGACAGGTACTGCCCGGTGAGGGAGTCGGCATTCTCCAGGATCCCGTCCGGCCCGCGGACCGGGCCGGAGTGGACGATGCGACCACCGTGCTCGCCGGCCCCCGGGCCGACGTCGACCACGTGGTCGGCCACCTTGATCGTCTCCTCGTCGTGCTCGACCACGATGACGGTGTTGCCGAGATCGCGCAGCCGCTCGAGGGTGCCGATGAGGCGTTGGTTGTCCCGCTGGTGCAGGCCGATGGACGGCTCGTCCAGGACGTAGAGCACGCCGACCAGGCCGGAGCCGATCTGGCTGGCCAGGCGGATGCGCTGGGCCTCGCCTCCCGACAGGGTGGCGGCCGAGCGGGCCAGGGTCAGGTAGTCCAGGCCCACGTCGAGCAGGAACTGCATCCGCTCTTGGACCTCGCGGAACACCCGGTCGGCGATCATGTGGTCGCGGTCGGACAGCTCCAGCGAGCCGACCTCCTCGACCGCCCGGCCGATGGGGAGCGAGCACAGGGCGTGGATGTTGAAGCCCCCGACGGTCACGGCCAACGACTCGGGCTTCAGCCGGCTTCCACCGCACACGGGGCAGGGCACTTCGCGCAGGTACCCTTCGAGGTTGTCACGCTGATGGTCCGAGTCGGCCTCGGTGTGGCGCCGCTCGAGCCAGTTGACGATCCCCTCGTAGGTGGAGTGGAACGAGCGCTGTCGGCCGTAGCGGTTGCGGTACTTGAGGTGGACCTGCTCACCGTCGGTGCCGTAGAGGACCAGGTGCTGATCCTCCTTGGTGAGCTCCTCCCACGGGGTGTCCACCGAGAACCCGCCGAGGTCGGCCACCGCCCACTGCATCCGCTCGAAGTACTGGCTACGGGCCCCGGACCACGGAGCCAGCGCCCCCTCGGACAGGGACTTGGTCGGATCGGGTACCACCAGCTCGGGGTCGACCTCGTACTTGGTACCGAGGCCGGTACAGGCCGGGCAGGCCCCGTAGGGAGAATTGAAGGAGAAGTTCCGGGGCGAGGGATCCTCGAAGCTGATCCCGCAGTGGGTGCAGGCCAGGTGCTGGCTGAAGGTGATGGCTTCCTGCTCGGTCCCGTCGGCATCGACCACCACGATCTCGGCCACGCCCTCGGCGAGGCTCAGGGCCGTCTCCAGCGACTCGGTCAGCCGGCGTCGGATGTCGTCCCGGCGGATCAGGCGATCGACCACCACCTCGATGGTGTGGGTCTCGTACCGGGCGAGGTCGAGGTCGGCCCGGTCGGACAGCTCGAGGGACTGGCCGTCGACCCGGACCCGGGCGAAGCCCTGCTTGGCCAAGTCGTCCAGGAGGCCGCTGTACTCGCCCTTGCGCCCCCGGACCACGGGGGCGAGGACCAGGAACCGGGTGCCGTCGTCGAAGGCCAGGATCCGGTCCACGATCTGCTGGGGGCTCTGACGGGCCACCGGGCGACCGCAGGTCGGGCAGTGCGGCTTGCCGATGCGGGCGTAGAGGAGGCGGAGGTAGTCGTAGACCTCGGTGACGGTGCCGACCGTCGACCGGGGATTGCGGGAGGCCGACTTCTGGTCGATGGAGATGGCCGGCGACAGCCCTTCGATGAAGTCCACGTCCGGCTTGTCCATCTGGCCCAGGAACTGGCGGGCGTAGGCGCTGAGCGACTCGACGTACCGACGCTGCCCCTCTGCGTAGATGGTGTCGAAGGCCAGTGACGACTTGCCCGAACCGGATAGCCCGGTGAAGACGATCAGCCGGTCACGGGGCAGGTCGAGCGAGACGTCCTGCAGGTTGTGCTCGCGCGCACCGCGCACCACCAGACGATCAGCCATGGCGGTGAGGATACCGGTGCAGGGTCGGCCCTCCGGCGGGGTCGGTCGGCAGGGTCACGCAGGGGCCGGGACGTCGACGTCAGCGGTGGAGCCGGGGAGCACCGGACTCCCGTCCACCGGGTCGCGGGCCAGGAGCGCCCGGAGCTCGGCCACCTCGTCGCGGATCAGGGCCGCCTCCTCGAACCGCAGTTCCTCGGCCGCCTTGACCATCTCGGCGTCGAGGCGGTGAATGAGGCTGGACAGCTCGTCGGCGTCGGGGCCGAGGGCGTGGGCCATCTCGGCGGCCACGGCTCGGGGGTCGACGCTGGTCCGTTGCCCCCGGGCGCCCTTCTGACGACGGGGACTCGTCACCGAGGTGAGGCCGGCCAGGTTCCCGCCCGAGGCGAACGCGTCGCCCCGCACCCGCTCCAGGATGTCGGTGACCGACTTGGTGATGGTGCGGGGATCGATCCCGTGGGCCTCGTTGTAGGCGATCTGGCGGGCCCGCCGGCGCTGGGTCTCGCCGATGGCCGCCGTCATCGAGTCGGTGATCCGGTCCGCGTACATGACGACCCGGCCGTTCACGTTCCGGGCGGCCCGGCCCATGGTCTGGATGAGGGACGACGAGGAACGGAGGAAGCCTTCCTTGTCGGCGTCGAGGATGGCCACCAGGGCCACTTCGGGCAGGTCGAGGCCCTCGCGCAGGAGGTTGATGCCGACCAAGACGTCGAACACCCCGAGCCGCAGCTCGCGCAGCAGTTCGATGCGGGCCATGGTGTCGACGTCCGAGTGGAGGTACTGCACCCGCACCCCCTGCTCGGCCAGGTAGTCGGTCAGGTCCTCGGCCATCTTCTTGGTGAGGGTGGTGACTAGCACCCGGTAGCCGCCGGCCACCGTGGCGTCGATGCGGGCCCGGAGGTCGTCGATCTGCCCGGTGGTCGGCACGATGTCGACCTCGGGGTCGACCAGGCCGGTCGGGCGGATGACCTGCTCCACGATGTTGGCGCTGTGCTCGAGCTCCCACGGCCCTGGGGTGGCCGACAGCAGGATGACCTGGCCGACCCGGTCGGTGAACTCCTCGAAGCGCAGCGGCCGGTTGTCCATGGCCGACGGCAGCCGGAAGCCGTGGTCGACCAGGGTCTCCTTGCGCGAGCGGTCCCCCGCGTACTGGCCCCGGAGCTGCGGCACGGCCACGTGGCTCTCGTCGAGCACACAGAGGAAGTCCTTGGGGAAGAAGTCGAGCAGGGTGAACGGTGGCTCCCCTGGGGCCCGACCGTCCAGGTGCCGGCTGTAGTTCTCCACCCCACCGCACACCCCCGTCTCGGCGAGCATCTCGAGGTCGTACTCGGTGCGCATCCGGAGCCGTTGGGCCTCGAGCAGCTTGCCGGCGTCCTGGAGCTCGCCCAGGCGGCCCCGCAGCTCGTCCTCGATGCTGAGGACGGCCCGGCGGATCCGCTCGTCCCCCGAGCCGTAGTGGGTGTTGGCGAAGACCACAAGGTCCTCGAGGTCGTCGCCGATCTCTCCGGTGAGGACATCGAAGGGACGGATCCGCTCCACCGTGTCGCCGAAGAACTCGATGCGGACGGCCCGGGACTCATAAGCCGGATGGATCTCCACCGTGTCGCCGTGGACGCGGAACTGGCCCCGGTTGAGGGTCACGTCGTTGCGGGAGTACTGGAGTTCCACCAGGCGCCGAAGCAGGGCCCGCTGCTCGACCTCCTTGCCCGCATGCAGGTCGACGATACGCTCGCGGTACTCGTCGGGTGAGCCGAGGCCGTAGATGCAGGACACCGAGGCGACGACGATGGTGTCGGGCCGGAGCAGGAGCGACGACGTGGAGGCGTGGCGCAGCCGGTCGATCTCGTCGTTGATCGACGAGTCCTTCTCGATGTAGGTGTCCGACGACGGCACGTACGCCTCGGGCTGGTAGTAGTCGTAGTACGAGACGAAGTACTCGACCCGGTTCTTCGGGAAGAACTCCTTCAACTCGGCGGCCAACTGGGCGGCCAGCGACTTGTTCGGCTCGATGATCAGCGTCGGCCGCTGCACGGCCTCGACGGTCCAGGCGATTGTCGCCGTCTTGCCCGACCCGGTGATGCCCAACAGGGTCTGGTAGCGGTCGCCGCGCTCGAGCCCCTCGACCAGCCCGGCGATGGCCGTGGGCTGGTCACCGGCAGGGCGGAAGGGCGAGACGACCTCGAAGGGGGGCACGCCCTGGATGGTACCGGCCGGGTGTGACAGGCACGCCGGGGCGCCGACGTCGTCGGGGCGGGCCGACCTGCTCAACCGGCGGGCGGTGCCTCCACGGGCGCCAGGTCCGGGTGGGGCATGGCCAGGAGCGCCGTCCAGACGCGGTCGACCTCGCGGGCCAGGTGGTCGGCGTCGCCCGAGTTGTCGATCACGAAGTCCGCACCCTCCAGGCGCTCCGCACGAGTGGGCTGGGCGGCCATGCGGGCCCGGACGTCCTCCTCGGTCATCCCCCGGTGGGTGGTGAGCCGCTCGAGGCGGACCTCGGGGGAGACGTCCACCACGATGACGGCATCCAGGGCCAGGAACTCCTTGTGGAACTCCTTCAGCAGCGGGATGTCCATGACCACGATGCCGTCGGTGCCGGCATGCGCGTCCTTGCCCTCGATCATGGTGATCCCGATGGCCGGGTGCACGATGGCATTGAGGTCGGCCACGGATTCGGGGCCCTGGAAGGCGACCTCGGCCAACTTGGGGCGGTCGATGCGGCCGTCGGCGTCGAGGATGCCGGTGCCGAACCGGTCGATGAGCGGCTGGTAGGCCGGGGCGCCGGGTTCCACCACCTCCCGGGCCACCTTGTCGGCGTCGACCAGGTGGGCGCCGCGGGCCACCAGCAGCTCGGCCACCGTCGACTTGCCGGCCCCGATGTTGCCGGTCAGTCCGACGGTGAGCACGTTCCGCCCCTTCGCCGGGTCAGGGCGCCCGCCGCGGCCTCGAGGCCGTGGCGAACAGCACCATGGCGGTCGCGTCGAGGTCGTCAGTGACGAAGAAGTCGTCTGCGGTGATCCCGGTGGTCCCACCTGAATCGCCACGGGCGATGACCTTGTAGGCGATCGGCAGCGCCCAGGCGTAGAACCCCACGTACCACGACCGGGGGATCTTGTGACGAAGGTCGAGGAAGTCGAGGCGCAGGACCTTCTCCGCCTTGACCCGTCGGGCGGTGAAGTCGGCCTTCACGTGGGGGACGGCGTCGAGTCCCTGGATGGTCACATCGTGGAAGTAGGTGCTCAGCATGGCCCGCAACTCGGGCGGCTCGAACAGGTGGATGTGGAACGGGTTCTCGAAGTCCGCCGGCGCGTTCGGGGTGAGGAAGAACACGGTCCCGTCGTCCTCCAGCACCCGGGACAACTCGGCCACGTGACCCGCCGGATCGTCGAAGTGCTCGATCAGGTGGGACGAGCACGCCCACGCGAAGCTCCCGGTGGCGAAGCCGAGGGCCAGGGCGTTCATCTGGGCCACCTCGAGGCCGCCCGCCGACCAATTGGCGCGAGCCAGGTCCACGGCCTCCTGGCTGTAGTCGGCGCCGACCACCCGGCGGTCGTCGGCCAGGAAGCGGGCCGACTCGAATCCCTGCCCGCATCCGACGTCGAGGACGGTGCCCGCGCCCAGGCGCTCGATCACCGTCCGGTAGCCGGCGGCATGGAGGGCGAGGAGCGAATCTGGAGTGACCCCCTCCATCGGTCGCTCGCCGGTGAGGTGCTTCCCTTTCTTCTCCCCCGTGGGGGCCGCTTCGGCCGCGCTCACCGGATCCCCCCGCTCCACCACTTGCTGTCGTCGACCTGGTGCATCTGGCTCCCATCCTGGCGTCGGTGCTCGGTGCTGGCGTTGTTTACACTACCGACCACTCGTGCCGGAACCAGAACCCCTTCCCGCCGGGCCCCCAGACCGGACCACCGGCTCGAAGGGCTCCGTCTACGCACGTCTGCGGTCACCCAGTGGCCTGCGGACGTGGGTCGACTTCCTGGCACTCGCGGTGCTGGCCTTCGTGCCGATGCTGGCCTCCCAGCCCGGGGTGGTGATCGACGACACCAAGACCTACCTGTACCTCGACCCGGGGCGCTACATCCGCCAGGCCGTCTCCCTGTGGGACCCCCACGTCGGGCTCGGGACCGTCACCCACGAGAACATCGGCTACCTCCTCCCCATGGGGCCCTTCTACTGGGTCCTGGCCGAGCTGCACGTCCCGCTGTGGATGGCCCAGCGCCTGTGGATGGGCTGCCTGCTCTATGCCGCCGGCGCCGGCGCCCTCTACCTGTGCCGGGTGCTCGGCCTGTGGGGACCGGGCCGGTACGTGACGGCCGTGGCCTTCATGTTCACGCCCTACGTCCTCCAGTACTCGGGTCGGATCTCGGTCATCTTGATGCCGTGGGCCGGTCTGCCGTGGATGCTGGCCTTCGTGGTCCTGGCCCTCCGCAAGGGCGGCTGGCGGTACCCGGCCCTGTTCGCGCTGGTGGTGGCCCTGGTCAGCGGCATCAACGCCAGTTCCATTCTCTACGTCGGCATCGCGCCGGCCCTGTGGCTCCCCTACGCCGTCCTGGTGGCCAAGGACTCCACCTGGAGGAAGGCCTGGGGCGTGGCCTGGAAGGTGGCCGGCCTGACCATCCTGGTCTCGCTGTGGTGGGCCGTCGGCCTCCAGATCGAGGCGGCCTACGGGGTCAACGTCCTCAAGTACACCGAGACTGTGCCGGCCACCAGTGGCGCCTCGCTGGCCTCGGAGATCCTGCGGGGCCTCGGTTACTGGTACTTCTACGGCACCGACCGGGTGGGCCCGTGGACGCAGACCTCGGTCATGTACACCCAGAACATCGCGCTGATCCTGTGGAGCTTCAGCGTGCCCGTCCTGGCCTTCCTGGCCGCTTTCGTCGGCCGCTGGCGCTACCGCACCTACTTCATCCTCATCACCGTGGTCGGCATGGTGATGGCCGTCGGTCCCAACCCCTACCAGAACCCGTCGAGCGTGGGCTCGGTCATCAAGACGATCATGGTGGACACCACGGCCGGACTGGCCATGCGGTCGACCGACCGGGCGTCCCCGCTGATCATCCTGTCCATGGCCGTGTTCCTGGGGGCCGGGATCAGTGCCCTTAGTTTCCGGGTCCGCAAGACCAGCCTGGCCATCGGTGCGCTGGCGGTGGCCGCCGTCGCCGGCGCCTCCTCGCCTCTGTGGTCGGGTCAGATCGTGGCCAACGGGTTCACCCAGCCGGCCGTACCACCCGACTACACCCGGGCGGCCGCCGCCGCACTCAACGGGGCCCACCCGGGAACGCGGCTGTACGGGCTCCCCGGCAACAACTTTGGCGCCCAACGGTGGGGCGACACGATCGACACGGTGTACCCGGGCCTCATGACCCGGCCGTTTACGACCCACGAGCAGCAGATCATGGGGTCGCTGCCCACAGCCGACGTACTGGAAGCGGTCGACGGCCCCCTGCAGAACGGGATCATGGACTGGAACACCCTGGCCCCCATGGCGTCGCTGATGGATGCGGGAGACGTCCTGGTCCAGTACGACCAGGCCTACGAGCGCTACGACACCCCGAACCCCCAGACGGTGGCCGCACAGTTGACCACGACTCCCCCGGGCCTGGTGCACCCGGTCTCCTATGGCACGCCCCGTCCCAACGTTCCCCTCCTCCCCCACTTCAGCGAGGGCTCGCTGGCCCTTCCGGCCAATCCCGGGTGGCCGGCGCCGTTGGTCTCGTACACCGTCGCCAACCCGCGCCCCATCGTCCGCACCGAGTCGACCGCCGACCCACTGGTGGTGGCCGGTGACGCCAACGGGGTGGTGGGCGCCGCGTCGGTGGGCCTGTTGTCCGGCAACCCGACCATCCTCTACTCAGGCACGCTCGACACGAACAAGGCGCTCCAGAAGTCGACGCTGACCGATCCGGCCAACCTGGTGGTCACCGACACCAACCGCAAGCAGGGGTACCGGTGGAACTCCCTCAACGAGAACATCGGCTACACGGAGACCGCCGCCCAGGGCCCGGACACGGCCGACCCCAGTGACGCCCCCCTCAACCTCTTCCCGGGGGCACCGGCCGATGCCCAGACCACGACGGTGCTGGCCGGCGTGTCGTCGGTCACCGCCTCCTCGTACGGTTCCTCGATCACCTACCTGCCCGAGGACCGCCCGGCCGCCGCCCTCGACGGCAACCCCCAGACGGCGTGGCTCACCAATTCGTTCACGGACCAGCTCGGTGAGTGGTGGCAGGTCGTCCTGGCCAAGCCCCGCACCGAGAGCCAGCTCCTGCTCGTCCAACCCCAGACGGGCGATCCCGACCGGCACATCACCAAGGTCACCCTCACCTTCGACGGCGGTCACCCGGTGACCATCCCGCTGGCCGCGGCGTCCCGCACGCCGACCGGCCAGGTCGTCACCTTTCCGGCGAGGACCTTCACCACCTTGCGCATCACGGTGAGCGGCGTGGCCGTCGACAACCCGTCGTCCCCGGTGGGCTCGCGCAGTTCGGTGGGCTTCGCCGAGGTGGGCATCCCGGGGGTGTCGGTCGACGAGACGGTGTCGATGCCCCAGGACCTCCTGCGGGCGGCCGGGACCGCTTCACAGAGCGACCGCCTCACGCTGGTCATGACCCGGCTGCGGTCCACGGGCACCCCGCCACGGGCCGATGTCGAGCACTCGTTACAGCGGACCTTCTGGCTGCCGACGGCCCGCACCTTCTCGCTGGTCGGGCAGGCCCGGATCTCCCCGCTCATCCCGGACGACGAGATCGACCGGGTGGTCGGGCGGCCGGGATCGGACTACACCGGCACCGTCGCCTACTCCCTCGGCCGCCTGCCCGACGACCTACGGGCCAACGCCATGGCCACCCTCGACAATGACCCGTCCACGGTGTGGGAGCCCGGGTACGGCGTCGCCCACCAGGCCGGCCAGTGGCTGCAGTACCACTTCGTCAGCCCACTCAGCTTCGATCACCTCGACCTCCAGATCGTGGCCGACGGGCGCCACTCGGTGCCCACCCAGCTGACCATCAGCGCCGACAGCGGACAGGCCACCGTGACCCTGCCGTCGTTGGCCGACTCGGCGGTGGCCGGATCGGTGGTCGACGTCCCGATCTCCTTCCCGGGCCTCCGCGGTCGGAGCGTGCGGATCACCGTGGACAAGGTCCGGATCGTCGACACGTTGGACTACTACTCGCAGACGCCCATCGCCCTACCCGTCGGGATCGCCACCGTCGGCTTCCCCGGCGTGTCGGCCGCCCCGGTCCCGACCGACGTCCCGAGTTCGTGCCGAAACGACCTTCTCACCGTGGACGGGAACCCGGTGTGGATCCAGGTGGCCGGCACCTTTGCCGATGCCCTCGACCGCAAACCGCTGGACGTCACCCTCTGCGGCCCCGACGCCGGCGGGCTCACCCTCGGGCCCGGCGACCACACACTGCGATCGGCCCTGGGCCAGGTGGCCGCCTACGACCTCGACCAACTGGTGTTCGACTCGGCCCCGGGCGGAGGCGCCATGCCGCCGGCCTCGGCCATCTCTCTCGCCGCGCCGACGGTGGCGCCCTCTCCCGCGGTCGTAGTCGACTCCCAGACGGCCACCACCATCCACGCCACCGTGCGGGGCATGGTGCCGTCGACCGCAGCCATCCCGTTCGACCTGATCCTGGGTGAGTCGATCAACAAGGGCTGGACGGCCACCATCGACGGGGGACCGGGCCTGGGCAAGCAGGTGCTCATCGACTCCTTCGCCAACGGCTGGCGCGTCGACCCGGCGACTGCCGCCAAGTACGCCCACAACGGGCAGCTGGACGTGACCATCACCTGGACCCCGCAGAAGACGGCCAACTGGGCGGTGCTGGTCTCGGTGGTGGCGCTCATCGGCTGCCTGCTCCTCGCCGTCTGGCCGACAAGGCGACGTCGGCACAGGGGTGCTCACGGACGGGGTCGGTCCCCCGGCGACGCGTCGTCCGCGGACGGATCGTTGCTAGACGCCTGGATGTCGGCCGATGGCCTGGCGCCCGAGGCACTGGCCCTCGACGAACGCCCGAAACTGCAACTGCCCTTCGGGTCGGAGGGCCCCCGGGCATCCGTGGTGGTGGCCGTGGTGGCCGCTGTCGTTGCCGCCGGGGTGGCCGCCGCCATCACCTCACCGGTGGCCGGCCTCGCCGTGGGCGGCGCCACGTTGGTGGTGCTGCTGGTGCCCCGCCTCCGGTTCCTCCTGGCCATCGCGGCCGTGGGCTGCGTGGCCACCGCCGGCATCTACGTCGCCGTCCATCAGAGCCAGATCACGATGCCGGACAACGGGGCCTGGCCGCAGTCGTTCGGCGCGGCCAGCAACTGGGCATGGGCCGCCGTCGTGTTCCTGGGGGCCGACGGCATCGTCGACGCCGTCCTGCGGGCCCGCCGCCGCCGATCGGACCACACGGACCACGGAGCGCTCGAGTTCGGCGACGAAGCCGCGGCGGCTCCCCCACCGACCGTGTCGTGAGCCTGAGGCGCCGGCCGGGCGTCAGGCGGAGCCATTGGCTCGGCCACGCGGACGGCCACGCTCCCGGCCCGGTGGTCGCCCGGTCCGATGGTCAGACGTTGCGGACCAGCGCCTCGCCGCCGAGTGCGGCGAGCGTGCCGCGCGCTGTGGCGTCCCAGGTGAGTCTGCCGGCGTGGTCGAGCGCCCCGACGCCGAGGCGACGGCGCAGGACCTCGTCGCGGACCACGGCGTCCAGGGCCGCCACCATGTCATCGACCCGGTCGACCAGGATGCCCGACTTTCCGTCGTCCACCGCGTCCTCGTGCCCACCGATCCGGGTGGCGACCGACGGGGTGCAGCAGGCGCCGGCCTCGGTCACGGTCATGCCCCAGCCCTCGCGCAACGACGACGAGGCCAGCACCCAGGCGGAGCGGTACAGGTCGAGGAGGGCGTCGTCGTCGACGAAGCCCGGCAGTTCGATCCACTCCTCGGCGCCGTGCGCCCGGATCAGCGATTCGAGGACCGGCCGCTCGTAGCCTTCGCCGGCCACCACGGCCCGGAGGTCCGGATGACCGGCCTTCAACCGGACCAGGGCGTCGATCAGCATCGGGAAGCGCTTGACCGGCACCAGGCGGCCGACCGCCACCACCAGGGGCGTCGTCGACCGTTCGCCCCCGGGGGTGAATCGGGGCTCGACGCCCGGCGGGGTCACGGTGATCCGCTCCGGTGACAGGTGGAGGCGTTCCACGATCTCGGCCTTGGAGGACTGCGAGAGGGTGACGATCCGGCTGCCGCGGTAGCAGGGCGGGGCGATCCGGTGCTCCAGCAGATGGCCGAGTTCAGCCAGGCCCCGCGGGAGCACCATCTTCCACATCTCAGCGTGCACGTGGTGGAGGAAGGTGATCTGCGGGCTGCGGGACCACAGGGGGCTGAAGAACGGCATGCCGTTCCAGATCTCCACCACGCCGTCCCCGGTGCCGATCCGACCGACCGCTCCGGACAGGATCGACCGGGGGAAGACCGAGTACCGGCCGGCCCGGCGGATGACCCGGTAGCCGTCGCGTCGAACCACCCGGCGGCCGTCGGGCACCGACGACGTGGTCATGGACACGTCCAGCCCCGCCTTGGACCACGCCGCGATCACCCGGTGGGCGTGCAGCTCGCTGCCGCCGGCCTCGGGGTCGTCGAAGTCCCGCCAGGCCAGCACGTCGATGCGCTTTAGCCCGGATCGCTCGGCGATCTCACCCAGGGGCATGCCGGCGAACAGGGGCACCGGGCCCGACGACGGGATCCCCTGGGCCGAGGGGTGGTCGGCGGCGGACGCCGCTGCGGCCCCTTCCGACGGGTGCTCCTGCGAGGCGTTGAGCTGGGTCACCGAGGCGTCGGCCGCGGCGTGGGACGGTCTGCGACTCGGCGTCAACGGTCCGCGTTCCCCACTGCTCCCCCTGGATACTGCATGGCCGGAGTGTACCGGACCCCGTTCGGGTGGACCGGGGAGCGCGGCGGTTCCCGCCATCGGCGACGCGAGTCCCGTCCTGCAACCCGAGACCCGTCCACGGCCCGGTCAGCGGTCAGCTCGACGGCGTCACCCGCTGCCAACCGAATCGTTTCGACCAGTGCTGGCCGCGGTGGCGGAGGTGGATGGCGAGGAACGCCACTCCCATGCCGAAGGCCAACAGCCCCTGGACGACGAGGTCGGCCCAGGCAGTCGCCCGGGGTCGGCCGTCGGCCACGGTGACGAGCACCACGGCCAAACCGGACCCGGCGGCCAACAGCAGGACGATCCAGCGGGATCCAGTGCCGAACAGGTAGTTGGTCACCAGCACGGTGAAGGACAGGCACATCATGGCCAGAACGAGCGGGGCGAAGGCGGATGCCGCGGTGGCGAGCCGGGCCGAAAACACCAGGGTCAGGAATTGGCGCGGCACGAAGATGGAGATGCCCAGGAGCAGGATGGCGGGCACGGCCAGGAACAGCAGGGTGACCCCGAGTTGGCGGATGGCGTGCCCACCCTCGTTCCACCGGATCGTGGCCTCGGGGAGCAGGTAGGCACCGAGAGCGAGTGCACCGAACACCAAGCCCTTGGACGCCACCGAAATGGCCGCATACGGCCCGACGTGGGGATGGTCGAGCCGACCCAACAGGATCACATCGATGTTCTGGAGCAGACCCAACAGGGCAAGGCCCACGAACGCCGCCGACACGTCGGCCAGCAGCTTCCGACGGGCCAGGATCTCGCCGGGGGGGCGGTCGACCACCGGACGCTCGCTCCCGGCGTCGCGGACCACCGGTGCGGTCGACGGGTCGGCCCAGGCCCGATGGGCCAGCCAGTGGGCGTGGGCGGTGGCCACGACTTCGCTGATGAAGACCCCCAGGGCGTATCCGGCCACCCCGGCCCCTCCGACCACCAGG
>Ga0209483_1001405_pt1 | contig 18211 bp, 14 predicted proteins | sample NGEPerA_FD_184508 | JGI IMG/M metagenome (GOLD analysis project Ga0209483, IMG submission 184508) | Arctic peat soil microbial communities from the Barrow Environmental Observatory site, Barrow, Alaska, USA - NGEE PermafrostL2-A... | ecosystem: Environmental > Terrestrial > Soil > Wetlands >... | reverse complement strand
ACATCAATGAGTGCTGCAAGTTTTGCTTCTTGTCTCGGCACAACGTACGCCAATACTTCATCTGCCCAGTGGTCCGGCTTAGTGCCAGGGTGGTTTACGTACATACGAAAGATTGTAGCACCAATCTTGGGCCAGAAGAATGCGACCACACTACGATTGGTCCAATGATCAGCAGCAGAGAAGATCATGTGCGGCCTAGTCCCATCACGGAGCCAGATCGCCCTGGGCTTCTGACTAGCAGCATGAATCTCGATGGTATCGTGCTTATGGAAGGAGAAGAGTGTCGATGCGAAATATCCAGTATCTCGTGGAGCCATGATGTACGATACACGCAGGAGGTCGTCTGCTACTTCACCAAACCATTGGTCTTTGACTGCCAGGAATTGTGTAGCAAGATCAGAATGGTCAGCCACTACTGTTGCACACTCTCACGGATTGTATTGCGGATCTCAGCTTCATAGACCCACCAGCGACCATCTTCAGCCTCGTGGATGTTGCCATACCAAATGTCCATGTCCTTACCAAAGTGTGTGATGCTCGATGGCCGTGCATTGACGGTGGCATCAACGATAGCAACAGGTAGCACTACACTTTGTAGCTTCTCTACAATGCGATCCACGATCAGTGGGAAGACACTGTCCTGCTGGACAAGATCATTCGGCAGCATGTACTTGATGAAGATCCCCATCTCGTATGTATTCACATGGAACGGACCAGTAGTGTTAATGGTAGCACCAGATTGGCCAGCCATAGTCTCTTGCTTCAGTGTGATCTTGCCTGACCACACATAAATCTGAGGAGCCTCCTCGAAGTCTCCATAGACTGGCGGTGCGATCCACACTTCAGGATTGGGAATAGCAAAGCTACCATCTATTGGCGATGGAATAACTAGCCCCGTGAGTACACTCTTAGTGTACAGGCTGACACTATTCAGTGGCATTTTGATCTACTCCTACAGCTACTTCAGCGCGACTGCCCTGCCACGCGCCCCACTCCGTAGATACGAGTGCCCACAGAGAGATGAGAGTAACGAACGAGATTGAGTGCCACAGACCAGTGACCACAGAGATGGGAACCATGATGATCCAGAAGATCGTAGCGATCAGGTGGTACTCTCTGAAGTTCTTAGCAATACCTCTGTTGAATACACTCAACTAGATCACCCTGCGGAATGGCAAGAGCAGTTCAAATGCGTTCAAGTCGAGGTCACTACCTCCACCGTGGATGACGATACCTGGTTGACGTGGTACTGTCGTCGCAGAACTTCCACGAACTAGAGCCTCATGTACTGCCAGTAGAATAGTGGCACGCTGCACTACTAGAGGCATGGTGGTCACGAGAGCCGTAGCGATACCATCGACTGGACCAGCGTGTGCGAACTGTGTAGCAGCAGCAAGGTGCAGTGTACCAGGACCGTTCATTGCTAGTCCTACGCTGCCATTATCAGCAGTGCAACTTGTGACTGTAACGATCTCGCTGAACGCTCCTTCGTAGATGCCTGGCTGAATCTGTCCAAGACCAAAGCCAGTAACATCATCTACATGTAGTGCATTCACACCAGCAGCGTACCCTGTCATTAGTCCACAGTGTGGCCAGCCATTTAGATACTGTACGCTCACACGCATACTACGACGGCCTGCAGACCAATTCACCATACCAGGCGCAAGTAGGATCGCATTCGATCCTTGTGCTGATCCTGCAGGCACTGCTGAACCTGTATTCACTGGCGGGGCTTCGTCTACATCGTACTGATTACTATCGAGTGGTGCCCACACACGAGGGAAGCTTCCTGCATATCCTACCTGTGCTGACACTACAGCTAGTACTGGCCAGTTATTAGTGGTCAGTCGTGCGACCCCAGTGTTTCCATCGACTGTCAGTCTGCGCGAGGGACCGCTCTCAGTCTGTAGATCAATAGTGGCGCGCAGTGTCTGGTTGCAGTACGCCTCGACGGCGTGCGTGGCGCGCAGGCACATGTTGAATTGTTCTGCGAGTTGTGCTGCAGCACTGGCCTGCGGGCCTGGTATCGTCTTCCATGATATACCAGTGGGCGCACTGATTAGCATCGACGGGATGAGGTACGGAGTTAGACCGGCCACGCTATTTCTTTGCCTTCTTTATAGTTCGTACGCATCGGTTGCAGTACCACGCGTCTAAGTACCATTGTATATGTTTGGTGCAGTGACGGCCATGACAGCCTGTGCACTCCTCTACTGTGAAGGCGCGCGCGTACTTACTGTCGAAGCACAATGGGCACAATTGACCCGGCCTGCCCATAAGAGTTACCGCCTGGAGTAGCCGATGCCCCCACCAAAGAGCAATAGTATAACGATTACGATGAGAAGAATCTCCATTAGCGGCGTGTCCTTGCTGGCTTGCGTGTCTCTTCTGCTGCTCGTTGTGCTACACCACGGCCCATGCCTTCCATGATCCCGCGCATGTACATGCTGCCCTGCTCCTTGCTGTCACGCACATACTCCTGCTCATCAGCAGTCTGTACTACTTTCTTAGAAGACTTGGACCAACCTTGCTTCTGGCACCACTCGGCGCACCTTACACAGTCTACTACTGGCAGTGTGCGCTCATCATTACCAAACCCAGGCACTAGCTCACGCTGTGCAGGCTTCAGGAATGAATGGATGTGACCATCTTCTAGCTTGATGCTTTGTACATCACTAGGACCATACAACTTCATATTTAGACATTCTCCACTGGAGCAGGATCAACTGGGCGTGTCTGACGTGGGCGTACTGGATTAGCAACTTCAACTTCATTCCCATCTACGAGAACATTAGTATCGCTAATTCCTGCCTGCTCAGCGTTATCATCTTCGACATCGCGCTTAGTCTCTAGCTCATCTCTGGCCTCTGCAGCCTGCTCAGCATCAGCATCAGCCTTCTCAGCGTCAGCCTCACGAGCCTTGGCCTCTTCGTCATCACGATCAGATAGCCTGGCGAAATTACGTGCAGCATCAGCAAGGTCTTCAGAAGCCTGGCCACCCTTGCCAACATGTGGGAAAACACCAGCAACTTGCTCTAGCGATGCACGGGCACCATCTAGTTCTGCTGAATGACGAGCGCGCTTGGCCTCGACTGTCTCATCAGGAGAATCTTCATTCCTGGTACTGTTAAGGGCACTGAAGCCCTTGCTTGGATCGAACTTACTTAGAGCCATGTCTTATCTCCTAGAGGAACTTTTTGATGTCGGTAGCGGGTGTTGGCATCGGCATGTACGGATCATTGCACTGATGCTCTGATGGCGTGTAATACCTAATAGCTGTCGGGAGTGTAGCTCCACAGTACTTACAAATTTGATGCTTCATCATGATACCAGTTGATCGCTCCGAATGTAGTTGTTCCATGTTCTTAGTGTAGCCTACTTTATGTGAGAGCGACAGTACCATTGACTACGGTACCATCGGCCTGCTTCGCCTTGATATGGAACACGACGGTGCCGTTGGTGTCATCAAGCCAGAAGGTAAAGTCTCCAGCAGCCAATGCAGCGTCTGCAAGTGCAGCAGTATCTCCACTGAATTGTGCAGTCTTTAGTGTGTCGATCTGTGCCTGTAGTTGTTCGGTAGTCGCGACAGTACCAGCCTCGAAGTGAGCTAGAGCCTGAGCCGCTGTGAGAGCCGCGCCATAGACAGCGGCCTCATCAATACTGCCAGTGAACGTCAGGCCAGTAGTGCCACCTACGAAGAGGCCGGGCGTACCCATCGACTGTGTCTGGAAACTGAAGCCGATCAGGCCGTTGAGTAGGATCGGGACCAGCACACCATCAATAAAGAGGACCGGCACAGTGCCATTCCAAGTCACAATGATGTGATGCCACGCGCCGTCTGTCAGTTGTGGTGCAGTCCATGTGCAGGAGCCGTACAGAACTAGGAGAGCAACAGTGCCAGCACTGAGTTCGAGACGGAATCCCTTCGGCGTCCAGTCTGTGTGGCCATACTCCATGATGCCTTGGTCTGCAGTTACGGTAGTTTTGAACCAGCACTCCATCGAGCGAGGATCGTTATTCATTGGCAGACTGCCGTCATTAGCAGTGACCAGTCCTACGCTTGCAGCGCCGCTGATTGCAGCATCACCGATGACCGCACCGGGCGCACTATAGGTGGGGCTGTGATATGTGCCAGCAAGAGCCAGGCTACCAAGGTCTGCGGCTGTAGCTCCAGATGGTTCGTTCAGACGCCAGTACACGAGAGGAGTATCAGCCAGTACTGTCGCACTGTAGGATAGTCCACCACCGCCGCCAGTGTCAGTATCTGCGGCCCACACTGGGACGTTGTCACCACCGACTGTAAGTACAGTACCAGGAGCGCCAACTGCAACACGCTTCGGAGCGCCTGAAGTATCACCGATGATAATGTCGTTGACTGTAGTCATCGGGTTAGTCATGTACACAGTGTCGCTGTCTGCAGCGGGATCGGCCCATGCAGCATGGCCACTTACCATAGTGAGAATCTTAGTGTCCGCGCCCTTCGCCAATCTAGCTGGTGCACCAGATGTGCCACCGATGATCAAGTCATCCTGTGTGGTCATCGGGTTGGTCATACCACCAGTATCAGTATCGTCAAGCCACGCTAGCTGTCCTGAGGCATCTAGTGCAAGTACCTGGCCAGGCTGTCCACCACGTACAATGGAATGTCCATCACTAGTCTGGAAAACAAGAGCACCCTGGCTATCGAGATCGACTTTACTCATAGCTCTAGTTTAGCGCAGCCCCACATCTACTACAAGTTGAAACCCAGCGCACATTATTGAATAGGCAGTGTTCACAGAAGCGATCAGGCTCGTGTGCACTGAGAGCGTACGATGTCTCCTTGATCATGTCGTATTCTTTGCGCTCACTGGACTTGCGCATCTCTGCGACGTGCCTGCGGTTGGTCACTTCGATAGTGCCACTGCTGTTGGGACGATACCTCGTACCATCGCTCTCCATCTTTACAGAGTAGCAATCCTTGGGTAGCGTGAACTTGGCCATGCAATTAGTATATCAGATGATATGAAAAAGCCCTCTCGCGAGGGCATTTTCGTGGATCGAATGGCTGGTGTTAAGACCAGGGACCAACGGCTGACTTCTGTAGTCCACCGAGAAGTGCACTGTACTGTGGTGCATGGGCAACGAGTGCACCGAACTCAAACATTGAGAAGCGGTACGAAGGATCAATTACTGGCCAGGCTACTGAGAGTAGATCCTGAACCATGACCATCTCGAATGCATTGCTGTTCCGCACCGCGTTCGGTGTGGTCCATGACATGAGAGCAGCGGTGCCCTGTAGCCAACCTGGATGGACAGTGATATCGAGTAGTCTGCGAGTTACAGGGTTAACAATCTGAGAGACTGCAGTACCAGCAACCACACCGGCCATCTGATTCTGATCAATCTTTAGCTCGTACCCTGAAGTTGTGCCAATCCCGCCAGCAATGCTGACTGAGAGTGACTTGGCATCAGCACCGTCACAGAGGCATTCAGTTGGCGAGGCGCGGAATGCACCTGGACCATTGTAGACCATCTGTAGCGCGTTGTTGATTACGTTGATGTTCAACGTGTCCTGCACGTTGAGGTTGACATATCCAGCCTGGAACCCACCAGCAGGATAACCATTTGCGCCTACGAGACCATTAGCTGCCTGTCCAGAGAGGACTGAGAGCAAACCCTCGAAGCGGTTAGCGCCGTTCGTACCACTAGTAGCGGTAGGAGCAACGCGAGTTGTAGGACTAGATGCGAGAGGCACCGCGCCCTGCACGGTGTACTTAGTACCACCGACTGTCGCAAGGAAGGACTGTACAGTAGTTGCAGAAGCAACTTCAGTAGCAGTAGAACCATAGATGTTGTACTGTTGCACAGCACCAAGAGCGGCCGGTGTGATGACAACGTCTACGACGTTGACGCCACTGGTAACTAGCTCAGCAACAGCATAACCCTGAATGGCTGACTGGCCAAAGTAGTTAGCTGCAGTGACGCTGATACTTAGATCATCGTCTGTGCTGGAGAACGAGATGCCTGTCTCGCCCGCGCCAGCGGCACGAACGGTGAGAGCAACGGTCGGAGCAACGAGAGCAACTGCTGATCCACCGATCATCATGTACTCGTCTGCAAAGTGCATCTCCTGCATAAGAACTAGGTTAGCGAGAGCAGCGATGTCCTCGAAACCCTGGCCTGCGAACTGAGCTAGCCATGAGAGGCTCTCAGAAAGACCGAAGAACTTATAGGGGATGTTGAGGTCTACAGCAGACTGACTACCAGACGGTGGGATGCTTGGGAATGTACCAGCAGCACCAGTAAGGTTCATCGCTGTGTCGAAACTTGTACCAAGTGAGTGGTCGATAATACCACCAGCAGCACCAGTCTGTGATCCTGAGATCCCAGTGATGACCTTGGTACGATGACTTGTGCCGATACCCTTAACGCGGGGGATCTTTGCACGTAGTACTGTCTCGAACCAGTAGATCAACTTAGAAGGGGCTTCCAAGTCGAAGGGCACGAGGCCAGAAGCTAGAGGGCTTGCAGTCGTAAAGTTCTTGCCTAGTTCAGCGCCAACCTGGCCCATGAAATCTTCAAGAGGACTAGTGCGCCCACCATCATTGAGGAACAGTCCATACTCTGCCATGAACGAAGGATTAAGACCCTTGATGACATCGCGAGGAGCATTGATACCCTGCTTGACTGCCTTACGCATTGCAAGTTCAGCGCGCATCGCACGGTTGGTATGCTCATCAGCATCCATCTCGCGTGTTCCGCCAGTAATAACATCACCATGCTGTACACCACCGACGAGGCTCTTGTTCCAGTTTTGACCCTGGACGGCGTTCATCATCTTGCCAGTTAGGATCGAACTCGCGGGTGCACCTTCAGCAGCAGCATTGTCGATATCGGATAGAAGTTCAGTTGCCATTATTTCCTAGTGTTTTGTTACTTGTTTTTAGTTTAGTCGGTAACGCCTAGCTTAGTCAACATTTCTTCTGCGACGTAAGCATCGGTAGAGTTACCAGATGCGGCCAGACCCTTAAGCCATAGGATGCGCTGACCCAGTGCATTCTCTTGCTCTCGCTTCTGGAGGTCTTCGATTGCGATCGACTTATTAAGTTGTACCCCACGCACTGCACGCGATGGTGCCTGTGTGCCAGAGGTAGTCACTGCAAGCTGCGGTGCCTTACTCAATTCTTCGATCTGCTCATTCAACTTCACAAGTTCTGCCTCATGGGCCTTGACTAGTTCTGCTGTTTCATTTTCTTGTGTAAGGCGCTCTGCCTCAAACTTGGTAGTGAATTCCTGTGTACGCTCTGCGACAAGATGCTCCACATCAACTGTGGCTGCCTTGGTTACGTCGGCGGTGACAGACTTGTCAACGTCGAGGGTGCAGAGGCTTGGGTACACGCTGGTCAGTGCATCGTGCAGTGACTTCAGTGGTACGTCTTCACCGTAGAATGTACGGCCACTCTTGGTGCGCACGGCGTCACCAGGATCAGCACTGTCTTCGATCTTGGCACTCTTGCGCAACTCTTCACGAGCCGCAAGTGCAAAGGTAGCCTCAGTGATCTCTTCGCGATCTTCACTAGCTAGGAACTCATTGAGTGCATTGTAAGCCTTGGCGATCTCATGGATGTCATCGGCCTCTACGCCGCTGCCACCGTCCTCGCCCACTTCCTGGGAGAGTAGTGAGTACAGCATGCCACGCGCGGGCTGTCCTAGAGCAGAACTTAGACCGTCCTTCTCTAGAGTTGGGTAGACTTCCTTCAGTGCCATCGTGCTGTAAGCAGGACATGCTAGGTCGTGCAGTCTGCGCACTGCCCAACTTGCGATACTCTCAGCAACTACTGGTGCTGTAACTTCTACAGGTGTAACTACTGGTGCAGTAATCGGTACTGCAATGTCAGCAGCTACTGGTGTGGCTAGGTCCGGTGTGCTGTCACTCGGTGAAACTTCACTCGGTGCCCCTGCATCTGCTTTGGTTTGTTCTGCACGTTCGACTTCCACCCTGGTGTCGTTGTGTTGATCTTCGGGAGCGGGGGCTGGTGTGCCATTGTCTTCTACCTTATCTACATCGGCCTCTTCTTCGACGGCCTCTGTCTCATTATCTGTCTTTGCTTCTGGCTCGTCCACTACTGCCGGTGTCTCTTCAACCACAGGCTCTACTTCTGTCTCTACTTCAGTAGAAGACTTCTCTACTGCATCAACGACAGATTCGACATCACCTTCAACTGTAGATTCGTCTGCAACCCACACACTGTTAGCTCCAACCATCTTAACGAGGTTGAATGCGCAGTCAGGATTCGCAGGCCGATCCACGAGAGATACTTCTACAATCTGGCCACCGACAATACGCCCACCACGAGCGCGAGCATCCTTGACGATCTTAGCGCCAGAGATACCTACGGAGAATGCGCGCAGTGCGCCCATCTTTACTAGCTTGACTGCAGTAGGCTCACCAACATCGCTGGTCAAGCTAATGCCATCCAGGCCAATCTCAATTCCGATGCCAACACCGGCAGGATCACGATTAGGATTGTGCATGACGCGCATGTTGCCGCCAGTCTCTAGCCACTTGGTCAGTGCCTTTCCGGCCCAGCCAAGGTCTACAATCTGCTCATCGCTATCGACTGTCTCGTTGGTAGCCTTACCAAATACGCGGAGGTTATCGTTGTCGATCTCTTCAAACTTAAAGACCGGCGCGAGTTGTGTGTAGGTGATCGTGTTAGTGTTAGCCAGTAAATCTCCTTGTCATGTCTCTATCTTACTTGGTAGCTTGCGAAATGGGAAGGTTTGGGTTCGCAGCGACGAAAGAATTTACATCGACACCACTTGCTGCAAGGTCTTTCTTAGTTTTGAGCCAGTCTGCATTCTTCTGATCAGCATCAATGTTCCCTAGATGGATTGGCCCAGTGTCTGAAGCTTCAGTGATTGCATTGAATGCTTCATAGGCTGCAAGATTGTCAGCAACCTCATCGTCATCGAGTTCACTATTCTCTTCATCGGTGTAGCCGTAGACACTGTCGATGCCTAGTTGGTCCTTGACTATGCTCATGACTTAATTCTAACAGGTAGTGAACAAACTAGTGTACCTTCACCGTTGTGGAACGTGGCTGCAATCTCTTGTGCCTGCTTCAGTAGTGCGCTCTCAGGTGAGCCACCAGCAGCAACAATGGCAGCAGCGTAATCATTCAAGCCCTCACCCTTCAATGCGATAGCAAAGTTCTCTCTGAACAGCCTGCCGTGTGGTGAGGCGGTAGGATCTTGGTAGTAGGTGGTGGCGTGTGATAGCTCATGGATCAGAACGAAGTTAGTAGCTGGAGCTACATTCTCGAACACGGTGATCATGGCTGTACGATTTCGTGCCTCTGGTGTGCCAGTGTAAACTCCCCCACCTGGTATTACATCTGTCTCAGCAAATGTACCACGGCGTAGAGCATCCTTAGCTCCACCAGTGTCAGTGACATAGGCTACACATGGAGAGTGACCGAAGACACCATCGCCATACAAGTTCCACATCCTATCTACTTCATTTTGTGCCTCTACCTGGAGGTAGCCCTCTTCTGGCCACGTCTGTGCACGAGCCTGATCCTCTGCTGCATAGTCTGCCTGTGTGTCTTTCTCTTCTGTGATAGCTCTCTGCCTTTCGTCAGCCACTGCACGATCCTCTGCTGCCCAACGAGCATCAACATCTGCGCTAAACTGTGCAGCGGTAATCTGATCAGCACTGCTACTGGCTAGAGAATGTGGACCAAACGGTGACGGCATCGGTGTGTACTCTGGATTCTTCTTATTACCCCAGCGTGGATCATCTTGTGGCCCACCCATGATGTACCTAGTGGCGTAAGCTGGATCGTCATGCTTCATTGGGCGTACTTGATCCCAGATGATTGCCTGTACCTGGTTAGGTGTAATGCCAGGAAATTCCTTCTGCAGTATGTCAGTGAGTGCAAAGTAGTGCGCGGACAGAATGAAGTAGCCAGCATCCTTATTACGAATGAATTGCTCTACCTGCTTCCCTGACATAAAGTTGTGCATCATGGCACGCGCTGCATGTCGGTCGATAGTAACGTAGCGTCGGTCATTGGGATCAAAGATGTTCGAGGCGAAGGAGCGTACCTTGTTCCCTCCCAGGTTATCATTGATAGCTCTTGGTATAGCGTCGCCACGCGCGCGTGCAATCTTCAATCCACCCATAGCCTGCTCTGGCATGCCGCCAGTACCTAGTGGGCTAATCGTCAAGTACTGCTGTAGCATAGGATTAAGATCATCATAGTTGTACGTGCCAGGCTTCGATGGTAGTTGTGCGGTATGTACAGTCTCCTTACCTCCCTTGGTCTTGCTCGTGCCACCATCTGGCCACTTGAACATCAATCCCTTGCCAGTGCCAGTCATTTCTTTTCTTAGTTTATCCAGACGTTCCTGAGAGAAGACATGGCTCTCATTAGTGTTCGCATCCTTGATGAGCGCCATCGCCACCATGATGTTCGGGTACTTCATGACCCCATCCTTGTTCGTGGACCAGGACATATTGTTAGACATGATGGCAATGATGGCGACTGCCTGTGCTTCGGTAGCCATCGGTGTGCCGTCAGCGTTCTTGGGAATTGCTGCCACGATCTGTGCGCGCTCGTGAGGGTACCACACCTTCGTTAGTTCTGCTGGTGTAGCGTGCCTGAACGCTGCCATTAGTTGTGCTACAAGTTCGCTACTGACGTGCTTGTCATTAAGCATCAGTCCAAGTGAAGCGAAGTTCTTAGTCATGTTCTCTACTGCCTTAGTAGTAGGTGGTCCATCAGGATACAGGCTCGACGGGCCGAAGCCGAGTGCACCAATGTGTGGTGGGAAGACACCATCACCAGTGACGAAGTCATAGGCACCACCGATGGCGTGCGTAGCTGCACCAACATTCTCGGCATCTTGTACGCTGTTCACCATGATCGTTGGATCAATCTGAATCTGATGCAGTGCCGTATCGTGGAAGACACCCAGGTGGGCACTAGCCATCGCAAGCTGTGGAGCGAAGTGTGTTAGGGCCGTATCGAGTGCCGTCGAGAACTGCTCGAAACTTGATCCCTCTGGGATAGAGATGCTCGCCTGGTGTGGTTCCTTGACTGACACTGCGAACACTGGTGCCTTGTCGGGCACTATTACTCCAGTGTGTGTGTCAATACTCATACCTCCCCACGGCTTCTGTACCTCGGAGAACATTGCTAGCCGTGGCAACGACTGTGTAGCAGTAGGTTCAGATGGATGTGCCTGTCGATCTGCGACGAGTGCAGCACCACTGAGAGCGTGGACCTGGTACTCTTCTGCACTCACTGCACGAGAACGTGGATTGTCATTCATCTCTTCAGCGGTAATCGGACGCGGTGGTGCCCTACTTGACTGGCCTAGTGGTACAGGAGTGGCCGGTGCAGACTGCTCACTGGGTGTCTCTGGTCCCTTCTCCTTACCGACTGCAACACTGGGGATACCGTTAGTGTCAGCGTACGCCTGTGCACTCTGAAGAAGATCATTGATGGACATGTCAATGCGCGTGACATTCATTGCTGTGCCATTGCCCATGATGCCGTCCTCACTATCGAGGCCGACCATAGCTGCCCAGGTGTGGTGCCCGTCGAGGATGTAGTTGTCGCGGCTGATCACGATAGGACGTGCTGCAAGTTCGTCGGCCTTGCCTGCCATGATCTTACGCATCATGCCGCCCACCTTGATGCCATCAAGTTGATCTTGTGTAGCACGAAGGTATGCGGGCTGCTCTGTCTCGTGCGTGACCCTGATACCTTGATCTACTAGTGACTGCACATAGTTGTCAGTGAGGTCCACCGAACCGAAATCATTACGTGGTGTAAGGTCAGCCACTGACCCCGGCACTGGATTCTTAGTACTGAGTTGTGGCATCTGGATACGGTGCAGCCCTATGCTCTCCTGTGTGAAGAGGTTAGTACCCTTGACTGTGACGAGATTGAGATCAATAGGTTCAGCGTCCTTGCCTGCAGCCTCTGCCTCCTGTGCCTTGTCGTGCAAGATGCCGAGTAGTGTAGCGAGTTCTCGTGGCTGCTCTAGCTGTACTGGCATTCCCATCGACATAGCCTGGTATGCAGCTTCTGGATTGTGTGTGTGCATAACGCCATTTCGTATAACACCACCAGGATCTTGTGCAGTCATTGCAGCGACATGCTCATCGGTGAGGATTGCAGCATCATGTGTAGGTTCTGCATGGCCAGCGTAAATAGCATCAGCCTCTGCCATTGCATCACCAAAAATGTTATTAACACTGAAGTCAACTCCAGGCTTTGTCTCTCCAAATGCTGCAGCGTCCCCACCAGCGGCTGCATATTCGGACTGTGTTGAGCCGACACTCTGTAGTTGTCTGACATTAACTGTGTCTGACTTGCGACCATGTCCACCGATGACTGTGGCCTCATTCTCATCCTGGCAGCCGATACCAGTAGCTGCGCACGACAAGATGCGGGCAGCAGGAATGTCAGCACTGAGGACGAAACTTCCTCCACCATTATCGTTGCTTCGTGCAAACTGAACGGCCTGTCCTGCGTCAGTTGACCATGCCGTAATAGGATTATGATCAATAGTAGCTGGTCTTTTACTTGCAGCAGCAGCCTCATGTTGCCCTTGGGCAGTAGCATTCTGATCGAATCTTTCTGATGCTGCTCCCACTGTCAATGGACTGGAATTAGCGTCAGATTCATCGAATCCAATCCCACGATACATGGTCACAGACTTGATTCCTAGATCAGCTAGTGTCTTCTGTGTGTAAGCGTACATTGCAGCGATAAACTTGGAGGCATCTGCCATGCGAGAATCGAACGTGGTGATTTCAGCGAGTACAGGAGCAGGGTGAGTACCATCAGCAGTTGTTATCATCACCGGAGGAGAAGTCATGTCTCCGAAGACATTATGAGCATGAGTGTCGAGGAATGCCTGCGCGCGCACGTCGATCGCTGATTGATTGTCCGCCTGCGCTTGCATAAAGTCCCCCGGTGACACACCGAACTGTGCTGCCGCTGCCATCTGAAGTGCGATGCTGTCGGGCTGTGTGTCGGAGCTACTTCCTGCCCACGTAGCGACGAATTCATTGGTGCGCTCCTTACTCAGACCAGAGCGTCTGGCAAGTGCGGTAGTTACCTGTTCTTTAAGTTCACTAGCCTCGATACTTGCTACTGCATTATCGTAGTGGACAGTACCATCTCCTCTGTATCCAGCAATAGCTTGTGTTGGCTTGACACCCTGATCAATCAGATCGTTCAGCTTCTTGTTGCCATCGTTAGTGAGATTCGGGTCAGTCCTACGATGTGTTGCCCTGATGGTGTTACCAGCAGGGGCATCCTTATCATCATCTAGTGCGTGAGGATTCTTTGGTGCTGCTGGTGCAGTAGGATCAGCCACCCTGGTGTCTGGTGGAGTATCGAGATCATGAGTAGGAGATGTGTAGTCCTGTGCACCACTACCAGTCCTGGTCGGCCAATTCTGGCGTGTTGCAGGATTGTGGTTGCGCCCATCATCATTGCCAGTACCTGGTGTACTTGGTCCACCCACTGTAGTGAACTCCCCACCAGCAGCCCCAGTAGGCTTATGCTGGGAGTTAAACTTCTGCCGATCTTCAAGTGGGAGTAGAGGTATTGCATGGCACACTATTAGAATCTGTCCATTGACTAGCACAGCGCCAATTGCAGTGTCACCCTTAGTCAATGCTTCTGATGGGCTAGCTTGATTTACAATCCACTGTGCCTGGCGTCCGTATCCCTGGCCTGTGAGTATATTGATGAATGTCTGACGAAAGTCTGCACCGTGTCCCATCACTCCAGTGTTGGCCCATGAGATTGCGTGGCTCATCTCGTGCATCAGGACTTCAGGTGTCTGCCCACCATAATCTACTCCTGTTACATGTCCAGCAGACACTAGTTGTAGTTCAACATCGGTGCGAGGGCTGTCAGCGTCTGTGCGACCTAGATAGGAATGAGGAGTATCTACAAACGACACTACTGGTGGCAAATGAGAATCAGTCTTGGGACCATACTTCTTCCACAGATTGTCGGCCAACTTCTGTGCTTCTTCCTGTGATGCGAACACCTTATTGATAGTGATGTACCCACGACGCACTACAGGATCAGTTAGCAGAGCAAGACTTTCTATGTCACCACGGATGATTCCCTCTGCTGAATAGACGGCATTGGCATCACGGTGTTGATTCAGAATAGCCTGAGTGTCAACATAGCCATGATCTCCTGGTCCTGCATCAGCATCGCCAGGAGCAAAGCGTCCATGATAACCGTGGACTTCATCGCGCTTACGTGTAGTGTATGCACCAGTAACTGCAGAGTGGTGACGCTGTTCACCAGTATCCACGCGCATGAACATCTCTAGACCACTGAGTTCTTCTCCAGTCGTTGCATCTGTCAGTGTACAGTTGCAGCCGAAGTGTGGCCGGTCAGGAAGGTCAGTGAGGTCGAACTCCTGACCATTGAGTTCCTCACAGTCATCACATGGGAAGTTAGGATCACTGTCTCGCTGTGGATTGGTGTGCCATATGATCGTGTCCGTCTGCCATGACTTTAGCAGTGCATCTGCAAACACCAGGGGGTTGCGTTCGTAGAGTGCATCGGCAAATGCTGTGCCGCTACTCCTGTAGAGAACGTCTGCGAAGATCATCAAACTTCTCCAGTACGTCGAGGCATTCTCCACTGTTGGACTTGGGTGTTAGCTCGCCAACCAGAAGATCAATCTGTGGATCATCTACTACGGCCTTCATCAAGTGTGCAATACCATCGAGCATGCCCCACTCACTGATGTTACCGTACCGTGCGCGACGGAGTAGTACTGCAGTAGCCTCTGCTACCTCTGCGTAGATAGGATCACCTTCCCTCTCTATTTCGCTCTGCACCATTTTGATAGTGCTAGCTAGTCCGCGTACAGGTAGATTCTCTGCAACAATCTGCAGTGCGCTATTACTTAGGTACGTAGTCTCGAACTTCTTGATGTCTCTGCCGTGACGAATGTATCCGCGTAGCTGATCTAGCTCTGTCATTGCAGACTTGGTAGTTGGCTGATCAGAAGGTGGTGCCACTGATCCTGGTGCTGGCATGCTATCGTGCAGCGGTGAGCTAGTATTCGGATTAGGTGTATTGTCAGTGCGACCACCAGAGCCACCAGTGGGATCAGGATGTGTAACGCCACCAGTAGCTCCTTCTCCAACATCAGGGTTCGTGTTCTCACTATTACTGTCAGGGTCTTCGTTCTCAGTTACGCCACCAGCAGTGTCGATGTCACGGATCTCAGGATTGTTGACATCAGGGTTGGTCGTATCTGTAGCAGGAGCAGCGAGAGATACAACACCGTCTGGTGTTTGCACAGTTGGCATCGCAGTGAGAGGAAGTCCCCACGGCTTCCAACCATGTTCGAGACGAATCTCATCACGCGTGCGTAGTCCACCAGCCACTAGCAATGTCTCGGCTGCTAGCTTCTTGTCTGGATCAACCTCTGCTTCGAGGCCAAGCCACTTCCACTGCATGTCCTTCTGGCCTGCGAACTTCTGTAGTACCAGATCGAACAGGTTGCGCTTCAGGAACATGAGCAGTGGCTTAGTTGCAGTACGGTTGCTAGCGTTCGCACCGATCTGTGCCATGTGTGCTGAGCCAGCCATACCACCAGACGAGCCAGAACGTCCTGGCATCATGCCCATCTCCATAGCAGTAAGGCCGAAGACACCAAGGATCTCCTCCTTGTTGGCCATGTCGTAGTTGTCACTGAATGCGTTGGGCTTAGTCTCTTCTGCTTTAGAGTTAGCAGGCAAGACTGTCACCTGATGCCGTGCGCCGATGTCACCGATAGTAGCGTCGAGACTGTCCTGCCACTGACGAACTTGCTGTGGAGTATCAGCATTACCAATGATGACCCACGATGCAGGGACGTTACCCTCGGTGTAGTACGTCTTGGCGTACATCTGCTTGGACATCTCAATAGTGGCTGGGAGGAGTACACTCTCAACGTGTGACAGACCGTAGGGACTGATTGTGCGTCGATGGTACGGGAGGTACAGCATCTGGTCACCACGTAGTGCAGACTGTGGTACTCCTAGCTCATTGTCCATCTCTTCGTCAGTGATGATGTCCACCATGTCAACGCGTGGGACACCGAAGATGTACTGCTGGAATGCGACTGCTGGTGGCTGAGGACGCCCACCCTGGAGGTCGAGCATCGGACGAATAGTCTCTCCAGCAATTAGGGCGAGCGCGGCGAGGTCCGTACCGAATAGGCCGTGACCGGGCACGCGTGGAGGCGCGATGTAGATGCTCAGTGCATCAATTACGAACACGTCTTCAAGCGCGGCGCGCAGCCATGAGTGGAATGTGTCGAACTCAGGATCTGGTCTTTGGAAGAATGCGATAGCCTGGGCACGACGGTACTGAAAGTCTGCACGGTCAACGTCATCGAGGATACTACTCGCTGCATCAATCGTAGGAACGATGTCCCACTCTAGTCCGAGAATCTCTTCGATGCGCTTGTCTATGCACATACGTAGGAACGAAGACATGTCAGCGAGTGCACGCAGTGTAGCGAACGAGGTAAGGCGTGTGCCCTCTGTACCAGGAGGCTTCGGCATGTTCCAGGTTGGAGGATACTGCCAACGTCGAGGCTGTGCACGATTTAGACCTTGCGGTGCAGTATCTACTGGAGAAGGACGTACAGGAGTGGCTGGCCCGAATGTGCCATGCTCAAAGTCTTCAGGTGGTCGAGCCAACGCTACAGGATCACCGGCAGTCCATGAGCCATACGAGTTCTGTGACTGACCTCCACCCACCATTCCGATACCCATCGCACGCACGATCTGTGCGCGTGCAGCATTCTTGTCGCGCTCAGAGCGCATCTTCGCCAATGTAACTATGGCATTGGGATTAGTTTGTGCCACCGCCGCCTCTTAGTCTGGAAAGGTACTGTGTGAAATTCTCATTCTCTTTCATTTCAGGAGCCGTAGCTACTGCAGCAGGAGTAGTCTCTTTCCTCATTTCACTTACAAGCTTGGCATGCTGAAGCATAGTCTGAAGGTGAGACTGAAGTGCGCCCGCCATCTGCACTGCATACTCTGCTGCAATGCCTGCCTTGATCAGCTTCATATAGTGGAACGCAATAGGATCAGTGAACTTCTCACCCCACTCCGCATCTATCTGGTCATACCGTGCGATGTCACGAGGATCTAGATTCTCTACTAAGTCTCCACGAACTCGTTGGGATCAGCGGGATACACTGGAGCAGTATCACTAGCATTTGGTGTTGTGTCGAACGGTTCATTCTTCTCTGCCAGCTTCTCTGCAGCAGCAATTTCCTTGTTACGCTTGTTCATCGCACGGTTAGCCTTAGTGAAGTACTTTGGCCAGCAGGCGTCGAGGCTGCGTCCCCATGATTCTACTGAACGATCATAGGAGACAATGCCAAATTGGCCATCTGTCTGTGCAAAGATGAATACGAGCGCGCCTACATTTTGTTTCACGGGCAACTTACTAGTCTTCACTGGCATATTATTTCTCCTTGTCTGCTTCAAGTTTAGCATTCTCAGCCGCTAATACTATCTCTGCTAGTTCTTCTGGCCATATCACACCAGTAGCATCCCACGTCTTCCAGAATTCTACCTCGATAATTTGGCCCGCTGGAGCGAAGACCAGGCGCTTAACACGAGGACATGCGCGGTCGTGGATACCCCTGCAGTGTGTGCACTGTGGAGACTTGGTGGGGTCTTTCATCTCATCGAGAAAGTACTTAGCAGTCTCCAGAGATATAGGCACTGCATCTGGCACCGTCTTCTTCTTATCCCACATACTATGATTCTACAGTATCGGGGATCTCATACTTCTCGTCACTGTCTTCTATAGAGCGTGGGTTGCCACAGCGCGGGCACGGTCGTGTTAGTCCAGTCCTCTCAGTGCATGTGTACTTGCGATGGCATTTAGTACATGTGACTAGGCCGTAAGCCTCATCGACATTACCTCCACGCTTGCCAACCTCAATAGCTGCGTACGCTGTAACGTCCACCTGGTCGTCGTGCTTGCCAGCATCGAAAGTGTACAACTCCTCCTCGAACCTACTGGCCCAACTAGCATTGGCCGGGATGTAAATCTGGCCGCTCTCCCACTTTATGCTAGCCTCGATGGCGCGCGCCACCTTATCGCCCTTCGCTATCAGTTCAGTGATGGGCATGCCCGCTGCGCGCGCATTCTTTACG
>Ga0209483_1001404_pt1 | contig 18213 bp, 9 predicted proteins | sample NGEPerA_FD_184508 | JGI IMG/M metagenome (GOLD analysis project Ga0209483, IMG submission 184508) | Arctic peat soil microbial communities from the Barrow Environmental Observatory site, Barrow, Alaska, USA - NGEE PermafrostL2-A... | ecosystem: Environmental > Terrestrial > Soil > Wetlands > Peat... | reverse complement strand
GATTCCAACAACGCCGCGGTTAAACAAGTTGTAGCTGAGAACGGGGTGATTTCCACTTCGCCGACGATCAACTCCCTGGCCACGGGAGTCGATGCGACTGGAATTGCGGTCGATGCGGCAGGCGACATCTTTTTCACGAACGGTTCGGCGGAGATCGATGAACTTGCCGTTGAGACAGGCTCGCCGGTGAAGGTCGCCACTGTTGCCAATCTCATTGGCCTTGCCATCGATGGTGCCGGAGACCTCTATGTACCCGACAATATCAACAAGGCAGTGTACGAAATTGTGGCTGTAGGCGGGGTGATTCCTGCCAATCCCACGCCTGTGACTTTGGGCACGGGATTTAGCAGCCCGAATGGTGTCGCAGTCGATGGCGCCGGGAATGTTTTTGTTGCCGATAGCGGTTCGGTTGACGAGTTCAGCGTCCAGACGCCGCCCACCATCACGTTTACTTCGACGGCAAACGGCAGCACCAGCTCCGATAGCCCGATGACGGCGGCGGGACTTGCCCGCAACTGACGCCAGCTTCGGCGACTCCTCTGCCGCTGGCCGCCGGTACGACCTGCACGGACCAGATCAGCTTCGAGCTGCCTGCCGGGGGTCCCCAGGGTCCATTCACAGGCACCCTGACTTCTACCGATAACAACCTGAACGTTGCGGCGGCGACGCAGGCGGTTCCGCTGGCCGGCGGCGTTGCTTCTCCCACGATTGTCGTGCCGGACGTCTCCGCCGTGGTGGATACGACCGCCGTCCCGCTGTCGGCGACGATTACCTACAACGGCGTGATGCCGAACGTTACGGGCACGGTGACCTTCACCGTCAACGGTCTCCCCGCCGGAGGGATTACAGCGACTTGCACCGGGGCTGCATCGCCGCTGACCTGCACGGCGACCTACGATGATTCGAGCCTTGCCGCCGGGGGCGCGGGCTACAAGATCGTTGCCAACTTCGCTGGCGATACCAGCAACAATCCGGAAATGGGAAGCGGGACGCTCACTGTTAACCCAGGGACGCCGGGTATGACACTCGTCACCTCGGGCAGCCCCGCTACGGTGGATACCCCGCTGACCTTCACCGCGACCGTGACGCCGAACACCGGGACCATCATTCCGACGGGTACGGTGAGCTTCACCTCGACCCTGGGCGCCGGTTCGCCTACGGCCATTGCTGCCAATTGCACCAATGTCAGCCTGACGGCGGGCGTCGCGACCTGCACGACCGCCGATGCCAGCGCGTTGGCGGCGGGTTCGTACACCATTACCGCGAACCTCGCGGCCGACACAAACTTCATCGCCCAATCGGCTACCGTGGCCCAAACGGTCACACAGGCGACGCCGGTCGTGGTTGTGACCACTTCCAATAACTCGGTCCCGGTCAATGGCTCGATCACGTTTACGGCTACGGTGACGCCGAATACCGGCATTACCCCGGGCACGGTGAGCTTCACCTCGACGCTGGGCGCCGGTTCTCCTACGGCCATTGCCGCCAATTGCACCAATGTCAGCCTGACGGCGGGTTCGGCGACCTGCACGACCAGCGCACTCAACGCGGGCTCCTATACGATAACCGCGACCGTTCCGGCCGATGGCAACTTCAACCAGGCCTCCGGCAACGTGCCCCAGGCCGTGACCCCCGTGACGCCGGTGGTGGTCCTCACCACAACCGATGCCGCGCCGACGGTGAACGGACCGGTGACACTGACGGCCACTGTGACGCCGAACGCGGGTATTGTTCCGAACGGCACGGTGACCTTTACCACGACGCTGGGCGCCAGCACGACAACGCTATGCTCCTCCGTTGCGCTTGTACCGGGCACGGGGCCGACCCTGACGGCGACCTGCCCGACCACCACTCTGCAGGCCGGCACGAACTCCATCGGCGCCAGCCTTGCGGCCGACACGGGCGACACCAACTTCGCCGCCGCAACCGCGACCGCGATCACTGAGAATGTGAGCCCAGGGACGCCGGTGCTGACGACTACGTCTTCGGTTACCGGCACGTCCCCGCTGAACGGCTCGGTGACCTTTACGACGACCGTGACGCCGAACAGCGGGATCACTCCGGTAGGCGGGGTGAGCTTTACCATGATGCTGCCTGGCGGCTCGACCTTGCCCATTGCTGCCAACTGCACGGGTGTTGGGCTGCAAAACGTGGCGGGCGCCCTGACGGCGACCTGCACCACCACCTTGCTGAACGCGGGCGCGAACTCCATTGTCGCGAGCATTGCCTTCGATAGCAATTTCAATGCGGCAAGCGCGCCCGCGATTATCCAGAACGTAAGCCAGGGAACGCCGGTCTTGAGCCTGAACACCGCCCCAGGAGTCGTTACGGTAAACGGCCTGGCGACAATCACGGCTACCGTCACGCCGAACGCGGGCGTCGTTCCGTCGGGCACATTGGTCTTTACCACCACGTTGAACGGCACAACCACTCCGATTGCCGCTTGCACCGCTGTCCCGCTGGTAGCCGCCAGCGGACCCAGCCTGACCGCGACCTGCAAAACAGCCGCCCTACAGGCTGGCGGGAACGCGATTAACGCCAGCTTTGCAGGCGACAGCAACTTTGTTCCGGCGACGATTACAGATGGCATACTCCAAACGATCAATACCGCGACCATAACGCTGGCTGTCGTTTCGTCCGGGTCACCGTCGGTCGTGGACCAGCCGGTGACCTTTACCGCGACGCTCTCCTCCGCGCTGTCGTTCACCACCGTGCCAACCGGGACCGTGACCTTCACGGCCAACGGAAATGATATCCCAGGCTGCGAGGCGGTGACGGTGAGCGCCACGGACCAAACCGCGAAATGCACCACCAGCAGTCTGGTGGCGTTTCCCGATCTCATCGTCGTCAATTACGTTTCGGGCGACTTCAACTTCAACAACGTAAATAACGCTGCGCCAATCACCCAGACCGTTAACAAGGATGCGACGGCCATTGCGGTCATCTCCAGCGCGTCGACCACCGCGGTCGTCAACCAGACGGTGACTTTCACTGCGACCATCACTCCGAGCGCTCCGGGTGTAGCTTCCCCGGCCAGCGTGCCCATAACCGGAAGCGTCACCTTCACCCAGGGCGGAACGCCCGTCTGCAACCCGGTGTTTAAATCCAACGCCGACGGGACCGGGACGGCTTCCTGCTCGGTAGCGTTCACCGGCAACTTCCCGTCCACCCCCATCGTCGCGGTCTACAACGGCGACACGAACTTCAGCACCAGCAACTCGAGCGTAAACCAGACGGTCTCGGCAGAGCCTACGACTACGACGGTTGCTTCGCAGAAAAACCCCTCGCAGGTCAACGAGCAAGTTACCCTGACTGCGACGGTTACCTTCACCGCCAGCAGCGGCGCGACTTTCTCTCCCGTAACCGCTGCTCCGCCGTCGGGTACGGTGTCCTTCAGCGATTCGCTCGATGTGGCGGGCAGTCCGTTCTGCGTTACCACGATCACCAACGGAGCACCCTCTCCGGTGACCTGCCTCAACCACCCCTTCCTTACGGCGGGCAACCACGTCATTACCGCAACCTATAGCGGCGACTCCAACTTCGCCACCAGCACGTCAACCGTCATTACGCAGCAGGTGAATGCCTCGGGCACCACGGGCATCCAGGTCGGGACAACGACGCCAACGCTGACGGTAGACCAGAGCGCCACCTTTACCGCGGTCTTTACGCCCCCCATACTTACGGGGACACAACCAGCGGGAACGGTCTCGTACTTTGATTCGTTGGTTGGCCTGAGCGCGATTCCCACCTGCGCCAACCTCGCGGTCACGGCGGCGGGCACAATCCCGGACTGCGTCGAGACCATGCTGGTGGCCGGCACGCACAACATTTCGGCTGCCTTCACTCCCCAGGCCGGCAACTCGAACTTCCAGATAAACCCATCGCCGATCTTCGCGCAGAGCGTCGCTCAGAATGCGACGACGGTGAACCTTACTTCCCCCACCGCTCCCAGCGTCGTCGACCAGGTCGTGACGTTTGCGGCCACGGTTACGCAAGGTACGCTGACTCCGCCGGGCACGGGAACGACTACCCCATCGGGCACCATCAGTTTCACCTCCACGGGCAGCGCGACGCCAATTTGCTCGGCCACAGTCCTGCCGGCGACGGGCGTGGCAACCTGCACTGCCCCATTCACGGCGGTTGGAACGTACAACGTGACGGCAACCTATTCGGGTGATACCAACTTCAAGGTCTCCGCTTCGACACCGCCGTTCCCGGAGGTGGTCGTCAAGGCAAGCACAAGCGTCGGTCTCAGTGGCGCAACCCTGTCTACACCAGCTTCGCCGGCAGTCAACCAGTCGGCCACTTACAGCGTGCTGATCTCGGTCGCGGCACCGGCCATCGACACCGCCGCCGGATCGGCGGTACCCGCGGGCACCGTCACATTCAACTACGTTCTGAATGGCGGCGCTTCGACACTACTTTGCTCCGGCCCGGTCTTGACGACGAGCGGCGTATCGTCCGCAAGCTGCACCACCCCACTCGGGGCGGCTGGAGCGTACACGATCACCGCGAACTATAACGGTGATGCTAACTTCGCCATCAGCACGACGACCTTCCCACAGACGATCGGGTTGAGCACGACCACCACTAGCATCACGAGTGTGATTCCGACAAACACTCCGGCGGTGAACGCACTGGTGTCGCTGAACGCCACTGTCACTCCCACCAACGCCGGTTCCACGATACCGTCCGGAACGGTTACTTTCACCGATAGCAATCCGCCGAATGCAGACGGAACGTGTGTGAGCACCCTGGCATTAGACGGATCGGTACCCCCATGTCCCTACAGCTTCACCACATCCGGGATCCACATGCTCACGGCGAAATACTCTGGCGACACCAAAGGTTTCAGCACGAGCACCTCCGCACCTTTCTCAGTGACCGTCGGCACTGCGGGTGCGTTGAACGTCGTGGTTGGGACCACCACGCCGACGGTCATTGTGAACCAGACCGCAACCTTGACCGCGAGCTTTTCGCCCCAGCCGACCGGAACACAGCCGTCTGGAACCGTCTCGTACTTTGACTCTGTGCTTGTAACTGTAACTCCAACTCCTCCGGGTGTAACCCCGAATCCTACCGGGGCGATTCCCAATTGCAGTGGTCTTGCAGTCACGACCACAAGCCCAGCTACAATTCCCAACTGCGTCGAGACTATGCTGGTGGCCGGCACGCACAACATTACGGCGACTTACTCTGGCGACGGCAACTTCATCGGCATCAACTCGTTGGCCTTCCCTCAGTCCGTCGCTCAGAACACTACGACGGCGACGGTGACTTCTCCGGCATCGCCCAGCGTCGCCGACCAGCCGCTGACATATACGGCCACGGTTACGCCCGGCGTGCTTGCGCCGCCGCCGGCTTCGGGAACAAACCCAACCCCAACCCTCCCGACCGGCACCGTCGCGTTTACTTACACACTGAATGGCGTTACGACGCCTATTTGCTCTCCCACCGTCACGACGACGGGCGGCGTAACGCAGGCTACCTGCACCACTCCCCTCAGCGCCCCCCTCACGACGCCTGGAAATTACACGGTGACGGCGACCTATTTGGGCGACACCAACTTCCAGGCCTCTGCTCCGGCCACGAGCCCGCTGGTCGTCAACCAGGCCAGCGTGACCGTTGTTTCCAGCGCGACTACGCCACCTTCGCCAGCGGTCAATCAGCCGGCTACTTACAGCGTGCTGATCTCGCCCGTGGCACCGGCCAACGACACCCTCGCCGGATCGGTACCACCCACGGGCACCGTCACATTCAACTACGTTCTGAATGGCGGCGCTTCGACACTACTTTGCTCCGGTCCGGTCTCGACGACGGGCGGCGTGACATCCGCAAACTGCCCTGCCACACTCTCGGTGGCTGGAACTTACGCGATGACCGCAACCTATAACGGCGACACTAGCTTCAGCGGCAAGGCGATAAACTTCTCGCAGACGATCGGGGCGAGCGCGACCACCATGACCCAGCCCACTGTGGCTCCCTCGGGCAACCCAACGGTCAACCTAGGCGTTACGTTGAGCGCTACGCTCAATTTCGCCACTACCGGTACAGCGACTCCGACAGGAACGGTCACCTTCACCGATACCCTCGGAGGAAATGTGGTCGGCACCTGTCCGAGCATACTGGCGGCTGGCATAGCGCCCCCGTGTCAGTACACCTTCACCTTGGCAGGAAACCACACACTTACAGCGAGTTATCCCGGCGACAATAACTTCGGCCCCAGCTCGGCAAGCACCCCTGTGACGGTCAACCCGGCGGCCACCACGAGCATCGTCGTTGGAACTGCAACGCCGTCGGTCGTCGTAAACCAGAGCGCAATCTTGACGGCAGCCTTTACGCCAAAAATAACTGGGGCGACACAACCGCAAGGAACGGTGGCGTACTTCGATTCCGCCCTCGTAGGCACGGGCAACTCCACTGGCGCAATTACCGGCTGCACCACCCTGGCAGTGGTAAATAACACTCCCCCCAACCCGCCCACGATCCCCAACTGCACAGAGAGGATGTTGGTGTCGACGTTTTCGGCGCCGCACAACATAACGGCCGTATTCACTTCATCCAACACCAACTTCGCTGGTATCGTATCGCTTCCGTTCCCGCAAAACGTCACCCAGGAGGGTACGAAGGTTGGTGTGGTCACCGCGGCACCAAATCTGCCGGCGCTCTCATTGGCGGTGGGTGTACCGGCTACCTACAGCGTGCAGATCTCGCCTGCGCCCGTGAGCGGAACCATCGACACTGGAACGACGCCGCCTACGGGGAACGTGACCTTCACCGATCCGGCGGATACCTCGATCAAGTGCGTGGCGAGCCTGACTACAGCGGATAACGGACTAGCGACGTGCTCGCCCGTGACCGAGACGACCCAGGGGCCCCACACGATTTACGTGAACTACGCTGGCGACACTAACTTCAGCAAATCAGAAAACCTAACGGGCATTGTGACGATCGGCGCCGCTACGCCGCACGTCGGGTTGACATCTCCATCTGCGCCTAACCCCCCCGTAACTGGAAACCCCACCAGCATTGCGACGCAAACCGTTACCTTCACGGCTACGGCCACCGGCCCCGGCGCGCCTCCATCTGGTGACTTCGTTTTCACCACCCAGGCGGTTCTCACCACCCAGGCACCCCCTCCTCCCTGTGTCGCCCAACTGCAGTCGGTCGGCGGGACGCAGTCCTGCGTGATGACGTTCCCCCCCAACGTTTCCTCCAACGTCTCCGGAGACTACACGGTTACGGCGACCTATAACGTTGACAAACTTGATCCTAACTACTCTCAGGCTGCCCAAAGCATAACCCAGACGATCCTGAATTTCACCCCCGCGATGCTTGTGAATGGCAATTCGTTTGTAGTCCCCCCGACGGCGGCTTCTTCACTCACACTGGCGCAGGCCACCGCCATCGTGGGGCCAAGCAACTCCTTCAAGCAGTTCAGCAACACGAGCTTGGGGGACGGTTTCATACCGCTTCAGACGACCGTGGCCACGCTCTCTTGGACGCCTCTGATTCCGCTCACTAGCGAGTCGGCCTCTGTCACCGCTTGCACTGTCTACGTCACCCCCACTCCCCCCGCGCTCCCGACGGTCCCCGTCCAAGGCATCACATGCGTTCCCAACAACCCGGACCCGAGTAAAATAAGCACTGGCGTACTCGTTACCACAACGGCAACGAATAGCGCAACGACAACTACGCAGGCAGGCGATTACGTCGCCGTGGTGACAGTCGAAGACTTCAGCAATACTGCCCTGTTCCACACTGCGCAGATGAACGTCACCGTCATCGCCCGGCCGACCACGTTATTTGTGGGTTCCGTCGGCAGCAACTCCACAACATTTATCCTTCCGCCGACGCTTGCGAAGTCCTCATCGACGCTCACTTGCGATAGTAGCAACGTCCTAACGGCCGCCGCCGATGGAACGTATGCACCGGCGGCTGGCCACAGCACGTTTGCCCAAATCGGGATAGCGTGCTTGGTGTCTGGGCCGGATGCGACCGGTGCCTACAAGGTAACGATCACGGCCGGTCAGGGGACCGCCAAACTGGAGATTGGGAACAGTGCGGTCATCGCCGCGACGCTGGGAGCGCCGTTCCTGCTTCTATTCGGTCTGTTGCCCGCATTCAGAAAGCAACGGAAGCTGCTGGTTCGGAGCCTCGGGATGTTCTTGATGGCAATCGCCATCCTGCAGACTACAGGGTGCGGCGGCGGCAGCTTCCTCAACCCGAATCAAAATAACCCGTCGGCTTTCACCGGCTCCTATTTGATTCACATCGTGAACTCTGCGGGTGCGACCGTTGCCGAGATCCCGGTGTTCATCAGCAATGCCACGACGACAAACTAGGCAGCGAAGGCCGGCGAAGGCATCGCCGGCCTCTTCGATATGTAGAGAATTCTTGTGATGCAAGCATAGGAAGCCGGCCCCGTTTTCCGAACACCTACCAGTGATGAATTCAAGCAGATGGGCGTTGCAGTCCCGGCAGCTAACGAGGAACCGCAGAATGAAGGAGAATATGATGAACGTCGGCCGGAAAATGATCTTTATCTCCGTGGGGTGTTTAGCCTGTGTCGCGGCGAAGGCACAAGTGGATTGCAGCACTGCGACCAAGCTGATCTGCCAGGTGCCGTTCGGATCGGGCGCCACTTCAAACGGCATCGGTAAAGCTGCAGCGGAGCAGCAAGCATCGATCTTCAACGGACCGATCGGCGCCCAACTCAGCCAGCTTCCTTTGTCCACGTCCGCTCCAGGCTATATCACCCTGGGCGGCGCGCCGTACAAGAACCTTGGTTCCATACTTATCGATCGCCCCGACACGGGGGGACTGGGGAAGTTCGTCGTCGCCTCCAGCATTCAACAGTTCAACTTCAACCATCTGGACGGGATCCCGATCGGAAACATCCCGTTCGTCTATACGACAGGGACGGGCGCCCTGGATTTCCCGACCCAAATCGTGTCCCAAATCGAGAGCGTCAGGCTCAAGGTCAACCAATATGTGGTGCTGGCGACCTATGGCATTGGGCAGAAGACAGACTTGACCGTGATCGTTCCGTTCTCGCACGTCTCCATCGCAGCCCGCACCCTGAACCAGACAACGTATTACATCACTCCACAGAACACGCTGGGATTTTCCCAAACCTTTGCCGACAACTATGTCCCGGGCACCGCTTCGGGAGTGGGCGATGTGACGGTGAACGTCAAGCAGCAGGTGTGGAGTGGCGGCGCATCGAAGCGCGGTTCCATGGCGGTCGGCGGTGCGATGCGCTTTGAGACGGGCGATGCCTTGAACTATCTCGGTTCGGGTGCCTATGGCTTCAACCTGTACGGGCTTATCGCTTACAAAGCCGAGGTTTCCCCACATGCAAAGTTCGGCTACCAATGGAATACGAAGTCCGTGCTGCTCAACCCCACGGGGGCGGGCCCGAACCTGAACCTGCCCGGCGGAGCACAGTATGGCGGCGGCGTCGACATAGCGATGGGGAGCCACGTCACGGCTTCGACCGACATCCTGGCGAATGAGTTTGTGAACTCGCCCTATATCACTCCGGGTTGCCAGACCATTCCGGCGTCGTCGGTAACTATTTCCACCCCTGTTTGCGGCGCCACGTCGAGCAACACACCGGGGGCCCTCACGCAAACGCTCGTCACGCTTAACCAGTCCACGGTCACCTATACGACCGCGAACTTCAGCGGCGGCTTGAAATGGAAACCGTTCCCGGGACATGGAAGTGCAAGCAGGCTCATCGTCTACGGCAACGTTCTGGTCCAGATGAATAATGTGGGTCTGCGCAGCGATCCGTCTCCCTCGGGAGGCATCTCGTGGAGCTTCTTTGCGCCGTTGAAGTAAGCAGGGACCATAGCCCTATTGGATAAGAGACGCCGTTTGTCGCCGCCCAAGGCACAAACGGCGTGTTTGTTGTCGATTTCCAGGAGAGCGGGCGCGGAAGCGGTACAGTTCAGGTATATGAGTTGGAAGCATTACCTTGCCGGGCTGTGCGGCTTTGTGCTGGGGTTCTGGTTCTGCATGCCCCGCAACGTCGTGCTGATGCCGCGATACGAGGTGCTGGTCGAGGACTCCTCCGGCAAAGGCCTGGCATCGGCGCAGGTCGAGCAAGTGCGGCACGATTACGCCATTTCCGGAACAACATCGTTCTCGTTCTCAACCGCAGACAGCTGGGGCCGCGCCGCGTTTCCGGCGGTGAGCGGACGGACCAGCCCGTTGCGCCGAGTGATCCTCTGCGGACGCCAGATGGCGGCGCACGGCGTTCATGCTCCGTGTGGGTATCTGCATGGCTTTGAGGTGGAATTCCCTGGCTACGTGGAGGCCAGCCGTTCCGAGAGCGGTCTTCCGCTCAAGAGCCGCGGACGGCTGGTGCGCATCACAATGCGTGCTGTGCCGCCGCTATGAGGCGAACGGCGCCAGCTTCTCGGCGCTTGGCGGTGGGGTCGCCATGCTGACGATAAACAGGCACAGCAGCGATGCCAGCAGCGCCGGAAGAATGGCGTCCTGTTCGCCGATGATCTGCGGCAGATGCGGCGCGATCATGTCCCATCCGATGGTGACGACGGTCCCTGCCGCTATGCTGGCCACGGCAGCGGATGCCGTGGCGCGGCGCCAGAAGAATGCGGCCAGGACTACAGGGGTAATCGCCGCCGCATAGATGGTGTAGGCGTAAACCGACTTCGCCAGCACGGACTTGGTCCCCAGCGATTGCCACAGCGCCCAGATGCCGAGGGCTGCGACCATCAGCCGCGAGACCAGCAGCACTTGTTTGTTGCTCGCCTCCGGCTTGATATAGCGCACGAAGACATCGTTGACCAGGTTCGTCGCCGGCGAGAACAGGTAGTTGTTGGCGGTCGAAACGACCTTGGCGAAGATTGCGCCGACGAGCAGCGCGCCGAGAATGCTGAGGACTTTCGAGCCTCCAAAGCCGTGGACTGCGGTGTAGGCGAGAATCTCGCGGGGGCGATCATGGACTTCGCCGGTCGGGTACAGCGCCGATCCTACCACTGCGAGCGCCACGATCACTGTTTCGAGGATCACCGTGCCGATGACCCAGCCGACGGTGGCGCGGGTGGCGTCCTTTTCGCTCTTGGCGGAAAAGAACTTCTGGTACATCGACTGGTTGCCGAGCATCAGCAGGCAGGTGGGAAGGAAGATTTCGAGGGCCGACTGGACCTTTTCTCGCGACCCATCGGCGAGGACAGGACCGGTGAAGTAACTCTGGAACGGGTGAATGTCGCCGAAGACCTTGAAGTGGCTTGCGGGAAGGAGGGCGTGAACATTGCTCCAGCCACCGGCCAGGTGGATCAGCACTGGCAACGCCGCAATCATCGTGACCGTCGCGAGCAGGCCGATGACGACGTCCATGTAAGCGACCGAGCCCATGCCCGCGATCGCCGTGAAGACGATAACAAAACCGGCGAGAGTGTATTGGCCCTCGACGGCTGTGACTTGGGGGAAGATGAGGTGGAGTATGTCGCCGCCGCCGATGAACTGGTAGCTGGTGATGGCGGTATAGGCGAACAAAATGGCGATGACGCCGAGGACGCGCGCGGTCTGGTTGTAGCGCGACTCCAGCAGGTCGGGGATGGTGAACTGCGCGAACTTGCGGGCGCGCGGGGCGATGAAGTAGATCAGGGCAAGGCCGGCCCAACCTCCGCCGCCCTGCCACAACGCGGCGAAACCGTGTTTGTAGGCGTTTTCCGCGCCGCCGAGCAGGGAGCCCGAGCCGATCCAACTCGACAGCAGCGTGAAGACCAGCACGAATGCGGGCAGGGAGCGGCCTGCGACGAGATAATCGGCTTTGGTTTTTACTTTGCCCAGGCGCGCGAGAGAGACGCCAAGCAGCGTAAGGACGATGATGCCGAGAACAACGACGTAGAGATTCATGGACGTGCCCGATTGTAGCTGAGCGGAGGCTGCGCACGGGGGTTTATCCTTTTCTCGACCGCCTGGAGCACATATGCAGAAGCTGTATCCCCTGCTGTTGACTTCTGCCTTCGCCGCCACCGCGATGGGAGCGCAGAGCTACAAGGCCCGCGACGACAGGTGGCGCGCGGAAATTCGTCACCAGCTTTATGTTCCCGATCATCTGCCTGCGCTCGATGCCAAGGTTTGGAGCACGTTTTCTCCTACGCCGGGAGTTCTCGCCGAACGCGTTACGTATGCGACGGCGGACGGCATGATCGTCCCGGCTGTCGTTTATCGCCCTGATCCGAAGGTGATGCATTGGAAGGGCAAGCTGCCCGGGATCGTCATCGTCAACGGCCACGGTTCCGACAAGTTCGGCTGGTATGCCTTCTACAGTGGCATGATGTTCGCGAAGGCCGGCGCAGTCGTCGTCACGTACGACCCTATCGGGGAGGGCGAGCGCAATATCGACCGCAAAAGCCGCGCCGGATCGCACGATAAGGACGTGGCGCCGCCCGCGCCGCTGCCACATGACGACTGGGGGCGGAGACTGGCGGGTTTGATGCAGGTCGACCTGATGCAGGCGGTCGGCTATCTCGACGCGCAGCCTGAGGTGGATGCGAAACGCATTGCGGTTGCGGGTTACTCGATGGGCGCGTTCGTCGCGGGGATCGAGGGTGCGTATGACAGCCGCGTACACGCTGTGCTGCTTTCTGGCGGGGGCGTTTTCGATGGGCCGGGGCAGTATTACGACTCGAATAAACTGCCGTGCCAGGGGCCTCCATACCGGGCGCTGATCGGGCTGGGAGACCGTGGCGCGGTGCTGTACGACCTGCACGCCGATCGCGGGCCGTTGCTGGTGATGAATGGCGACGCGGACACCGTGATGGACATTCCGCACCACACCGCCGCGTGGTTCAATGACGTTCAGGCGCGGGCCATCGCGCTGCGCGGGACGGACAAAGACATGTTCACTACGATTTTTTATCCGGGCATCAGCCACCGGCCGTCGTGGGTCGATGAGGACGGCGTGCGGTGGGTGAACCGGCAGCTTCATTTCGCGTTCTGGAATACGGATGCGAAGATCGCCGCCGCAGGGACGACGCACATCAGCACATGGGCCAAGGCGAATGGCGTGGACATCGCGCGGAACTACATTCGCGAAGATCGCGAGGGCGGCTTGGACGCTGTCGGTATGGGACTGCCGGGGATTTCGCGGGGTGACCTGATGGTGCTGCCGGAGGCCGAATGGCTGCGGCTGAGAGACTCGCTGACGTACGAAGCGTGGGCTGCGAAAACACTTGCCGCGGAGGCTGCGGCGGCGAAAGCGCTTGGTCGCTAGAATCCCATTTACACTTGTCCCACAAGTTTTCTTCGAGGTTCGCGCATGCGTTTGTTCTCTTTCGCTCTTGTCGCCGTCTTTTCGCTTACGGTCGCGTCCCCAGCGCAAACGCCTATTACGCTTCACGTAGATCTAACCGACGCGCCCCGCAAAATTCTCCATGCGACCGAGACGATCCCCGTGCAGCCGGGGCCGATGACTCTGGTTTATCCCAAGTGGATTCCAGGGGAGCATATGCCGTCGGGACCGATCGACAATCAGGCTGGGTTCACGATCTCCGCTAACGGCCAGCCGGTGAAGTGGGAGCGCGACAAGGTCGATATGTTCGCGTATCGCGTCACTGTTCCGGCGGGCGTGACGAAGCTCGATATCAAGATGGACTTTCTGGCGACGGCGGCTGCGGCCGGCTTCTCGTCTGGAGCGTCGACCAGCGCGAACTTGGCGCTTCTGAGTTGGAATTCCGTGATGGTGTATCCGTTTACGGAAGGCATGCACGCGAGCGATGTGATGGTCACTCCGTCAATCAATTTGCCGACGGATTGGAAGTTTGGCACTGCGCTTGAGCCCCTCGGAAAATTGGATAAGAAGGCTGGCCACAACGAAGCCAGCTTTAAGACTGTCTCCCTAGAACAACTCATCGATTCCCCTGTCCTCGCTGGCCGCTGGTTCCGCGAGATTCCTCTGGCCACCGACGTTACGCCGAAGCATTTCCTCGACCTCGCCGGCGACGGCCCCGAGGACATTGCCCTCTCGCAGGAACACATCGACGAGTTCTCCAAACTCATCCATGAGACGGGCGCACTATACAAGTCGCGCCACTACGGTTCCTATCACTTCCTCGTCACGTTGTCCGACCAAGTCGCGCACTTTGGCCTTGAGCATCATCAGTCCTCCGACGATCGCGTGGCGCACAACACTTTCTCCGACGACAATGAGTTCATCGCCAATGGCCTGCTGCTGCCGCATGAATTTACGCACTCGTGGAATGGCAAGTATCGCCGTCCCGCGGGACTTGCGACGCCGAACTATCAGAAGCCGATGGAAGGCGATCTGCTGTGGGTGTACGAGGGCTTGACGGAGTATCTCGGCGACGTGCTGGCGGCGCGTTGCGGTATCTGGTCGCCTGAAATCTATCGCAGCCGGCTCGCCACGGTCGCTGGATACTTGAACGATGTGCGTCCCGGACGCACATGGCGCGACTTGCAGGACACGGCGACGATGGCGCAGGTGCTCTACATGACCGGCGGCGCGTACGACAACTGGCGGCGCAATACGGACTATTACGACGAGGGCGAGTTGCTGTGGCTGGAGGCCGATCTCGTCATTCGCGACAAGACCAATGGCAAGAAGAGCCTCAACGATTTTGCCGCGGCTTTCGAAGGTCTCGGCGGCAACACGCCTCCCAAGGTTGTGCCGTATACCTTCGAGGACATCGTCGCCGGACTCAACGCTGTGGTGCCGTACGACTGGGCGGGCTTTCTGCGTAAGCGCCTGGACTCGAACGAATTTCATGCGCCGGAAATTGGCGGCATCGATGCGCTCAGCGGCTACAAGCTGGCGTATCTCGACCATCCGAACTACTGGTCGCAGTTGGGCGAATCGGAGAGCGGCAGCATCGACACGCGCTTCTCGCTCGGTCTTCAAGTGACAGGCGATGGTCATATCGCAGACGTTATCGTCGGTGGCGTGGGCGACAAAGCGGGTTTCGGTCCCGGCATGAAGATCGTTGCCGTCAATGGCCGCGCGTTCAGTCCCGCGTTGTTGCGCGCCGCGATCAAGGAAGCGAAGGGTAAAGGACCGGCGATGGAGTTCATCGTGGAAAACACCGGCTACTACAAGCTCATAAAGCTGGATTACCACGACGGCGAAAAGTATCCCGACCTGCAACGCGTCGACGGCACATCGGCGAGGCTGGACGACATCCTGCAACCGATGACGAAGTAGCTCCGCTCACGCTGCCGGGCTTGGGTCCACGACGACCGGGTGCGCGGCGTCGGTGGTCGCTTCGACCGGCAATATGCCGCTTTCCTTCAGCTTCTTTTCCGCGACGGCTGCCTGGATTTCGGCGTTGATCTCGGCGCCGGTGAGCAGCATCAGGCCGGTGATGTAGAACCATGTCAGCAGGATGATGACCGCGCCAAGCGAGCCGTAGGTTTCGGAGAAGCTGTTGAAGTAATGCAGATACACGCGCAGGCCGATGGACGCGGCGAACCAGCCCGCGATCCCGACGGCTGCCCCCGGCGAGAGCCAGTTCCAGCAGTGGTTCTTCACGTCCGGCGCGTAGTAGTAGATCAGCGCGAAGATGAGCATCAGCATGGCCAACACGACGACCCACGCGAAGGCTTCCACCGCAACGACCTCGCTGACGACGAGGAAGTGGCGGGTCCCGGTGAGGTGGACGAGCTTCACGATGTAGTCGGCGCCGAGCAGGACGGCGAGCGTCACCGAAACCACCAGGCTCAACAGCAGCGTGACGAGGATCGCCTGACCCTTGGCCAGCCAGTAGGGGCGCGTCTCCTTCACTTTGTAGACGGTGTTGGCGGTGTCCTGGATGGCGGCGAAGCCCACGCTCGCCGACCACAGCGCGGCGGCCAGGCCGAAGGTGATCTTGCCTCCGGTTGCGGCTTGAGTGGTCTGGTTGAAGGTTTCCATGACCATCTGAAACGCGGAGTGCGGAATGACGATGGCGAGATAGTGCAGCAGCGCTACGTAGAACGTGTCGGCGCGTTTGGCGACCAGCCCGAGGATGCTCGACGCAAACAGCAACGTCGGAAACAGCGCGAACAGGAAGTAGAACCCTAGTTCCGCGGCGCGAGACAGCAGGTTGTCTTCCATGAACGACTTGAAGGTGCGCTCCATGACGACCCAGGCCGACGCGCCCTGAAAGTCCCAAAGATTATGCAATGGCGAGCCCGAGACGTAGTCCCAAATGGTTTGGCGCACTGGGTCGATGTGGGTGACCGTGTGGTCTTTGGGGTCCAGCTTCGCGCCGGGTTGGACCGGCGGCGGCTGGGGGATTCCGGTGATGGGTTCTACGCCTGGCATTGCGACACCTTTCGGTGTCAGATGCGCGCGAAGGCTGTCGAGGCTAGAAGCGGCGGCCTGTTCCGCGCATGGCTTTCGCCAGGGCTTCGAGCGTGCGCTCCGGATTGCCTTCCGGCAGCGGGACCTTCATCTTCGCGGCCATGCGCGCGGCGATGCGGGCAGCCATCGCGGCGCGCGTCTGCAGGTCGAGGTCGAGCGCGCGGGTGAAGAAGGTCTCCATCACATGCAGGTCCGCGGGTTCGAGGCGAGCGATGGCGTCGGCCGGCAGAGCGCCTTCGGGCTTGGGCTGCTGCTTGGCGAAGAAGGTCTCTCCGCTCAGGAAGGCGTCCGACGCGCGGTCGTCCGGCGGCAGTTCGTGTACGACGATGGTCCCGGCAGCAAGATCGCCGAGCCGCTTGTTCTTGCGGTTGCAGAGCATCGTGATTACGCCGGCAAAATAGAAGCCGGGGAGAAGGTCGATGAAGCGCAGGAGGTTGCGCGCGAGGGCTTCGAAGAGGCTGATTTGCCGGCCACTGTCCTTGATGACGCGCAGCTTCATGACGTGCTTGCCGGGCGTCTGGCCATGCCAGAACGCCTCAAAGAGCGCGAAGTAGCCCACGATGAGGCAGAAGACGATGAACGTGACGGCCGCGAGGAACCACTTTGTAGCGGTGTCGAACTCCGCGGCCTTGGCCGCATGGTTGTCGCCGGGCAGCAGCGCAAGCGCGAGGACGATGATGATCAACGTGGCGATCTGGATCAGGTGATCGATCAACAACGCCACAAAACGGCTGCCGATTCCGGCGACCGGAAAGCGCAGGTCTACCTGCTCGGGCGTTTCGATGTTAAGCTGGTCGGCGAAGCCTGTTTGCTGAAACTCCATGATCTCGAACCTTTGGATTGATCTCCGCAAGGATAACTGGAATCGTCTCGACGCGCTAACCCGGCGCGTGGAAACCGATGGCGTGAAGTCGCTGGACCGCGATGACCTACGCGATTTCGGGCTGCTCTATCGGCAGTCCGCTGCGGATCTGAGCGCGGCGCGGGCCGACGGCGCGGCGCGCAATCTGGAGCAGTACCTGAACCGGCTGGTGGGCCGCGCGCACAACTTCGTTTACTCCGGGCGGCAGCTCGGGTTCCGCAGCCTGTGGGACTTTTTCGCGCATGGATATCCGCGCCTGTTGCGGCGCATGAGCGGATACGTGGTGCTGGCGGTTGCCGTCACGGTGGGGGCGGCCGCGCTGGGCGCTATTGTCACCATTGTCCGTCCGGACTTCGGCACGTCGTACTTCCTCATGCACTTTGGACCGCAGAACTACGCCAACCTCGACAAGCACAAGATGTGGACCGACAGCATCCTCAGCGTCAAGCCGCAGGAGTCGTCCGCCATTATGACCAACAATATCTTCGTCTGCTTTATGACCTTCGCCGGCGGCATTACCGCGGGACTGTTCACGCTGTATTCGCTGTTCAACAACGGCATCATGCTGGGCATCATCGCGGTGGTATGCGCTCGTCACCACATGGCGCTGAGCCTGTGGAGCTTCATCGCCGCGCATGGCGCGCTGGAGCTGCCGGCGATCATGCTGTCGGGCGCGGCGGGGCTGCGCGTGGCTTCAGGCATCCTGTTTCCGGGAATGTTGCGACGGCGCGACTCCATTGCGCTGGGTGGGGCGGAAGGCGTGCAGCTTATCGCCGGGACGATTCCGATGCTGATCGTCGCGGGGACGTTTGAGGCGTTCCTGTCGCCAACACATGTTCCTGTCGCGCTGAAGTTTGCGGTTGGAGCGGTGCTGTTTACGGGGTTGTGTCTATGGCTTGGCGATGGCGGTCGACGGACGGTGGAAGCCGGCGACTAGGTTGGCCGCAGTGTACGACCGGGGCGTTTGGATCTTGTGGGCGACCGGGGCCCCCTCCCCCTCCCTCTATTTCTA
>Ga0209483_1001402_pt1 | contig 18247 bp, 16 predicted proteins | sample NGEPerA_FD_184508 | JGI IMG/M metagenome (GOLD analysis project Ga0209483, IMG submission 184508) | Arctic peat soil microbial communities from the Barrow Environmental Observatory site, Barrow, Alaska, USA - NGEE PermafrostL2-A... | ecosystem: Environmental > Terrestrial > Soil > Wetlands >... | reverse complement strand
ATCGCCAAGAACCTCAACCGCCTGCAGGTCAGCTTCGCGCTCGTCAATTTGTACATGAAGCGGCGCAAACTGATGCGATGCGCGATGGCTTGATGCCAAGGGAGCAGCCGGAGGCAGCCAAAGCAGGCAAAAAAGCACCAATCAATCCGAAGGCTGGACACTCACATCCTTAAAATCACCACTCAAAACCACAGACCATTCAAACGCCAATTTATTCAGAGGTTCCCTAGTCCAAAGCGTAGACGAGTGCCTTGAGATAGGCCGATTCTGGCAGCATGGGATGCACCGGATGATCAGGTCCCGCGCCTGCGGTGCGGATCAGCGAAGCGTTGCGGCCGCCGCGCGAAATTCCCGCCGCGCATTCGCTGGCAAAACGCTCCAGCGGAATATTGTGCGAGCACGAGGCCAGCAAAAGGATTCCGTTGGGCGCCGTCACCTCAGCGGCCAGCCGCGCCAGTTTACGATAGGCCTTGGCGCCGGGCTCAAGATCCTTTTTTGATTTCACGAAAGGCGGCGGATCGGCGACGACGATATCGAATTTCTCTTTCTGCGTCGCCAGCCTTGTCAATTCTTCAAACACATCCGCTTTGACCGCGCGGACGGAAAGACGGTTCGCCGCTGCGCTTTCCTCGGCCAGAGCCAGCGCCGGTTCCGAGGAATCCAGGCAGATCACTTCGCTGGCGCCGCCCTGTGCCGCCAGGATGCCGAAGCCGCCGGTATAGCTGTAGGCGTCGAGCACCGACCGCCCGCGCGCCAGTCCCGCGATAAAGGCGCGGCTGTCGCGCTGGTCGTAATACCAACCGGTCTTCTGGCCTGATCCCAGATCGGCGAAATAGCGCGCGCCATTCTCTTCGACCACGACGCGGCCCGCGCTGCCCAATTCGGCGCGCACATAAGACGGCAGCCCTTCCAGGGCACGGGAGGGCGTGTCATTGCGCAGGATAATGGTCGTGGGCTTGAGCAAGGCGTTCAGCGCTGCAATCAATTGGGCCAGCACCAGTTCCATTCCGGCGATGGTGATCTGCACCACCAGCACATCGCCGAAACGGTCGATCACCAGCCCCGGCAAACCGTCGCCTTCGGCATGCACCAGACGATAGAAAGGCCGGGCATAAAATTGCTCCCTCAGCGTCAGGGCGCGGGAAAGGTGACGCTCGAAGAATTTCCGGTTGGGGTTTGCGTCCAAGGTCCGCGCGAAAAGCCGGACCGTGATCAGGCTTTTGGGATTGAAAAACCCGCTGCCCAGTGGCTGGCCGTCATCGAATTTGACGTCGACCACGCTGCCGGGCGGCAGCTCCTTGGGCAGCCCCGCGACCTCGTTGGAGAAAATCCAGGGCGCGCCGGCGCGGGCTCGGCGGCCTTCCTTGGGCTTCAAAGTGACGACAGGGCGTTTGCTCATGGGCGAAGGCGTTAGCACGTATCCTGCCAAAAAGAACCCCGCATCCCGGCTAAGTCTTTGAATTCATGGCAGCCGTGCTGTCACACGGGTCCGGATTTTTTGCGGGCTTGCGCGCGCCGGTTGAGGCTTTAAAGATGCCCCCTCATCCAGTGGAGAGTGGCATGGCCATCGACGGAAAATGGGAAATCACGATCAATTCGCCGATGGGCGCGCAGAAAGCCACCTTGGACGTCAAGGCCGAAGGCTCAACTCTCACCGGCACCCAGACCGCCATGCAGGGCACGCAGCCGCTCACCGATGGCAAGGTTGACGGCAACAATCTCAGCTGGTCGGCCGCGATCACTTCGCCGATGCCGATGACCCTGGAATTCTCAGGCGCCGTGGATGGCGACAAGCTGTCGGGCAGCGTCAAGGCCGGCGCGTTCGGTTCCTTTCCGTTCAGCGGCAGCCGCGCCGCTTAATCGCCGCAAAACGTTTTAAAAGGGGCGGCATGACGCCGCCCCTTTTGCTTTAGGAGAAACAGTTTGAACGGCCGCAAGGATCATCTGCCGTGAATTTGCCCATCCATCGCGAAGGGTGGCTGTTCATCGCGCTGTTCGCCGCGATCAATATCCTGGCGTTCCTGTTTTCCGTGTGGCTGGGCGTGATCCTGTTGCCCCTCACACTCTGGTGCGTGGCGTTCTTCCGCGATCCCGAGCGCATCACGCCTGATGAGCCCGGCCTGATCATCTGTCCCGCCGATGGACGCATGTTGCCCCTGGTGGACGCCGTGCCGCCCCTGGAATTAGGTCTCGGACAGCGCGCGCGGCCGCGCCTTTCCATCTTCATGAATGTCTTCAATGTGCATGTGAACCGCAATCCCGTATCGGGCACGGTGATCACCAAATCCTACCGCCCCGGCAAATTTTTTAATGCCTCGTTCGATAAAGCCAGCGTTCACAATGAGCGCATGTCGCTGCGGGTGCGGCCAGAAGGCGATGACGGAACCCATGATCTGGCAGTGGTGCAGATCGCGGGCCTGGTGGCCGGGCGGATCGTCTGCGATTTGGTCCAAGGCCAGGGGGTGCGCCGCGGCGCACGATTTGGCATTATACGCTTCGGCAGCCGGGTGGATGTTTATTTGCCGCCAGCAACCACGGTCTTGGCCCAGGAAGGCCAGTTTGTGAGAGCGGGCGAAACCATATTGGCGAGGTTCGACACGTGAACGAGAACGAGCAGCAACAGCCGGCGCCGGTGAAGCGCGTGCGCGGCACCCGCCGGGCGCGGGCGCGGCAGATCGTGGCGGCCAGGCTTGAGAAGCTGGAAGATCTTTCCATCAGCAAGCTGGTGCCTTCGACTTTGACCCTGCTCGGCCTTTGCAGCGGCGCCACGGCGATCCGGTTCGCGCTGGTGGCGGACTGGCACACGGCCGTGGCCTGCGTGGTGCTGGCGATGATCTTCGACATGCTGGATGGCCGCGCCGCGCGGATGTTCGGCGCCGACACGCGGTTCGGCGCGCAGCTCGATTCGCTTGCCGACCTGGTGAGCTTTGGCGTGGCGCCCGGCGTGATCATGTATATCTGGAGCCTGTCGCGCATGGGCGCTGCCGGCTGGATCGCCGCCTTGATCTTCTGCGCCTGCAGCGCCATCCGGCTGGCCCGCTTCAATGTCCAGACCGTCCGCGACGAAGGCGCCACCAAGGCCAACCCTTATTTTACCGGCCTGCCCACGCCCGCCGCCGCCTGCATGATGCTTCTGCCCATGCTGATCAGCTTTCAATGGAATGGCGAAATCGTGCGCGAGCCCTGGGTGGTGGGAACCATGATCGCGATCACCTCGGCCTTGATGGTGAGCCGGCTTCCCACGCCCTCGATCAAATATATGCGCCTTCAGCGCGAACACCGTTTCCTGGCGGGAGTCTGCGGCGGCATCCTGGCCATGCTTCTGATCATCTGGCCGTGGGCCACGCTTACCGGCGGCCTTCTGATCTATGTCGCCACCATCCCGGTGGCGATGGTGGTGCACCATCCCGCGGCGCGCGAGCAGCGGGCGGCCTTGCACCACTGAGACGCGAAACAATTCATGCGAAATCTTTCAACCGCGAAGATTGCGGGGCGCGTCCGCCGGGTTGATCGCCTGTAAAAACTTTAACCTGCGATTTTCGGTTCACGTTCCCGCTTCGATATGCCAGTTTCACCCTGGGCAGGGGGAGAAAGAGCTGTCGAAGATGCCGCTTTATCCGCGGGTAGGATTGTTGTTGGCCGTCGCTGCTTGTCTAGGGCTTGGTGCCTGCACCACCGAGCGCACCAGTGTTCCGCTGCGCACCGCCACCGAACAGCTTCTGATCTCGACCGCGGCCGACCGCGCCGCCACCGAGCTTTCGCTGGCGATCCCCAAGAACACCAAGATCTTCATCGACCGCCAATATTTCCAAGGCTATGACGATGGCTACGCGCTGAACGCGATCCGCACCCAATTCCTGCGCCAGGGCCTGGCGGTGGTGGATGATCGCAAGGACGCCGAAGCGATCGTCACCGTGGCATCGGGTGCGCTATCGACCGACGAGAAAGCGCTTCTGATCGGCATCCCGGCACTGCAAGTGCCGTTCTTCCCCATCGGTACGTCAGTCTCGGTGCCGGAGATCGCCTTGTTCAAGACCGCGCAGGACAGGGGCGTCGCCAAATTCGTAGCCACCGGTTACGACGCCAAAACCGGCAAGCTGATCGCCATCACCGATCCGCAATATGGCGTCGCGCACCAGACCAATCACACCGTGTTGCTGTTCTTCTCGTGGCAGAGCGGCGATATGTTGCCCGCCAGTGTGGACAAGAATTCGCTCTCGGTCGCCAACATTGCCGACAGCATTCCCTCCGAACTGGGGATCAAGGGAAATACTGGTAAATCCACGTCTCCGTGAGCGTCTTGTCGCCTAGTTTGAGATAGCAGCGCAGATCGATCGGCGCCTTGCCGTCCAGCGTGATGTCGAACAGCGAGCGCCAGCGGTTGGTGCCCACCACCTTGATCACATAGGCGCCGTCGGCTTTGCCGTTTGAGACATTGATCACCGGCGTCACGTCATAACGCTGCTGCAGCTGGTCGAGCGGGCCGCCCTGCCAGTCGATGACAAATTTGCGTTTGTTGGGCGGCGGCGACTGGCCCGGTATGCCGCCGCGGCCGATGCGGGTGGCAACCACCTTGGCCAGAGACTTGGGATAGTTTGGCTCGGCGTCTTGCCAATAAAGCCGATAGTCGAAGCTCAGCGTGTCGCCGCTTTTGACCTCTTTGTCCGGACGCCAATAGACCACGATATTGTCGTGCGTCTCGTCGTCGGTGGGAATCTCCACCAGTTGCACCGCGCCCGCGCCCCAATTGCCTTTGGGCTCGACCCAGATTCCGGGACGCTTGTTATAGAAGGCGCCGTCGTCCTGATAATCGTCGAAATCGCGGTCGCGCTGCATCAGGCCGAAGCCTTTGGGATTGGTGTCCACAAAGGAATTGGTCTGCAGGCTGGGCGGATCGATCAAAGGCCGCCAGATGCGCTCACCCTTGCCGTTCCAGATCGCCAGCCCGTCATTGTCGTGAATTTCCGGACGCCAGTCGGCCGCCTTGCCGCGCTCATTCTCGCCATACCAATACATGCTGGTGAGGGGCGCGATCCCCAGCCTTGTGATGTCGGCGCGGAAGAACAAATCGCAATGGACATTCATCACCACCGCGCCGCCCTGCTTCATGTCTTTCACGCAGTCGAATCGGTAGGCGCCGGTGACGCTGGGCCCTTCCAGCAGGGCATAGACGGTCACCGTCTGCCCGTTTTCCTGGAGCCAGAATTGGGAGAAGCGGGGGAATTCTTCCGCGGTCTGAAGGGCGGTGTTGATGGCGATGCCCCGGGCGGAGGCGCCATATTGTTCGTCCTGGCCCGCGGAGCGGAAATAGCTGGCGCCCTGGAAGGCCAGCCAATCCACCGGCGAGGTCTGGCTTTCCAGCACCCGGAAGCCGGCGAAACCCAGCTTGGCCAGAGGCTTGGGGTCCAGGCCGGAAGTGCTGTAGTCGAAATAATCGGAAGAATAGACCAATTGCCGCGCCACTTGCTTGCCGTCTGGCCGGATCTGCAAGGCAGAAATGTCCACCGGATCGCCGGAATATTTGTTGAGATGGAAAAAGGCGATGGGGTCGGCCCCGGCCACGCCCCGCCATAAGGCATCCTCGGCGCGGAAGCGGATCTTTTGCACCTTGTCGAAATCCACACCTTCGATGATGGCCTTTGCCGGAGGCTCGACCGCTTGATAGGCCTTCTCCGCCAGTTTTTGGGCGCGGGCGCGCAGGATTTCGAAGGTAAAGGGGCGAGCGGGCCCCAGTTTGAGGCCTGAAGGGGCAATATTGTGGGGTGCGGCATTGGCTTGGGCCAGGCCCCGCCCTGCCGGGACCAGTCCCAGAAGCGCCAGGCCAGCGATAAGCTCACGTCGGTCGAAAGGGGTCATGCATCAGGCTCCAAGGCGGGACCGCCATAAGGGGCAAAGGTGGAAAAGTTGGGGCAAGAACCCTCCCCAGGTGGGACCGCGAATTCTCCCCACTCGATCCATGATTTCGCCGTAATGTTCGCCCATCTTCAAGCCCTCCGAGTTTTGAAGGGCTTTGGCGTTCATGGATCGCGACGTTTTTCTTTTGCAAGGCGAGATGAACCCCGCCAATGTGCCGCCACGCAGTTTTTCCCAGATGCCGGTGCAGCCTTTGACCTCCTGGACATTGCCGCGCCTCGCCGCCGCCGGGTTCGCTTGGTTAATGGCGGAAACACTGCCGGCGCTGCCTGCGCCCGTGACGGCCAACAAGCGTCGTGTCTGACGTCGCTGTCCGGCGATGGCTCTTTCTCTTCCTGGTTGTCCTTTCAACCGCCGGCGCGGTCTTCAAGCTCTTTCAGGTCCTGCGCGTTGACGGCATCGACGTCCTGGAAACGCTGTTCCTGCTCCTGTTCGCGGTCCTGTTCGGCTGGGTGACGATCTCGTTCTGGCTGGCGGTGTTCGGAGTCTTCGCGCGCCTGACCGGAGCACGGCTGCTGCCTCTGGTGCAAAGCACCCAGCCATCGTCGTCGCGCACCGCCATCCTGATGCCAGTCTACAACGAAAATGTGGATCGGGTTTTTTCCGGCGTGCAGGCGATTTTCGATTCCCTGTCGGGCGCGCCGGGCATCGATTTTTTCATCCTCAGCGATTCCACGGATCCGGCCAATTGGGTGGCGGAGGAAGTGGCCTGGCAGCGCTTGCGCCAGAGCTTGGAACCGGAGGCGCGGATTTATTATCGCCACCGCCACCGCAATATCGGGCGCAAGAGCGGCAACATCCAGGACTTCTGCGAAAATTGGGGCGCGGCCTACGACTACATGGTGGTGCTGGACGCCGACAGTGTGATGAGCGGCGAGACGCTGGGTGCCCTAGTCCGGCTGATGGATGCCAATCCCAAAGCGGCGCTGATCCAGGCGCCCGCGACCCTGGTGGGCCGGGCTACCCTCTTTGCCCGCATGCAGCAATTCGCTTCCAGCGCCTATGGCTCCACCTATAACGCGGGACTGTGTTGGCTGCAGGGCGCGGACGGCAATTACTGGGGCCACAATGCCATCATCCGCGTGCACGCCTTCCAATCGAGCAGCGGCTTGCCCAAGCTGCCGGGCCGCGCGCCGTTCGGCGGCGAGATCATGAGCCATGACTTCGTCGAAGCGGCGCTTCTGCTACGCGCGGGGTGGGAGGTCTGGATGGCGCCCGACCTTGGCGGAAGCTACGAAGAACCACCGCCCACCATCTATGACCATCTCAAGCGCGATCGTCGTTGGGCGCAAGGCAATCTGCAACATGCGCGCGTGCTTCTGGCGCAAGGATTGAAAATGCCGTCGCGGTTGAACATGGCGATGGGCATCATGTCTTACCTGGCGTCGCCGCTTTGGCTGTTGCTGTTGATCGTGTCGGGGCTGGAGATGTTCCTGCCGTCGGGGCTCGCGCCTTTCACGTATCTCGGACGCCAGCCGGAATTGCCGTTGCTGGTGCCGCAGGCGGTGCCGCTGTTGCAGCTCACCACCGCCACTTTGGTGCTGCTCTATGCGCCGAAGCTGCTGGCGACAATGGTGCTTCTGGCCCAGCCTGTCGCGGTCAAGGAGCATGGTGGCGTCGGCGGCGTGGTGCGCTCGGTGCTGTTGGAAAGCTTGCTTGCCACCTTGTTCGCGCCGGTGGCGATGCTGGCGCATAGCTGGTTTATGCTCAACATCCTGGTCGGCCGGGCCACCGGCTGGACCACGCAGGCGCGCAGCGACCGCGCCTTGCCCTTCTGGTTTGTGGTGAAGAATTTCTGGCCGCACACCCTGATCGGCGTGGCGGTCACCATTGTGCTCTATCGCTTCGCGCCCGGAAGCCTGCCCTGGTTCCTGCCCCTGCTGACGGGACTGATCCTTGCCATTCCGCTGGTGGAAATCACCTCCAGCCTGCGCCTTGGTGAAGCGCTGGCGCGAGCGCGCACCTTTCTGGTGCCCAGCGAAACCACCGCCATTCCCGTCCTGACGCGCGCGCGGCAATTGTTGACCCGGCGCGAGGCCGTGAGTGACGCATCCGATTATCGCGATCTTGTCCTCCGCGACCCCGCAGTGATGGCGCTGCATCTGAGGCTGCTGAAGGAAGCGCCGCCCTTGCTGGAAATGCCGCGTGCGCAATTGGCCGTGCTGGCCGATGCGGCACGGCGGCGCGAGACAGGCGCCTTCACCCGCCAGGATTGGGTGGCGTTGCTGTCTGATCCCGAGAGCTTGGAAGCTATACGTCCCTAGGCCGGGGCGTGCTTCTTTGCTTCCTTGTCCAGCGCTTTGAAATCCTCGTCGCTGAGAACGATGTCGGCCGCCGCGACATTCTCTTCCAGATGCTTGACCTTGCCGGTGCCGGGAATAGGCAGCATCACGGGGCTGCGCTTCAGCACCCAGGCCAGCGCGATCTGCGCCGGCGTCGCCTTGTGCTTCTTGGCGATGCCATCCAGCAATGAACCAGGTTTCGCCAGGTCGCCCGCCGCCAGCGGGAACCAGGGAATGAATCCGATATTGTGCTTCTCGCAATAATCCAGCACATCCTCGCTGCCGCGCGTCACCAGATTATACTGGTTCTGCACTGTCACGACGGGAAAGACTTTGCGCGCCGCTTCGATTTCCTCGACCGAGACTTCGCTCAAGCCGGCTTGCGCGATCACGCCTTCGTCCAGCAAGGATTTGATGGCGGCAAACTGCTCGCCGCGGGGCACGTCGGGGTCGATGCGATGCAATTGCCACAGCCCGATCGTGTCCACCTTCAACCGTTCGCGGCTTTTTTTGGCGGCGGTGACCAGATAATTCGGGTCGCCTTTGGTCTGCCATTGATTGGGACCGGAACGGGTGAGGCCGCCCTTGGTGGCGATCAAAAGCCCTTTGTAAGGATGGAGCGCCTCGCGGATGAGGTCTTCCGAAACCTCCGGTCCATAGGCGTCAGCGGTGTCGATGAAATCCACTTCAAGCTCGGGAAGCCGCTTCAAAGTGGCCAGCGCTTCGGCCTTGTCCTTGGGCGGTCCCCAGATGCCGTCGCCGGTGACGCGCATGGCGCCAAAACCCAGGCGATGGACTTTCGTCTTGCCACCAATCGAAAAGACTCCTGATTTTGCCGCGCTGACCATGGGGTTATTCCTTTGGTGAAATCGAACTTGAGGAATGATCCTGAAATAGGCGGCCGGGGCCGCCGGTTCCAGTGGCTTGAAAAAGAAAACGGCCCCGAAGCGGGGCCGTTTCCCTTTGTTTTCGAATGATGCCTCAGCTGTCCGGTAAAGTATAACAAATGTATTCGCCGGAATAATCGCCGCCCGACACCGCGACGATGATGTATTGCTTGCCATTGACCATATAGGTCATGGGCGAGCCCGACTGCGCCGCGGGCATCAGCACATTGCCCACCTCCTTGCCGGTGGCCTGATCATAGGCACGCAGCGGTGCGCCGCGCGGATGATCGGGCGTGGTGGTGACCTGGCCGTCACCGGCGATCACCAGCGACTTGGTCACCAGGGTGCCGATGTTGAAGCCGGCCTGGCCGGTCCGGGGCACATTGATGCCCTTGAGCGCCGGATTGTTGCGGATGTTGTCGGGCGTGTCGCCATGCGCGACCTGCCAGACGATATCGCCCTTATCCAGATTGATGGCGCTGATCGTCGCGTAAGGCGGTTTCAACAGAGGCAGGCCCTGAACGGAGACGGTGCGGAAACCACCACCGCCGCCGCCAGCGGCGGCAGGACGCGCCGGCCGCTTGACCGCGGGCGCGGCATCCGCGCCGGCATCAGCGCCGGCCGCATTGACCATCACGATGCGTTGGCCGGCCAGGCCTTCCACATAGGGAAGATCGGTCATGCCCGGAGGCGGAGGTACCAAGCCGGTCAACGACATGCAGTCATTGCAGCCATAGACATAGACCGTGTGGTTCTCGGGATTGAAGGAGCCACCCGGCCAGTTGGTGCCGCCATTGGCCGCGCCCACCATGATAGTGGCGATGGGGCCGTTGGGATTGGACACGACCGGCGGCGTGTAGATGGGACCGATCTTGTATTTCTTGATCATTTCCAGCGCCTCGGCATGCATGGCCGGCGTGAAGTCGATCAGATCGTCCGGCATGACGCCCGTGCGGGTATAGGCGGCAGGCTTGGTGGGCATGGGTTGCGTCGGTGCATACCATTCGCCCGGCGCCGTGCCCTTCTCGACCTTGCGCTCCGGAATCGGCCACACCGGCTTGCCCGTGATGCGATCGAAGACATAAAGCATGCCCATCTTGGTGGGGCTGGCCACCGCCTTGATCGGCTTGCCGTTGACATTGATGTCCATCAGGAGCGGCGCCGACGACATGTCGAAGTCCCAAATCTCATGATGGATGAGCTGGAAATACCATTTAATCTTGCCAGTATTGAGATCCAGCGCGACCAAGCTGTCACCATAAAGGCCATTGCCCGGACGCTTGCCGCCATAAAAGTCGGAGGTCGGTTGTTCGACCGGGATATAGGCCAGACCGGCGACTGGATCGGCGGTCATCTCGGTCCACACACCCGTATTGCCGGTGTACGTGTTGGAATTGTCCAGCCAAGTTTCCGCGCCCGGTTCGCCCTTTTGCGGGATGGTGTGGAATTCCCAGATCTTCTTGCCGGTGCGCACGTCATAGGCGCGGGCCGAGCCCTTGTTGTTCTTGAAGCTGGTGGGGGTGAAACCTTCACGGAACGCCGAGCCGATGAGAACCTTGTCGCCCACGACGGTCGGCGCCGACTGCCAGCCGATTTCGCCGGTCGTCAGATCGGGCTCGATCTTCTGGTCATCGTCGGCCTTGAGGTCCACCGCGCCATTGGTGCCGAATGACGGAACGCGCATGCCGGTCTTGGCATCCAGGCAGATCAACTGATAGCCCGGCGTGGTATAAAGAATCCGCGCTTCCTTGCCGTCGCTCCAATAGACCGGACCGCGGCCGGAGAGCTGGCGCGGCGCGGCGGCGCCGCGCGCACCTTCCTTCTCGCCATGCACCCAGAGCAATTCACCCGTCACTGCGTCGAGCGCGATCACGCCGCGCCGCGAACCGGCGGTAGCATAGACCACGCCATTCACTTCCAGCGGCGTGCCTTCCAGCTTGAACTCGGGACGATTGCCGACATTGTCGGTCTTGAAACGCCATGCCACTTCCAGATTGGAGAAGTTCGAGGCGTTGATCTGATCCAGCGGCTTGTATTTGCTGCCGCTGATGTCGCCTAGATAGACGGGCCAGTCGACATTCTGGCCGCCGGTCTGGGCGAAGGCCGACCCCGTAAGGAGCACGGCCATCAAGCCCGCCCCCACCACATATTTCGTTTTACCCTTTGACAATGCATCCCCCTTGGAAAGAACCGCGCTTTTCGATGTTCGCGTTTTCGCCGGCATACACGTGTATGCGCCGGACACGGCAATTTCATCGCGAATGACAAAGCTGTAAAGACAACAATCGCGATATCACAGCGCAGGTTCGGAGCGAGGTTTTTTATTTACACCGAAACCGCCTCTAAGCCATTGATTTGGAACAGCTTAAAATGGGGAGCCAGCGCCGCTGTTGGCCTTGCGCGGAAGCGCCGCAGCTTCCGCTTTCCGAATGCCTCCACCTCCGGCTTAGTATCACCCAGCACCAGGGGAGAGATATCGTGAAGCAAATGCATCGAGACCCGCATGCCGTTAGCCGCCGGTCGCTGTTGAAGCTGGTCGGCACCACGGCGGGCAGCGCCGTGATGTACGACATGATGGTGGCCATGGGTTATGCCGGCACCTCGGACTTCAACGGCCCCATCAAATTGTCGGGCGACGTCAAAGGCGCCTCGGTGCTGGTGCTGGGCGCGGGGCTGTCGGGCATGACCGCGGCTTATGAATTGCGCAAGGCCGGCTACAAGGTGCAGATGCTGGAATATAACGACCGGCCGGGCGGGCGGAACTGGTCGCTGTATGGCGGCGACAGTTATACCGAGATGGGCGGCGTCACCCAGCATATCGAGTTCGACAAGGGCCTCTATTTCAATCCCGGCCCCTGGCGCATCCCCTATCATCATCGCGGCCTGCTCTATTACTGCAAGCAGTTGAACGTGCCGCTCGATTCCTTTGTGATGGTCAACTACAACGCCTATGTCCATTCGACCAAGGCGTTCAACGGCAAACCGCAACGCTATCGCCAGATCGCGGCGGATTTCGACGGCCATATCGGCGAGCTTCTCGCCAAGGCCACGTCCCAAGACAAGCTCGATGGCGCCATCACCAAGGACGAGAAAGACGGCCTTCTGCAAATACTGCGTTTCTGGGGGGCGCTGGACAAGAATTATGAATACAAGAAGAGCGAAGCCGTCAGCAATATGCGCGGCTACGATGTCGAGCCGGGCGGCGGCCTCAGTCCGCTGCCGGTCGATTCCGATCCCTTGCCGATGAAGGAATTGTTCGGCTCCGGCATGTGGTTCTCGGCGATCGCGGGAAAAATCTATGAATTCCAGACGCCCCTGTTCCAGGCCACTGGCGGCATGGGCATGATCGGCAAAGCCTTTGGCCGCTCGCTGGGCGATATGATCAAATACAATTGCAAAGTGATCGACATCAAACAGGACGGCAAAGGTGTCACTGCCACTTACGTTGATTCCAAGAAGGGCGGCGCGGCGCAAACCGCCCATGCCGATTGGTGCGTCTGCACGATTCCCGCCTCGATCCTGGGACAGATTCCGATGCAGGTGGGCGCGCCGATGAAGAACGCGATCAGTTCCCTCTCCTACGATTCCGCTTTCAAGGTGGGATTGGAATTCAAGCGCCGCTTCTGGGAAGAAGACGACGACATCTATGGCGGCATCACCTATACCGACCAGCCCATCGCCAATATCAGCTATCCCTCGAACGATTATCACCGGCAGGGCGGCGGCGTGCTGTTGGGCGGCTATATTTTCGGCGACAGCCCCGCGACGTATAATTTTGCGGCGCTATCGGCGCAGGATCAGATCAAGGCGGCGCTGCAACAGGGCGCCAAGATCCATCCGCAATATCCCAAGGAGTTCAAAAGCGGCGTGGGCGTTGCCTGGCATCGCGTGCCCTGGACCCTGGGCTGCTCGGGCCGCTGGAGCGACGAGAACCGCGCCAAGAATTACAACAATATGTGCGCGATCGACGGACGCATCGTGCTGGCGGGCGAGCATTGCTCGCGGCTGCCGGCCTGGCAGGAAGGTGCAGTGCTATCCGCACTGGATGCGATCGGGCGGCTGCATAAGAAGGTACTGACCGCCTAGGCTTGGCGCGCAGTATTTTGGGGCGCAGGCAGGAGCGTCGCCCGGAGCGCGCGAAAGCACGTGAGGACGCGCGACGAACCTACGACACAAAAGACAAGCGCCCCTATTTCTTTACGTAGCGGATGACGGCTTTGGGGCCTACTTCCGCGCCATAAATCACGCCATTGGGATCGACCCAGAGCCCTTCGGCGGCGCTGGTGTCGGGGTCGGCATGGCCCAGATCGGGGTCGGGAATAAAAGACGCCACTTCACCCGTCTTGGCATTGCCGACCCGCATGCCCCGCTCGAATTGGGGATTGTAGCCATAACCCTTTTTGTCGGTGGATTCGGAGTCGGTGACGTAGAGCACGTCATGGGCGTCGACAAAGATGCCGCTGGGACGGCTGAATTGGGACCAAGACGCGATGAATTTGCCATTCTGGTCGAAAATCTGCACCCGGTTGTTGCCCCGGTCCGCCACGAACAGCCGTCCTTGCGTGTCCATTGCCAGCGCATGGGGCATCTCGAATTGGCCGGGGCCGCTGCCATGACCGCCCCATTGCAGGATGAATTTGCCGTTGGGGTCGAACTTGACCACCCGCGCATTGTGCCCGGGCCCCGGCTCGTGGCCGTCGGCGACGAAGATATCGCCGTCGGGGGCGATCAGGACGGCGTTGGGTTCGTGGAATGTGTCATGGCCTGCGCCGGCCACGCCGAGCTTGCCCAGGATGCGCAGCACTTTGCCGTTTGGATCGAATTCCAGCACATCGTCGCCGATGCCGTGTCCGACATGACCGTCCGCCACCCAGATGCGATCGTCCTTGTCGATGGTCATGCCGTGGGGGAAAAGGAATTTTCCCGCGCCGAAGGCTTTGATGAAATTTCCGTTGGCATCGAATTCCATCACGGGATCGAGCTTGGAGCCGGCGCAATCATTGGCGCCGCAGCGGTCCACCACCCAGATATGTCCTTGATGGTCCACCGCCACCGAATTGGTCGAGCCCATGGCGCGGCCGGGCGGCAATTTGAAGAAATCGCGGATGGTACGATAGGGATTAGGTTGGGAGTTGGGCGCGTTGCCGGCCGCCGCCGCCAGGCCAACGCCGCCGAAAAGAAAAAGCGAAACCAGAACCGCGCCGCGCAAAATCATGTTTGTCCCTCCCGGTTCGTCCGGCCGTCCATCGGCCGCTCCCCGCCAAGGCTATCTTGCGCAGTTGCGCGCGGAAAGAAAGACGAGGCAGCATGGCGCGCGGCCTGACCGACACCGACGTCGCCAATTTCCGCGAACGCTTGTGCGAGACCGCCGCGCGCCTGTTCGTCGAGCGCGGTCCCGGCGCGTTCAACATGCGTGAGCTGGCAAGCCGGTTGGGGGTGAGCGCCATGACCCCCTATCGCTATTTTAAGGACAAGACCGAGATTCTTGGCGTGGTGCGGGCAAGGGCGTTCCGCCGTTTCGCCGACCGGCTGGAAGCCGCCCACGCCATCGCCGGTCCCCAGCCGGAAAAAAGCGCCGCGATGGGGCGCGCCTATGTCGCCTTCGCGCTGGAGGAACAGACCAGCTACCGGCTGATGTTCGACCTGTCGCAATCCTCCGACGCCGTTATTCCCGAACTGGAGATCGAGGAACAGCGCGTTCACGCCCTGATGCGGTCTCATGTCCACATGTTGGTGGATATGGGCGTGCTGGAAGGCGACGCGGATTTGATCGGAAAAATATTATGGGCGGCGTTGCATGGCGTGATCGCGCTGCACCTGGCCGGCAAACTCACCAACGCGAGTTTCGACCAGCTTTTGCCCGAAACCATGCGGGTCATTGCAAATGCCTACCGGCCTGTCAAAGTCATGGCGCCATCGGAAATTCCCCCAGCCCATGAATGGCCTGCAATATCCTGATCCCGCTCCCGGCCGCGACACCTTCATCCCCGTAGGCGCGCCGATCCATCGGCGGCGTCTCAGCCGCATCGAAACCGCCTTCGTTGCCCGGCGCAATGTGCTGGAGATCATTCCGGGCCTGGCCTATCGCCAACCCATCGTCTCCGGCGACATGCTGATCCGCTGGCACATGTTGGCGGATCCGGCGGGCATGAAGCGGGTGATGCTGGACAATCTGGCCAATTATCCCAAATCGGAAATCATGCGCCGGATGCTTCGTCCCGCGATCGGCGAGAGCCTGTTCAACGCCGACGGCGCGGACTGGAAATGGCAACGCCAGGCCGTGACACCGGTCTTCACCCATCGCAACGTGGTGGCGCTGGCGCCGGCCATGACCGCGACGGCCGAACGCGCCGCCGCCAAACTGGCGGCCGCCAAAGGGCGCGCCGAGATCGTCTCGGCCATGCTCACCGCGACGTTCGATGTGATCTGCGATGTCGCATTGTCGGGGCGCGAGCATTTCGACAGCGCCACTTTCAGCCGGGCCATCACCCAATATTTCCAGACTGCGGGCCGCGCCTCGCTGCTGGATTTCCTGGGCTTCCCGGAATGGTTTCCGCGGCCGGGTGAACTTCTGGCGGGAAGTTCAGTCAGGACCATGCATGGCATGGTGGCGGCGGCGATCGAAGCCCGGCGCAAAGAAAGCACGGGCAAAGCCGATGATCTTCTGGACCACATGCTGGCGGCGGCGGATCCCGAGACCGGCCATCGCATGAATCCGCAGGATCTGATCCACAATATGCAGTTCTTCATCGTCGCAGGCCATGAAACCACGGCATTGGCGATTTCCTGGGCGCTCTATCTTCTGGCCAACATGCCCGACTATCAGGAGCGGTCGCGGCGCGAGGCGCAGGCGCGGCTTCAAGGCCGCGCCGCCCGTGCCGAAGACCTGGCGGCGATGCCGTTCGTCAAACAGGTGCTGGAAGAGGCGATGCGGCTTTATCCGCCGGTGGGACTTCTTGCCCGCACCGTGCAGGAAAAAGACGAATTGTGCGGGCGTATGATGCGGCCCAACGACACCTTGTTCCTTCCCATCTGGGCGCTGCATCGCCATCAATTGTGGTGGGAGCGGCCTGATGAATTCGATCCGGATCGTTTTGATCCCGTCTCGGGGCCCAGGCGCGACAAATATCAGTATCTTCCGTTCGGCGCGGGTCCGCGCGTCTGCGTGGGCGCTGACTTCGCCATGATGCAAGCCCAGATCATCCTGGCCACCTTGGTGTCGCGTTTCAAAATTCGGCCCAGCCTGCCCCATCCCCATCCGGTGATGACCATGACGGTGCGGCCCGATCCGGGAATCTTTGTCGAGCTGGAAGAAGTGGCTTAAGGGGATTTGTTCGCCGGACTTTGTGGCTTGGCTGCCTCTTGTTGTTTTTTGGCCATTTCCATCTGGCATGCCAGATTTTCCGCCGAACCCGGCATGGCGCCCTGGTCCACACAAGCCGCGTAATTGGCCCGCTGCTGTTCTTCGCCGCGCAGCCGCTGATATTCGCTCCTAAGCCTGGTCTGCTGGCTTTGCCATTGCCCAGCGCAGGCTGAAAGCATCAGGCCTGCTGTCAGAAATCCCAGCCCTATCCGCATGCCGCGCAATGCTTTGTCCCTGCCGAGAACGATGAAATCCTATGCCTGGAGCACGGGCCGCTCCAGGGGACTTTACCGTGTATGGCGACCGCAATCTGGATTGGCGTTGCTTGATGCGTTAGGCTTTTGCCGTCTTTTTGCGGAGGGAATGGCATGGACAAGGATTTGGATAGGGACGGAAAAGTATCGCGCCGGGATTTTACCGCTTTATCGGTTGCGGCGGGACTGAGCGTGACCGCCGGGGCAACACAAGCTGCCGCGCTGGCGGTGACCGAAAGCGACGTGACGATCAAGACCGCGGACGGCACCTGCGATGCCGTCTTCACTCGGCCCACCAAGGGCAAACATCCCGGCGTGCTGATCTGGACCGATGTGTTCGGGCTCAGGCCGACTTTCCGCGACATGGCCAAGCGCCTGGCGGGTGAAGGTTATGCCGTGCTGGTGCCCAATCCCTTCTACCGCACCCAGAAGGCGCCAGTGATGGAAGACGCCAGCAAGGTGGACTTCAATGATTCCGGCTTCCGCACCAAGATGCAAAGCTGGACCGGACCGATCAATGAGGCCGGCGCCATCGAGCGCGACGCCGCAGCCTATATCGCGTTCCTGGATGCGCAAAAGGAAGTGGATACGGGAAAGAAGATCGGCACCCAAGGCTATTGCATGGGCGGGCCGCTGGTGTTCAAGACCGTGGCCACGATGTCCAACCGGGTCGGCGCAGGCGCCACATTCCATGGCGGCGGCCTGGTCACCGACAAACCCGACAGCCCTCATTTGCTGATTCCGAAATTCAAGGCGCACATGTATCTCGCCGTCGCCGCCAGTGATGACGATCGCCAGCCGGATGCCAAGGACAAGTTGAAGGCAGCGTTCGCGGCCGCGCATGTGCCCGGTGAGGTCGAAGTGTATGCCGGCTCGATTCACGGCTGGTGCGTGCGCGACATGCCGATGCAGAACGGCAAGCCGATCTACAACAAGCCGGACGCGGAACGCGCCTGGGGCCACCTCGAGTCTTTGTACAAAACCAGCTTGGCGTAAGCGGGGCTGGATTCACGTTGGGACCGGCGCCGATGGCGCCGGGCTTGGCGTGCACCGGATTTGGCGTCCCTGAACGTTTGATCCTCATCTTGTAATGTGCGCCTTAATCCAGGCGGCGGATGGCCCTTGTCTCCTTATGGCCGTTCCATGCGTTATGACATTTCGGAGCGCCATGGAGTTTAATGAAATGCGCCGAACCGTTCCTTTGATCAGCCTTGGGCTGATGCTTCTCGGCACCGTGGCGGTTGCTCAGCCCTATCCGCCGCCGCCTCCGCCGCCGTCGGACCAAGCGTCGCGCGACATGTATTGCCGCCAGAGCGCGGCCGCCAGCACCGGCTATACCACCCCAGGCCAGGCCGCCAACCGCGCCCAGACCAATGGGACCGTGGGCGGTCTTTTGGGCGGCGCGGCGCTGGGCGCGATCATCGGCGGACGCAATGCCGGCACCGGCGCGGTGATCGGCGCCGGCGTGGGCGCATTGGCCGGCACCGCAGTCGGCTCCGCCAATGCCGATCGAGCAGCGGCCGAGGTCCAACGGCGTTATTCAAACAC
>Ga0209483_1001400_pt1 | contig 18251 bp, 14 predicted proteins | sample NGEPerA_FD_184508 | JGI IMG/M metagenome (GOLD analysis project Ga0209483, IMG submission 184508) | Arctic peat soil microbial communities from the Barrow Environmental Observatory site, Barrow, Alaska, USA - NGEE PermafrostL2-A... | ecosystem: Environmental > Terrestrial > Soil > Wetlands >... | reverse complement strand
CGCTCCGCTGCGCTAGCCTGACGGGCTACGCTGCGCGCGTGGGTCCCTCCGTGGCCTGTCGAACGTCTAGACCAAGGGGGTCATTATTGGACGCGAAATGGGGGTCGGAATTGAAAGCGATTTGACACGTATGTCATCGGCAAGACCGGTGTCGGCAAGTCTACGATGCTCGAAACCATGGCCTGGCAGGATTTCGAAGCAGGTCGCGGTTTTGCGCTTGTCGATCCGCACGGCGACCTGACTGAAGAGCTTGCATCGCGGATGATTCGGGCAGGCTCGGACCGGGTCACCTATCTCAACGCCTCGGACCCATGGCAGCCTTTTGGGTACAACCCGCTGCGCCGTGTGCGCGACGACAAGATCCCGCTCGCGGTCTCGGGCCTGCTCGAAACCCTCAAGAAAATATGGCCGGACGCCTGGGGCGTGCGCATGGAGCATGTATTGCGCAACACGCTCTATGCCCTTCTGGAGCGGGACGGCTCGACGCTGCCAGACATTTTGGCCCTCTACACTGACGAGAAATACCGCAAGGAGGTAGTCCGCGACATCAAAAACGAGGTGGTGAAGCGCTTTTGGACGGACGAATTCGAGAACTATCCAGCACGGATGCGGGCCGAGGCCTGCGCTCCGATCCAGAACAAGCTCGGCGCGCTCCTCTCCGATCCGACGCTCTATCGTATCCTGGTCGCGCCGACGATCGACCTGCATTTCAGGAAGATGATGGACGAGGGGCACGTCCTGCTCGTCAACGTTTCCAAAGGCAGGCTCGGCGAGCAAAGCGCTCTCGTCCTGGGGAGCCTGATCGTCTCGACGATAGGTCTTGCAGCGTTCAGTCGCGCCGAAGCCCCCACCGATGCGCGACCACCCTTCATCCTCTATCTCGACGAATTTCATAATTTCACGACACTTATGCTCGCGAGCATGATGAGCGAACTTCGCAAATACGGTGTCGGCCTGGTGCTCGCCCATCAGTACATGCACCAGCTTGAGCCGGACATACGGCACGCGGTGCTTGGCAATGCGGGAACGATCGTTTCTTTCCGTGTCGGACCGGAAGATGCGGTCATCCTCGCGAGCGAATTCCAGCCGACCTTCGAGATTGTTGACCTTCTGAACCTCCCCAACCGCTCGATCTATCTCAAGCTCATGATCGACGGCACGCCGAGCCAACCGTTCAGCGCCGACACGATTACCTCCGAGACGTTGCCCACTCTCCCTGCTCCGCCACTCTAACGTCGCACGCAGATCGTCCCGCGACCGCGGTCCTCCAATGATGGAGGCCGGCACACGCAGGAGGATTCCATGGAACAAAACGAGGAGATGGTGGGCCGCATCCGGGCGCTTAACGACAGGCTGCGCTGCACCGGCGCGGGCGGCACTATCGTCGTCACACCCGGAATTATTGGGCTCGGTGCCGATGCCATGGCGCGGATCGTCCGCGCGGTAGCAGCGTTCAAGGACTTCACGGAAGACAACGACCCTCACGGCGAACACGATTGCGCGTCACTCACAATCGAGGGCGTCAACGTGCTCTGGAAAATCGACTACTACGATCTCAACCGCGAATACCATTCGCCGGACGCCGCCGATCCCAGTGTCACGGCTCGCGTCCTCACGATCATGTGCGCCGAAGAATACTGACCCAGCCTGCACCCCGCGAAGCGGGGTGCTTTCTTGCGGCGTGACGGTTTGCCCCGCCCTGCAGCTAGCTGCAGATGTCGAGACCGTCGGCGATATTTCCGCGCATACCGCGAACGCGCCGCCGGGCTGACCATGCCTTCGGACCCTGTCCTTTGCAGGTCCGGCGCCGCTCGCTTCCTTGTCTCAGGACGGGAACGGTGGTGCTCAACCATCCAAATTGTGGAGAATGACCAATGGGCGACAAGCTCAAGATGATACCGCTGTGCCAGTTGCAGCGGTCCAAGATCAACGTGCGCAAGACCGAACCGCTCATCGACATCGGGCAACTTGCCGCGAACATTGCGGAGAAGGGCCTGCTTGAGAACCTGGTCGTGAGGCCGGTTCCCAAGGGCGGACGCAAGGACGCAGCATACGAAGTAACAGCCGGTGGCCGTCGTCTGGCCGCGCTCAAGCTCCTTGCAAGGCGCGGCAAGATCGAGCGCAAGCACCCTGTCCGTTGTCTTGTGCGTAATGACGATGATGGCGCCGCGGTGGAAGTCTCGCTCTCGGAGAACTTCAGCCGCGTCCATCTTCATCCGGCGGACCAGTTCGAGGCATTCGCAAACGTGCATCAGAAAGGCGCCTCGGCAGACGACATCGCGGCGCGGTTCGGGGTCACGCCGACCTTCGTCGAGCAGCGGTTGAAGCTGGCGGCGGTGTCGCAACTTCTCATCGCCGAGTATCGCGGCGGTGCGATGACGCTCGAACAACTTACCGCCTTCACGATCTCTGACGACCACGAGGCGCAGGAAGCGGTCTGGTTCGACCGTCCCTATGCGGAGATGCCGGCTCAGATGATCCGGCGGCTCCTGACCAAGGCCCAGGTCGAAGGCACCGACCGCCGCGCCCGCTTCATCGGGACATCAGCATACCGGGACGCGGGCGGCACAATCGTTCGCGACCTCTTCGAGGCCGAGGATGAGGGCTATTTCAGCGACTGCCAGCTCCTCGACCGCCTGGTGGGTGAAAAGCTGGAGACTTCGGCTGAGGCGGTAAGAGCAGAAGGATGGCAATGGGTCGAGGTGCATCCCGAAACGGACTTCGGACAGTTGAGCCGGTTCGGTCGGGCCAAGACCGTCATACGCAAGCTGGGCAAGGTGGAGGAAAAGCGCCTCGCCCGTCTCGGCAAGCGCTACGACAAACTCATTGCCGAGTTGGAAGAAAACGACGGGAGTGACAACCAGGAGCTCAACCGCATAGCAGCCGAACTTGCCGCCCTCCAAGCTAAGAAGGAGGTCTGGCCGGACAAAGAGAAAGCCCGAGCAGGCGCCATTGTGAGCTTGGGACCGGACGGCACGTTGCAAGTCACGCGCGGGCTGGTACGGCGGGAGAAGGCGGCGCAAGCCGCCAACGAAGACGCGCAACCGGCGGCGCGCACGCGCAAAGACGGGTACGCGGATTCAGTCCTGGTCGATCTGTCGGCACATCGCACGGCTGCGCTGCGCGAGGCGTTGGCAGCGAAGCCCGAGGAGGCGCTGTTGGCGCTTCTGGAGGCCTTCATCAGCCAGCTCTTCTATCGCGGGGCACACGACGGTTGCATTCGTATTCATGCAACCGAAGTGACGCTGGATCGAGCATCTTCCTCGGTCGGCGCGAGCCGAGCGGCGGCGGCATTCGCGGAACGGCACGCTTCATGGATGAAGCAACTGCCGGAAATCGAACAGCTCGCCGCATGGCTCCGGCAAATGTCCAAGGCCGACCGCCTGCGGCTGCTCGCCCACTGCGTCTCGATGACCGTCAATGCCCTCCATGGAACGATGCAGCGCGGCGCAGGGGAGGACAGCCGCCATTACGCCAACGGTCATCGTATTCGCTTCCGGGAGGTCGGGTGCCACAAAATCCACGCCGCTATCCCTGAACGGCGCCTCAAACCGCAGATTGTGCGATAGCTGTCATAACACTGCCACGGGTGGAGCTTCGGGAGCCTAGAATGATCCATGTAGGCTATCCCGATATGGCCGGCACCGCTCGCGAGCCGTTGCTGCCGTTCTATGAGCGCAAACCGCTTTGCCTGGCTCCATTTATTCAGCCCTCGGCAAGTCACCCGGTTTGCAAGTGGGAAGGTCGAGGCCGCGCCATGATATCCTGCCACTCGTCATGAAGACATCCCGAACCACGACCCAACGTGCCCTGGCGCCGCAGCTTCTGCTGCGCATCGATGCGAACGCCGATCTCAATCTGCAGCGCCAGATCCGCCAGCAATTGATCGATGCGATCGTGGGCGGCGCTTTCGCGCCTGGCCGCAGGTTGCCGTCGTCGCGCCAGCTCGCCCGCCAGTTGGGCGTGGCGCGCAACACGGTCGTGCTCGCCTGCCAGCATTTGATCGCGGAGGGCCATCTCGTCGCGCGCGAACGCAGCGGCCTTTATGTCAACGAAGAGATCGTCAAAAGGTTCGCGCTATCCGAGCGCGTGGTCAAGCCGTCGGCCGATGCGGCCTCGGGCCTCGACTGGAGCGCGCGCATCAAGGCGCCGGCCGCCGCGGCCGATGGCTGGCGCTGCCCGCCCGACTGGCAGAAATATCCATTCCCGTTCGTGGAAGGCCGCTTCGACCGTTCGCTTTATCCGATCGTGGAATGGCGCGAGGCGACGCGGCTCGCGCTCGGCGCGCGCCAGGTGCAGGAATGGTCCACCGACACCGGCGATGCGGACGATGCGTTGCTGGTGCGCGAGATCTGCGGCAAGGTGCTGCCGCGGCGCGGGATCAAGGCGCGGCCCGATCAGGTGCTGCTCACCGCCGGCGCGCAGGAAGCGCTGCATCTTCTGACCGAGCTTCTGGTCGAGCGCGGCACCAAGGTTTGCGTCGAAGAGCCGGGCAATATCGCGATGCTGCAGCTCTTGTGCCGCCAGGGCGCGCAGCTCTCGCATCAGCAGGTCGACGAAGACGGGCTCGTTGTGGGCGCGGGGCTCGATGGTTGCGAGATTGTTTATGTGACGCCCAGCCATCAGCGGCCGACTGCGGCGACCCTGTCGATGGCGCGCCGCGCGGAATTGCTGGGTTGGGCGCAACGCGCCGACGGCATCGTCATCGAGGACGATTTCGAATGCGAAACGAATTATCTCGATGACGCATACCCCGCGCTGCGCAGCCTGCCGGACGGGGAGCGCGTGATCTATGTGGCCGATCTGTCGCGCGCGCTGGCGCCGGGATTGCGGCTGGGCTTCATCGTGGCGGCGCCGGAGATCGTGGCTGAGGCGCGGGCGCTGCGCGCGTTGACTGCGCGTCAGCCACCCTTGAGCGTGCAGCGCACGGCCGCGCTGTTCTTTTCGCTGGGCCATTACGACAAGACGATGCTGAGGCTCGGCCGCATCTTCCGCGAACGCATGATCGCGCTGCGCGATGCGCTCAATCATTATTTGCCGCAATCGATCGCGATCGCGCCGGTGCGCGGCGGAACGACCTTCTGGGTGCGCGGGCCCAAGGGGCTCGATGCGCGCGATCTCGCGCGCACGGCCGAGCAGCGCGGCGTGCTGATCGAACCGGTCAGCCATTATTATGCGCGAGAGGCCGCGCCTGCGAATGTGTTCCGCATGAGCGTGACCGGCATTGCGGCGGGCAAGATCCGCGAAGGCGTGGCGACATTGTCGGAACTCATTCGCGAGATGTCGGCGGGCAAGTGGCTCGATCCGCAGAAATCGAAATGGCTCAGTGCGCGCGAATTGCGCAAGCTCATTCCGGGCGCGACCTTTCTCTACAAGACCGTCTATGGCGAGCCCTGCACGATCGAGCTGCAGCGGAACGGCGCGATGATCGGGCGGGCCGGTTACGCCAATGAAGATTACGACAGCGGCCGCTGGTGGATCGAAGACGGCTTGTGGTGCCGCCAGTGGCAGAACTGGGCCTATGGCGAAGCGTCGAAATACCGGACGCGCATCGAGGGCGACCGCATCCAATGGTTCAATGCGCAAGGCCGGCTGATCGATTCCGCGATCTTCGTGCGGGCGGGCCCCACGCCCGCCAGGGTTGCGCACGGATAGGGCCAGTTTTCTGGCCGCGGGTTACCTGACGCTGAATCTGGACCAATCAATCGCCCCGGACTGGCGCTATGCGGGCAAGCGCGCGGCCCCCATTCTGGTGCCAAGGGGGCATGGCATTGCGCAGACTTGGCATCGCGGGGCTTCAACTCGATCTCGACAAGAGCGCCAACCTCGACCGCATCGCGGCTGAGGTGCGGGCGGCGAAGGCGCGCCTGCCGTGGCTCGACATGGTCGTGCTCAGCGAACTGGCGGTGTACGGACCCAGCACCCAGTACGCCGAGCCCGAAGACGGCCCGGCTGAACGCGCCTTCCGGGCGCTGGCGCGCGAAACCCAGGTCTGGTTGATCCCCGGATCGCTGTTCACCCACGCCAGCGGCGCCATATTCAACACCACGCCCGTCATCGCGCCCTCCGGCGACGTGATCGCGCGCTACCACAAGATGTTCCCCTTCACGCCCTATGAGCAGGGCGTCACAGGCGGCAACGCGTTCTGCACCTTCGATGTCGCGGGCGCGGGGCGCTTCGGGCTTTCGATCTGCTACGACATCTGGTTCGGCGAGACGACGCGCACGCTGGTGTGGCAGGGCGCGGAGATCCTCATCAACCCGAGCCTCACCAACACCATCGACCGCGAAGTCGAGCTGTCGATCGCGCGCGCGGCCGCCGCGACCAACCAGTGCTACGTGTTCAACGTCAACGGCGCCGGCAAGCAGGGCCTTGGCCGCTCGATCGTCTGCGGGCCCGGCGGCGAGGTTCTGCATCAGGCCGGATCGGGGCGCGAGATCATGGCCTTCGAGCTCGATCTCGATGTCGTCAGCCAGGTGCGCGAGCGCGGCTGGCATGGGTTGGGCCAGCCGCTCAAAAGCTTTCGGGACAGCGAAGTGGCGTTTCCGCCCTATGCGAAGGGCGCGCGATCACCAGCGCTCGACGCGCTGGGGCCGCTCGCCGTTCCAAAACCGCATTTGAAAACGTGAGGGAGCGAGCCGGCTGCCGCATCCGCGAGCAGCGCCGGCATTCGAATGGGCAAACGGACGAACATTGTGACTGAAGGGGCAAGTCGATGAACGCGAAGAATTCCATTTGGGGCGCAAAACTGGCGACGGTTCTGCTGGGCGGAACCGCCATGGCGCTTGCGGCGCCGGCAATCGCCTATGCGCAGGCTGCGTCGGCGCCTGCGTCAACGGACAAGATCGAAACCGTCATCGTGACGGCCGGGCATCGTTCGCAGAACATCCTCGATGTTCCCTACAACATCAGTTCGGTCTCCGGCGATACAATCGATCAGGAGCATATTCTCGATACGGCCGAGCTGATGCGTTCGGTGCCTGGCGTGAACGTCGTCGATCGCGGCGATCGCAACGCAGATATCGTGAGCGGCATCCGCATTCGCGGCCTGAACGTCGACAGTTCGGCGCTGGGCGACTACGCCGTTTCGGCGCAGGCGACGGTGTCCACCTATGTCAACGACACGCCGATCTTCGCGAACTTCCTGCTGAGCCCCTCCGAAATCGATCACGTGGAAGTTCTCAAGGGTCCGCAGGGAACGCTCTACGGATCGAACTCGCTGGGCGGCACGATCCGCTATATCATGCGCGCGCCGGAGCTCGATGAATTCAGCGGCGAGGTGTCGGGCAGCATCTCCAACGTCAAGACGTCGGACGGCGTCGGATTTTCCGGCACCGCAACGCTCAACATTCCGCTGGGCGACAAGCTGGCGCTGCGCGCGACGATCACACGCAACGATTACCCGGGCGATACGGCTTATGTGAATCTCTACAAGCTCGATGCGACCGGCACGCCGATCGCGCCCAGCGGTATCGGTTCGACGGCGGCGGCCTATGACAACAAGAAAGACGCCGACTTCGCCAAGCAGTGGTATGGCCGCGCGGCGCTCTTGTGGAAGCCCACATCGAATTTCGACGCGACCCTGACGTTCATGGATCAATCGGATCAGTTCGGCGGCCGGCGCACGACGTCGATTGGCAACAACGGTTCCGGCGTGCCCTATCGGGAAGGCCAGAGCGGTTCCATGATCCTGGAGCCCGCCACCCGCGACGTCTATCTCGGATCGTTGGAAACCAATCTCGATATGGGCTTCGCGACACTCACATCCACCACCTCCGTCTATAACAATCGCGGCGAGATCACGAGCGACAACACCGGCTTCTATGCCCAGAACGATTGGCTCAGGACCTTCTACTACAATTATCCTCGGCCGCTCGCCGAAGCCATTCGCCATTTCGGCGACAAGGCCTACACCGAAGAATTGCGCCTCGTTTCCGACGGCACGCACACGCTCGACTACATCGTCGGCGCCTATTACCAGAATCAGGAACTCTACAGCGCCCAGGACAGCTATCTGATGGGCTTCCAGCAATGGTGGGACGCGGCCTATTGCGGATTCTTCGCGCCTTGCGAGGCTGCGGTCTTGAACAACAACGACTTCCTCTATCGCCATTATGAGCACTTCACGGACGCGGCGCTTTATGGCGACCTGACCTGGCACATCACCAGCGCGTTCTCCGCGACCGGCGGCATGCGCTATTTCAGCGATGTCGATTCCACGCATGTCTATCAAACCACCGGCCTTTACAGCTCGATCTTTGCCACATCCGACACGATCGGCAGAGAGGCGAACAGCAAGGCTCTGTTCAAGGGCAACGTCTCGTGGAAATTCAGTGAGGACGATCTCTGGTACGCGACGGTCGCCCAGGGTTATCGACGCGGCGGATCGAACGGTACGCCAACCATCGGGCGGTTTGCGGAGAGTCCGGCGTGGCTCACCTATCAACCGGACACCGATATCGACTATGAAACCGGCGTGAAAGGCATCTGGCAGGGCATTACCTTCAACGCCGATATCTTCTACGTCGACTGGCAGAATCCGCAGATCAACACGGCCACGACCAATTGGGGCTTCTTCGCCGTTCAGAACGCCCAGAAGGCGACGACAGAGGGGGCGGAATTCCAGGTCAGCGGAAACCTGACCGACCATCTGCGCTACGGTCTCGGTTACACTTATACAAATGCCGTGCTCGGAGCCAACGCCTATTCGGCGGATGGCGCGTATGAAATCAACAGAAAGGGCGCCCAACTGCCGGGAGCGCCGCGCAACACCGTCGATGGCTCGCTGGATTACGGAATTCCGTTGCCGAATTCCGCAAATCTCTACCTGCATCTGGACGGCTATTATCAGTCGCCGACGCAGGATACGCTGTTCTCCAAGAATGTATTCCTCAATACCGTCACCGACCCGAATCCTCCCGGGCCTCCCGTTCCCGGCCCCTTCAATGGACAACCGAAATTCTACGATCCGCTCTCCGGGTTCTCGCTGTGGAACGCTTCGGTCTCCTATGAAATGAACGACTGGTCGGCGATCTTCTGGGTCAAGAACATTCTCGATGCGAGAGGCGTCACGGGCGTTTACACGCAGGCCTATATGGGCACGGAGCCGTCTGAGAATTTCGGGGGCAACGATTCCAAGGCGCTGACTACTTTGCCGCGCACTGTCGGCTTGACCGTCAGCTACAAGTTCTGAGCAGGGATTTCCGTGCTTGAACGCCCCGTGGAATATAGTGGCGGGATGAACCCGCCCGAATCCCGACCCGAAGTGATGCTGCGAGAAATCGAAGCTCTCGCAGCGCGCCGCGCTTTTGCGGAAGCCGAACGCGAGGCGTTGGCGTTTACGCGTGCGCTGCCCCGACGCGCCGAAGGCTGGCAGTTGCTCGGGCGATTGCTTCAGCAGCGCAACAACCTCGCAGGCGCGCGCGAGGCCGTGCGTCGCGGGCTTGACGTTGCGCCTTTCGACAAGGGACTGCGCCTGATCGGAGCCGAACTCTCAATTCAATCGGGTTCGGTCGCAGAAGGATTGGCGCAGCTGCGCGCGCTCGAGCGGGACGCACAAGACGATGGCCGCGTTCTGCAGCATATCGCGCAGATGTTCACGCGGCTCAACCAGCATCGGGATGCCGAGCGATGCTATCGCCGCGCGGCGGAAACCGCGCCCTCGAATATGCAATATCTCTACAATCTTGCGACGTCCGTGATCGCGTTGGGCAAAATGGATGAGGCGGAAGCGCTTCTCGACAAGGTGCTCGCCCGCGCGCCGCAGGATTACGACGCCTATTACAATCGCGCGACGCTGCGCCGCCAGACGCCGGCGAACAATCATATCGCCGAAATGGAGCAGTTGCTGTCACACCCTTTGCGCAATCCGATGGGCGAGGTACAACTCGGCTATGCGTTAGCGAAGGAATTGGAGGATCTGGGAGAGCACGCCCGCGCCTTTGTCGCGCTCAAGCGAGCCTCAGGCATGCGCAAAAAGCTGCTGTCGTATCGCGTCGAAGACGATGAGCGCGCGATGGCGGAGATCGCGTCCGTTTTTGATAGTGGGACCCTCGCGGAGGCGACGCCGGGGGGCGCAATGCACGTCCGATTTTCATCGTCGGGGTGCCGCGCAGCGGGACCACCCTTGTGGATCGCATTCTCAGTTCGCACAGTCAGGTCGAGAGCCTGGGCGAGGTTAGCGATTTTGCGGCCGCCCTGATGCGCGCGGCGCCGCAGGCAAAGGACAAATTCGCCCTGATCCGCGCGAGCGCCTCGGTCGATTTCGCCGCGGTCGGACGAGCCTATTGCGAAACCACGGCGGCCGTCGCTTCGGGCGCCGCGCGCGCCATCGACAAGACGCCGATCAATTTTCTCTATCTCGGGTTGATTGCGAAGACGCTCCCTGACGCCGCGATCATCCATGTCCGCCGCAGCGCGATGGATGTCTGCTATGCGATGTACAAGACGCTTTTTCGCATGGCCTATCCGTTCTCATACGATCTTTCCGATCTCGCCCGCTATTTTCTGGCTTATCGCGAATTGATGGCGCATTGGCAAAAGGCGCTGCCTGGCCGTTTCCTTGAGATCGATTACGAAGACCTGGTCGCGAACCAGGAAGGCGTGACGCGCCGCCTCGTGGAGCATTGCGGGCTCGATTGGGAAGATGCCTGCCTCGCCTTCGAGAAAAACGAACGTCCGTCGCTGACTGCGAGCGCGGCGCAAGTGCGCCAGAAGATCTACGCCAGTTCCGTCGGACTGTGGCGGCCCTATTCGAACGAACTCGAACCGCTCGCGCGCGCGTTGCGCGCCGCGGGCGTGGACATCGAACGCGAATGATCAAGAAAGCCGTCCTGGCCGCTCTTCTTTGCATGACTGGCGCTTCGGCGCAGGCCGACACGATTTATTCAGAGGATTTCCAGAGCGGGAAATCCGAGGGTTGGCTCGCAATGGGGAAGGGCGATGTGCGCCTGTCCACTTATGGCGAAAATGTCTCATTGAGGTTGACTGCTGGAGCCGCGGCGGTGAAGGCCGTTTCCACGGCAGGGTTCAGCCGAGTGCGCTTGAGCGTCGCCTTCGCAGCCCAGTCTCTCTCAGGCGAGGACGCCTGCGTTGCCGATGTGTCGGCCGATGCGGGTCACAACTGGACGCTTATATCACGCGTCGGCCACGGGCAGGATGATGGCGTCACCATGCACACTGGCACGGCCGAAGCTGCGATCATGGACAACCAGTCCAAGCTCGTGATCCGCTTGCGCGCTGCGGCCGGCAATCCGCACGCGATATGCTGGGCCGACAACATCCTGCTTTCGGGCGACAAGGGCCCGGCTGTCGTCGCGAAGCCCGCATTCGCGGCCGACGGCACGCGACTTGCGCTGACCTACGACGAATTGACGAACGCCGCCGCGACGCCGTCTCCCGTTGACATGTCGGCATATGCGCCGCCGGCAAACGCCAGGCCGCCAAGCAATATCTTTCAAGGCATGCTTTCGCTCGGCGCAGAGCGCCCCGGCAGCACGATGCATGTGTTGACCGACCAATATGGCGACTCGACCGCAAACGGCGCCGCCGCGCGGCATCTGCCGGCTTTCGATTTCGCATTTGTGCAATCGGGAAACGCGCTAATTCCGGCGCGGCGCGGCGCAATCCCTGCGAACCATCCGGAATGGGAGTTCATCCTCGAGCCGGGCCGCGTGTGGGACGAGGGGGCCGACCATGGACTTACGCGCGCAGGCGTTCCGTTTACACTGGAAGAGCGCAACGCCAATTGCATGCACAATGGCGTTCTTACATTCCTGTTCGGCAAGAACGGCAAATTGTCCGATGTCGCCTGGCAAATCGCCAGCGAGACCTGCATCTATTTCAAGTTCGACATGTGGGGCCGCGCCGCGGCGATCTATGCGCCCGGGCCGGTTGCGGATGCCGCCCGCATTGCGACGGACTATGGGCAAGAAACAGCGCACCGCATGCCGACACGGCCGATTGAGGCGCTCCCACATGATTTTCCCGGCGCCGATATCTCGAATTTCGGTTCGGCTGGCGTCGTTCCGGCGAGCGATATCGCTCTTTACGGTCTTGTCGCGAACGGCGTGAATTATGTGGGCGGCTGCGATACGCGCTTCGGGCTCTATCCCTATTGCGCCGTGATGGACATGCCGTCCTATTCGCTCGCAAAATCGATTTTCGCCGGTCTCGGAACGATGCGGTTGTCATTGCTTTATCCAGGCGTGATGAAGGAAATTGTGGCGAACGACGTGCCCGATTGCGCGGCCGCCGGAAGCTGGAGCGATGTGACATTCGCTGATGCGCTCGACATGGCGACCGGGCACTACAACTCGCCTGACGACCAGGCCGACGAAAATGCGCCGGATTTGACGCCGTTCTTCTTGGCCGAGGACCACGCTGCTCGAATCAAATTCGCCTGCACGCACTATCCGCGCAAAGCGGCTCCCGGAACGCATTGGGTCTATCACACGGCGGATACCTATGTGCTCGGAACCGCGCTTGGCGGATTCTATCGCGCTAAGACCGGATCTACCGCCGACCTCTACAACGATATCCTTGCCGGTCCGATCTGGAAGAAACTCGCATTGAGCCCGCCAGTTTATGTCGTGCGCCGCACTTATGACGCGACGGCGCAGCCTTTCACCGGCTATGGCCTAACATTGCATCGTGACGATATCGCAAAGATCGCAGATTTCATCAATGTCGATCACGGCGCGATCGGGGGCGAACAGCTTGTCGATCCCGCCATGCTGCGCGCGGCGTTGCAGCAGAACCCCGACGATCACGGCCTGCGCGCGTCGACCGACGATTTCCGCTATCACTATGGTTTTTGGGCCTGGAATGCGCAGCACGTTTTGGGCTGCAAATCGCCTACCTGGATTCCCTTTATGTCGGGCTTTGGAGGAATTGCGGTCGCGATGATGCCGAACGGCATGACCTATTACTATTTCAGCGATAGCGGCATCTGGGTCTGGTCAAAAGCCGCCGCCGAAGCCGACCGGCTCAAACCATTCTGCGAAAGATGACCATGGCACAGGATTCTGCGCGCGCATTTCCGACGGCCGCGCCCGACGGGCTCATCGCGGCCGTGCTTCTTTCGTTTCTCGCGACCGCGGGTCTGTTCTACGTCAACATCATGGCGGCGTTGGTCAACGGCCTGGTCGAAGGGTTGCATTTCACGGAGCGGCAAGCAGGCTTCGTCGCTTCGACGAATGTCTACGGCGCAGCATTCGGAGCGCTGATCGCCGTCTTCTTCGTGCGGCGCATTTCGTGGCGCAGAGTGTCCGTCTTGCTGCTCTGTGCGCTGATCATGGCGGATCTGTTCTCGATCCTTGTCAAGAATCCGAACACGATGATCGCCATGCGGCTTCTCCACGGAACGATCGGCGGCATGCTCGTTGGCACCGGTTTTTCGGTCATCGCGCGCACGCGCGTACCGGACCGCACCTTCGGCATGCTGCTGGCGGTGCAATTCGGGCTGGGCGGTCTGGGCGTGATGGTGCTTCCGCGGCTTGTGCCGATCTTCGGCACGCAGGTGCTGTTTATCGCCCTGGCGCTGTTCAGCCTGGTGACGCTCGCGATGGTCCCGTTCCTGTCCGATTATCCCGCACGCGTTCTGGCCGCTCACGATGCGCCGCGCGCACGCACAAGATGGATTCCGCTTCTTCTCGCCTTCGGATCGGTCATCCTGTTTCAGGCGGGTAATATGGCGCTCGCGGCATTCATGATTGAGTTGGGACACGGCTACGGCCTGCAGACCGACTTCATGAGCGCGATTCTCGGCGTGGCAGGCTGGATCGGCGCTTTCGGCTCGCTGATGGTCGTATTCTTCGGCACGCATTTCGGGCGGTTTTGGCCCTTGTTGATTGCGCTGATCCTGACGGTGATCGGCAATGCGCTGTTTCATTTCAGCGCCTCGCCGTTCATCTATGCGGCCGCGAATATCGGCACGTCGATCACCTGGGCCTTTGTCATTTCTTATCTGCTGGGCATGTGCGCGTCGTTCGACCAGACGGGGCAAACGGCTGCGATGGGAGGCTTCGTGTCGAAGCTTGGCTTGGCGACCGGCCCTCTTGTCGGCGGGCTCCTGATCGTTGGCAACCATTACACGCTCTTGATCAATGTGTCGGTCGCCGTTCTTGCGTTAAGCGCGGTGGCCGCTCTCATCCCGGCCGCTTTGCTGGACCGCACATCGCCAAGAAAAGCTATCTGACAAGAGGTGTTTCATGTCGTCCAATTTCGATCTGCTGGCACGCCGTATGGCTGCAGTCCCGCGCGGCGTTTCGACGGCGACGCCCGTGTTCGCCGCTCGCGCGGAGAACGCCGAAATCTGGGATGTTGAGGGCAAGCGCTACATCGATTTCGCAGGCGGCATCGCGGTGCTCAACACCGGTCATCGACATCCGAAGATCATGGCAGCCGTCGCCAGGCAGCTTGAGTTATACACCCACACCGCATTCCAGGTGATGGCGTATGAACCCTATATCAAGTTGGCCGAGCGGCTGAATGCGATCGCGCCTTTCAAAGGCTCCGCCAAGACGATCCTGTTCACGACGGGCGCCGAAGCGGCCGAAAACGCGGTGAAGATCGCGCGCGCCGCCACTGGGCGCACGGCTGTCATCGCCTTCACGGGCGGCTTTCACGGCCGCACTTTGCTCACCATGGCGATGACGGGAAAAGTTCTGCCCTACAAGCGCGCGTTCGCGCCGCTGCCGTCTGAAATCTATCACGTGCCGTTTCCCATTCCGCATTACGGCACGACGGTCGAAGACTCGTTGAAGGCATTGCACTTCCTCTTCAAGGCCGATGTCGAGCCCGCGCGCGTGGCGGCGATCATCATCGAACCTGTGCAAGGCGAGGGCGGTTTTCACGCTGCGCCGCCGGAACTGCTGAAGGCGCTACGCAATATCTGCAATGAAAACGACATCCTTTTGATCGCCGACGAAATCCAGTCGGGTTTTGCGCGCACGGGCAAAATGTTCGCGATCGAGCATTCGGGTGTCGAGCCCGATCTTGTGACCATCGCGAAATCGCTTGCCGGCGGCTTCCCGCTGTCAGGAGTAATCGGACGCGCGACGATCATGGATGCGGCCGAACCGGGTGGGTTGGGGGGAACGTATGCCGGATCGCCCGTCGCCTGCGCCGCGGCACTTGCCGTGCTCGACGTGATCTCAGAGGAGAAGCTTCTGGCGCGCGCCGATGCTATCGGAGAAAAGCTCAAGGTCCGGCTTCGTGCGATCGCAAGCCGCAACGACACGGTGCCGATCGCGCAGATCCGCGGTCTCGGTGCGATGGTCGCATTCGATATCGTCAAATCGCGAGGGCTGCACGATCCGGACGGCGATACGGTCAAACGCGTCACCGCGCGGGCGCTGGAGAACGGCCTCGTTCTTCTTTCCTGCGGCATCTATGGTGAAACGATTCGCATACTCGTGCCGCTGACGGCAAGTGACGCCATCGTTGAAGATGGTTTGGATCGGCTCGAAATATCTTTGGTTGCGTGACCCGGACACTGAACCTTGATGATCGCGACATATTCGCGTCTCTAATACTGGCGCCCCCCAATGGTAGTGACTGGGGGTCTCGCCTTACAAGCGGAATTCTCTAACAATTTCAGGGACCTGCCAATTGAACACAGATGCAAGGTTCTTGATAGCTGTCATGGATCTGCGAACCTGCAGAACTCAAATCGCGCAGCGCCGTGATCAATAATGCGCCACTGCGGATTTGCGATAAGTCGAGAAGGTGACCGCATAATGTGGTCCAATTGAGATCGCGCGACAAGATCAGCTTCGCGACCAACCCATCAGAAGCGGCTGTCACGCCGAAACCCAGGCCGGCCTCGATGTCGAACGGTGCGCCCGTATAATCCAAGACGCCGAACAGCTGCTGAAATTGCTGGTTTCCCGGCAGGAAGTGATTTACGACGCCAAAATCGGAGTAGTTCTCGACCGCCGCAGCCCATTTAGTCGAGAAATTGTAGGCGACGCGACCCTCCGGCGCGAAATCGAGATTTTTGAATCCCTTGAATGAATTGTCGAAGATGGGATTGACGATCAGATCGACAGAGCCCAGATGCCAGCCGATGATCGGCGTGATCTCCGAGGAATAGCGGTTCGGGTCCCAATGCTTCGCATTGTAGCTGAACTCGAAATTGATGCCGTAGAAGAAAGGCTCGTTTGCGGCGTCCGGCACGACGAAAAGCTCGCGGATCTTGAAGCCGTTCAATGTCGCGCCGCGATTGGAGACGTCACTATAGAGCGGCAGATACAGACCTTGCTCGAACCAATCGGTGACGCCGAGGGCCCATTCCGGCACGCCGTTCAGCGTGTGGTCGGGCACGAGGCCGCCCGGAAAGCGCGCGGTCTTCGATCCGCTGAATGTGTAATTGTCGTGCAGGGTGAGGTTCACTACGCCGGGCGCGGCGATTTCGGCGTTGTAGACTTGAATTTCGTCGGTCTGCGCGGAGGCGTTCGGCGCAACAAGACCGATGCTTATCGCCAAAGCCAAACACGGGCCCGGCGATCTCTTCACCCCTGGTGCGGCGAGAGGCATTGAAACTCCGCGGCCTACGAATTTCGCACCGATACAATTGACGGCGTCGGCGTTTAGTTGCAAGCCCTCAACATTGGCGATTGTCCAGGCACCAGTAAGGGGCACTTCACCAAATCGGACGGCCACCCCCGCCGAACGAAAGTGGCCGTCTTCAATGGAACCATCAGGCGGATGCGTCCAACAGCCCTCCGACAGCTTGCGTCGTGGCGGATTTGACGGCGCCACCGGCGTCGTCGCTGTCTCCGTCATGATCCGATCCCGGGCCCTCCGCCGCTGCGGGCGCTTTCTTCGGCGTCACGTTGTTCGGGGCGATTGCGGCGTGCATCGTATCTATGCTTGCAACATTCATTGGCGTCTCCATTTCTGATCTGCGATGAACGCTCATCTGTAAAATCGCGCGCAACAGTGCCCCCACCCCAAAAGCCTGGCAGCGCTTTGATATTGCTACGAATAGTAAAGATTTTCCGCGTCGAGTTTTGCGTCCAACCGTGACCCAATCCCTGTCGCGGATTTTCCAGCGGTATCAGTGACATCCCCGAATATTGAGAGGGGTCACGGTTGGACGCGATTTCACACTCTTGACTATGTTGTATCGCTCGACGGATCGCCTCTGTCGTCGTGGCGCAGCCGTGAAGAACCTGGCCCATAGTGCATCCCTCCACTCCAGGGAAAATAATGCACCATCAAAACCTGGGATCAAACATCTAGTTCAACTAACTTGAATTGGAGTCTCAGATCCTTGAGCTACAGGTTCTACAACGCCATTCGCAGCTTATGTAATTTGCTTCTATCTTGCTCTTTGGTCGCAAAGTTGCTCGCGATGGCTTTCCCAGCGTGGGCCTTCGTACAAAACCAGTTGGGGCTAGCTGTTCTTATATTGTGCGGATTACGGCTGGTCTTCATTCTGATAGATCTTGCGAGAGGTGCAATGCGGTGGCAACGCAGCATTTTTCCATCTATAATTTTGCTCGCCTTGGTATCAATATTTGGCGGTGGACAGTCGACTTTATTGGTGAAGATCGCCGCAGCGGCGCTCGAAATCGGCGTCCTTGGCTCGGTAATCTATATTGCCGCAACAGGGGAAAAGGCCGGCAATCGCTCCTTCGAGGAAAGATTGATGGAGCGTGTGCAGCTGTTCATTCCTATTTCACTCGCTCGGTATTTGGTCGCGGAAACCTTGATCCTTCGGGCAGCTTTTGTCGGACTATTCGGCCGCAGTGGAAACGTCCCCCAAGGTTTTGGCTATGTCGAGAATTCGATTTTTCGCGTTCTTCCCTTAATCATTTTGTTCTGCTCGCCGGTCGACATCGTTTTGGTTCACATAGTTCTGCGGATCAAAAGTCCGGTTTGGACGACAATCCTAATCGGGACTGATATTTACGCATTAGCTTGGGCATATGGGAGCTTGGTCACGATGCGGCTGCGGCCGCATGAAATCGTCGGGAAGTATCTACACGTTCATAAAGGAATTTATGAGTGTGCGTCGATTGCATTGGCTTCGATTCGGTCCATTACCGTTCTACCTCGATCGAGAATTGAGAAGAAGGAGGGCGATGCTGATCTCAGTCTACGCGGAACATCCAAGTGTCCGTCGTCAAAACATTTGGGACAGCAGTGGGCGTGATTTAGCGGAGCGTTGACCTCATCTGGTTGGTTGATACTAAGCGGCGATGTTTTGGTGAAGCAAGCGTCTTTGGGCGATGGTCTTTCGT
>Ga0209483_1001399_pt1 | contig 18257 bp, 20 predicted proteins | sample NGEPerA_FD_184508 | JGI IMG/M metagenome (GOLD analysis project Ga0209483, IMG submission 184508) | Arctic peat soil microbial communities from the Barrow Environmental Observatory site, Barrow, Alaska, USA - NGEE PermafrostL2-A... | ecosystem: Environmental > Terrestrial > Soil > Wetlands >... | reverse complement strand
CGGTGGGCTACTCCCAACTGGTCAGCGAGCTCGCCCTCAAGGGATCCGCCGCGTTCGTGCAACGCCCACCGAGCAACTGACCGGTGCCGTACGACCCGACCGCCTACGCACAGACCAAGCGGCGACGGCTCCGGGCCAGGCGCCTGATGATGCTCCTGGCGCTGGTGTGCTGCCTCGTGGGGTTCGGGCTCGGCGCGTACCAGTTGCACGCGGAGGGGCTGAACCAGTTCGTCTACCGCGCCCCGGGCGTGGGCGCCAGCAAGTAGGTATCGACACCGGGTTCAGGCCGCCATACGGTCATGTCACCATCGGTCCCATGGCCGATGTCACTGTGCTCGGCGCCCCGTGGTGTCCAGACTGCCAGCGCACCAAGCGATTCCTCGCCGAACAACGCATCAGCTATGACTGGGTCGACATCGACAAGGACTCGGCAGGTCTGCGGCGGGTCGAGGAGATCCAGAAGGGCGGACGGACCATCCCGACGGTGGTTTTCGCGGATGGCTCGGTTCTCGTCGACCCCGAAAACGAGGAAGTGGCGCGCAAGCTCGGCCTCGCCCTCGAGCCGCAGCGGCGGATGTACGACCTCGCCATCGTGGGCGGGGGGCCGGCCGGGCTCGGCGCCGCCATCTACGCCGCGCGTGAGGGGATCGAGGCCATCGTTGTCGACCGCGGTGGCCTCGGCGGCCAGGCGGGCGTCACCGAGCGGATCGACAACTACCCGGGCTTCCCCGAGGGCATCGGCGGCGCCGAGCTGGCCGACCGCTTCATCGCCCAGGCGAGGAGATACGGAGTAGAGCTGCTCAGCGGCGTCGCCGTTGACAGCATCGCCCGGGAGGGCGACGACCTGTGTCTGCGCCTCGGCGCCGCCGGCGAGGTGACCGGGCACGCCGCGCTGCTCGTGCCGGGGTCGACGTACCGCCGCCTCGGGGTCCCCGGCGAGGACGAACTCATCGGCGCCGGCGTGCACTTCTGTGCGACCTGCGACGGGCCGTTCTACCGTGGCGCCGAGGAGCTGCTCGTCGTCGGCGGCGGCAACTCGGCGCTCGAGGAGGGGCTCTTCCTCACCCAGTTCGCCAAGCGGGTCCGAATCCTCCAGCGCGGCCACGAGCTGACCGGGTCCCGGCTTCTCCAGGATCGGGTGCGCGCCGACGAGCGGGTGATTGTCGACGTCGACAGCGAGGTCGTCGAGCTGCGCGGCGACGGCCACCTCGAGAGCGTTGTCGTGCGCACGAGCGGCGAGGAGCGCGAGCTGCGTCCGGCGGCAGCATTCGTCTTCATCGGCCTGACGCCGAACACCGAGTTCGTGCGTGGACTCATCGATCTTGACGAGCGCGGCTTCATCCGCACCGACGAGGCCTTCCGGACGTCGGTGCCGGGGATCTACGGCGCCGGTGATGCGCGGCGCGGCGCGACCAAGCAACTCGCGTCGGCAGTCGGCGACGGCGTGGCGGCGCTCATCTCTCTGCGCTCGTACCTCCAGGCGCACGGCGACATCTGCACGGTGGACGTGGAACCCTGATCGCGGTCGCCTAGGTTCGCGCAGCCGGCGTGGTGTGCTCGGCCAGGAACCGCTCGAGGATGTGGTTGAACGTGTCAGGCGCCTCCATGGGCAGCATGTGGCCGGCACCCTTGACGAGGAGAGGCGATGCGGGAACGGCACCGGCCATGTTCGCTGCCAGCCAGGCGGCCACATCGACGAAACCAGGAAGGTCCAGCGTGCCCGCCACCACCAAGGTGGGCACCCGCACGGTCGTCGCCAGCTCGGCCGGGTCGACCGCCGGCTCAGCGGACGGGATATCGCTGATCCATAGGCCCAGATCGTTGCTCTCCACCATCTCGGCAAGGCGGGCACGGACGCTCCGATTGCTGAGGGCCGATTCGAACAGCGGATCGGCAAGCCACGCGGCTCGACCCGCGTGAACGCCCTGGCGCCTGGCGATCTCGACCGGCGGAGCCCACTCCGTGGGCCGGAGCGGGAACCAGGAGGCGACAAGGACCAGCGACGCCACGAGATCGGGCCGGCGGTAGGCGAGGCGGATGGCATCCCAGCCTCCAAGGGAGTGGCCGACGACGCAGCAGGAGGTAACGCCGGCGTCCGCGAGGACAGCCTCGACGTCGCCGATCGGGTCGTAGCCGGGGCGCAGCGCCTGCGAGCGTCCATGGCCTCGTCGGTCCACGCTGATGCAGCGGTATCTGTCGTCGAGCGCTGAGACCTGGTCCCGCCACATCCGCCCATCCAGGGTGACGCCGTGAAGGAAGACGACCGCGTCACCGGCTCCGGCGGTCTCGTAATGAATGCCTGTCGCGGTTAGTGGCATCGCCAGTCTCTTGCGTGCGGCGTTTCTTGCGGAGTTGGCTCAGAAGTGGCCAAGCAGCCAGCGGTGGACGTCGGAAACGCGATCGATCACCAGTGTCAGGTGGCCGTCGTCGTCGCTGAGGTGAGGTTCCGCATTCGGAATGTGCGCGGCGAGCCACTGGCCGTGCTGGAAGGGAACGAACTTGTCCTGCCTGCCGTGCCACACCTGCACGGGGACTCGGCTTGTCTCGAGGTCAAAACTCCACGGTGCCAAGTGGGCCGTCCCATCCTCCCACCATCCCTCATCACTCGTCGCCAGTGCTTCCTCGCTGGAGCGAAACAGCCACTCCGCAAATTCATCGACGAGCACCGACGCGTCCACGGGCGAGAGCAGCGTCTCGAGTGCTTCCGCAAGCTGGCCAGGTGTGCCTTGCAGCCAGTCGAGACGGTCTCGGCGCGACTTCGCTCGCGCCGCCTCGGGGTTATCGAGATGCAGGTGGATGTCGTCCGCGTTGTCCGAGCCCATCTGCCCCACGCGTGCGTCAGCCGCTCTTCGTGCCCGGCTTCAACCTCCACTGCAAGTGATTTGCAACCGGAGCCAAGCACGATGGTCACGCGTCATTCCTGACGTCACAGAATCCAACTGGAGGTTGACCCGTGACGACGACAATCGCTGCTGAGAAGAAGACCGTTTCGCAGCCCGACGAGGTGCGCACGTTCGAGAAGGGGGTGCTCGAACTGGTGAACATTGGCGGCGGCGTGGTAGGCCGCCTCACGCTGGAGCCCGGCTGGCGGTGGTCGGAGCACCTCAAGCCGATCGCCGGCACTGAGCTGTGCGAGGCCCCGCACTTCCAGTACCACGCCGCCGGTGTGCTCCACATCCGGATGGCCGACGGCACCGAACTCGAGGCGCATCCAGGCGATATCACCGCGTTGCCCTCGGGACACGACGCATGGGTCGTCGGTGACGAGAGGGTTGTGCTCATCGACTGGAACGGCGCGAGCAACTACGCGAAGACCTGATCCACCGCCCGGGCGCCCACGGTCCGTATCGTTACGGGCCGTGGGCGGAGGCGGCGAAGCGTTGCGCGTGCGGGTCATCGATGGCCTTGCCATCGAGGGATTCACCGAGCGCGAGCTCGGCAGCCGCAAAGCCCGGACCGCGCTCCGGCTGCTGGCGGTGGCGGCCGGGAGGCCGGTGAGCGCCGGGAGGATCGCCGAGGTTCTGTGGCAGGACGAACAGCCTCGCGACCCCGCCGGCCAGGTCGCAGTGATCATCAGCCGGCTGCGCCACGTACTCGGGAGGGCGCGCATCACCCACGGCGACCCGGGCTACACGTTGCATGTCGACTGGCTGGACCTGACCGCGGCCGGCGAACTGGTGGCCGAGGCCGACCGCCGCCTCGCCGGCGGCGCGCCGGCGGCAGCGCTGGCCGCTGCAACGTCGGCAAACTCGTTGCTGGCGCAGACGGACCTCGAGAGTGAGGTGTGGGCCGAACAAGAGCGGCGCGGCGTCGAGCGCCTCGCCGCCCGGTGCCGCCACCTCCAGTCGCGCGCCGCCCTCGCATCCGCGGACCTCGCGACGGGAGTGGAGGCCGCCGAGCGCGCGATCGACGCCGACCCGTACGACGAAGAGGCGCTGAGACTGGCGATGGCCGGGCTGGCATCGCAAGGCCGGTCATCATCGGCGCTCGCACTCTACGAACGTATTCGTCGCCGCCTTGACGAAGATCTCGGAGTGTCGCCGTCGGTCGAGACCGACGCCGCCCATCGGGCCGTCCTCAAGGGGCTGCCAGTGCCGGGTGTGGACGTCGCCGTGCACGCGCGCGACGGGGCGGGGTCGCGCAAGCTCATCGGTCGTGAGGACGAGCTTCACACGCTCGACTCGCTGTTCGAGACGGTTCGCCAGGGCAATGGTGCGCGCATGGTGGTGATCGAGGGGGAGCCGGGGATCGGCAAGACCGCGCTGGCGACCTCTTGGATCGCGAGCCTCGACCCCGGGACCACAGTGCTGGCCACGCGGTGCGACCAGGTGAGCCGACTCCTGCCGCTGCAGACGGCCCTCCAGCTGCTCCGATCGTTCCTCCGTCGCACGGGGGCCGCGACGGCGCGTGAGCTGCTCGGCCCGGATGCATCCCTCCTCGAACCGGTGCTCGACTGGCGTTCGGACACCGCTGGGGTCAGCCCCGACACTGCGCAGATGCTCGTGTCATCCTCCGCCGGGATGGCGCTGCTCTTCGCGTCGTTCGCTCGCGTCGTGTCACGAGCGTGCACGTCGCCGAGCGTCCTGTCCATCGATGACGTGCAGCGCGCCGACCCGTTGACGTGGGACTGGATCGGCGAGCTCGCCCGCACGCCGGAGCTGCCGCTGTTCATCCTGCTGACGCGGCGCAGCGGCGAGGGGTCGGTATCACCCGACGCACGCGTGATCGCGCTGACGCCGCTCTCGGTCGAAGCAGCGGTGCGGCTTGTCGGCGATGCACGCGCCGCCGAGCTCCACCGCCGAAGCGGCGGCAACCCTCTGTTCCTCACTGAGCTGGCCCATGCAGATCCCAGCGCGGCGCTGCCCGAGTCGGTGCAGTCAGCGGTTGTGGCTCGGTGCGCCGAGGCGGGGGCGGACGCCGCGACGATCCGCAGCGCCGCAGTTCTCGGCACGCGCATCGACGTCGACCTTCTCGCCCGAGTCCTCGGGGCCGAGCCGATCCAGCTGTTGGGAGCGCTCGAGCATGGGATGCGGCTTGACCTGCTCGACGAGCACGCCGGCACGTACGTGTTCCGGCACGCCATCGTGCGAGAGGCTCTCGAGGCATCGGTCAGCGGGGCGCGCCGGGCTCTGCTTCACCGCGAGGCGGCGCGATTCCTCGTTGGGCAACCCGCAGCCGACCCCATGCTCATCGCCCACCATGCGCGATTGAGCGGGGCCCGCGAGATCGCCGCCGGCGCGCTCACGGCAGCGAGCCGGATCGCAGCCGACCGCTTCGACTACCCGGCCGCCCTCGGTTTCGCGGACGAGGCAATCGTTGCAACGGATACATCGGCGGCGCGTCTGCAGCGCGCGACCGTGCTGCTTCGCCTCGCACGGTACGAGGAGGCACGTGTCGACGCCGAACTCGCCGTGACCCGCGGAGACGATGTGCGCGCCAACGAGGTGGCCGGGGCGATCGCGTACTACTGCCGCGACTTCCCCCGTGCCGCCGCCCTCGGTGAGTCACTCATCGAGCTCGCGGCGACGCCATACCAGCGCGTCCAGGGGTACGTCATCCGTACCAGGGCACTTCATGCGGCGGGCGATGTCGCAGGTGCCGTGGAGCAGATGACTGCAGCACTGAAGCTGTGTCGGTCACATGGGTTTCCTCGCCCTGTCTCGGTTCAGGCATTTCTCGCGGTGCACGTGGGCGAGGCGAGCGCGGCCATCGCCGCGCTGGAGTCCAGTCTGGGAACTACGGACGAGGCGCTGTCAACCATCTACACCCCCGTGCACGTGCACTGCGCTCATGGCTACGCGCTGGCAACGCTCGGGCGCGCCGGTGACGCACTGCGGGTCCTGGAGCGTGCGTCGATGGAGGCGCAGCGTCGCGGCCTCGTGAGGTACATGTCACTGGGCGTGAACATGAGCTCCTGGATCCACCGCAACATCGGTGATGTCGGGCGAGCCCTGGAGTGCAACCTCGAGGCGAGCGAAGGCGCGCGCACGGCGGGATACCGCGAGCTCGAGGTCTACGCATTGCTCGACCCCTGCGAGGACGACCTCGCCGCCCATGACCACGAGGCGGCGGTGCGACGCATCACCGCGGCACGCGAGCTGATGCTCGAGCCCTACGCGTACGCCTGGCGTCATGGGCTTCGTGTCCTGTACCTGGAGGGACGCATCGCGCTCGAGCAGGGCGGCCCCGACCAGGCGCTGGACCGCGCCCGCCGGCTCGTCGCCGCTGCGGCTCTGCGGCGCGCACCAAGGTACAGCAGGCTCGCTGAGCTCCTGGAATTGCGTGCACAGGCTGCTTTGGGTGATGGCCCTCCGGGTGAACTGCAGCTGCGCACCCTCAGCGATGCGCTCGCCGGCGTTGCCGGCGTCGAGGCCTGGTGGCTTCTCGCCGAGCTCGGCGCATCGTCAGGCTCGGAGCTGTGCTTCGAGCTGGCGGGGCAGCACCGTGACCGCCTTGCGGCGAGCCTCGAACCCGGCGCCTCCGCGCACTTCGAACGTTACGCGGGACAGCGGCTCGACATGATCAGGACGCGTGGCCGGATCGGCTGACCGCGGTCTCTCACCGCGCTGGTGGCATCACGGAGGAAGCACTCGCGCTGCACTGCGGTGAGGGAGTTGACAAACGGTGCGAGGTGCGCCATCCCGGTGCGGTACTCGACGATATCCTCCGGTGCCGAGATCTGCGAATCGACGTCGATGTCGTCGACCACCACCGCCTCGAGGCTCGCCGAATGGGCGCACTCTCGGAGCAGATCCGGTGTGTTGCTCAACGGCTCCGTCTGCGCCTTGAGGTGCCGGTACCAGGCCGGTGGCTCAAAGCCGTACTGCACCGCGACGTCGTGGATGACATCCTTCGACGCGTTTGCCGATGCCGCTCCGAACACGGCAGCGACGATCAACCCCGGTGCCCGCACCACACGGCGCATCTCGGCCAACGCGCGCACTGGGTCGTCGACGTGCGAGATGACGAACGCGCTCACGGCCGCGTCGAAGGTGGCGTCGAGGAAAGGCAGCGAGCAGATGTCGCCGACGACGGTCATCAGCGCCGAATCGCCGACGTGGGCAAGCATGTCGGCGGACGCGTCGACGGCCACGGGGCGGGCGCCGGCGCGCTGCAGGGCTCGGCTGACGGCGCCCGTGCCCGCACCGACATCGAGCACGGTCGCACCGCGAAGGTGCGCCGCGAACTCCTCGATCACGCGATTCGCGAGGAGGTCGAAAAGCCTCGACGGTCCGCGTGCCCAGGCCGCCCCCGATCCGTCGTATGCCGTGCGCAGCTCTGTCAAAGGCGGCGCAGAGCCTCGTCGAGACGATCGCTCCACCAGCCGAACTCGGCGGCGTCGCCGCTCTTCGACCAGCCGAGCTGCAGGAAGGCTCCGGCAAGCGCCGCACGAAGTTGCGCGTCCCACCAGGGGGCGGTCGAGACGCCCACCGATTCGAGACATCGACGGTACGCCGCGATGGCATCCTCCTTGCTCTCGGGCAACCGGTCGCAATTGACGGCCAGGTACCAGGCGAGGTCGACCAGTGGTGGCCCCTCGCCACATCGATCCCAGTCGAGCAGGATGGTGCTGGCGCCCGAGGCGCCGAGGTTGCCAAGCTTCCAGTCGCCGTGTAGGAGTGTCGTTGGCCCGGCGCACAGCGCGGCGAGCAGGGGCGCCGGGTCGCTCGCGAGCTCGCGGAGAGCCAGTGCCTGCCGGGGATGCCGCGTATCCATCGAGCGCCATCCGTCGCGCACCGCCGGAGGCACCGGGTCGTCGCGCGTCGCGCCGCCCTCCAACTCGGCCATCGCCGGTGTGAGGAACACGTAGTGGTGCGCCAAAGGGAACAACCCGGCCGGGTCCTTGAAGCCCAAGTACGCCGCGTGCATCAGCGCCATGTGTTGAAGAAACTGCTGGTGCAGAGCCGGCTCGATGGGTGCGGAGCCAGGCGGAACCAGGTCACCGGAGACGTCGCGCATGAGCAGCGCAGCAGATCGATGTCCCAGGGTCGATGTGTACGGGGCGCATGCCACCACGGTGGGGTCAATGGTGTCTGGCAAGGTGTCCAGGACCGATGATGCGAGGAGCGTCAGCATCCGGCAGTGGAGGTCGCCTGTCGCGCGCATGATCCAGTCATCGTCGACAGAGATGTACTTGACGATGTAACGCTCCCCATCGATGGTGACGCGCTCGAATCGGCTGCCGGACAGCGAGTCAGCCGTTTTCCACGTTTTGCGTGCCGTCGCTCCCAGCAGGAGGCTGTCGACGGAAGGCTCGATGCGCACCCGGCGGATACTGGCAGGAGCGTCAGACACCCGCTGCCGCCTCGGCCATCTCAGCCTGTAACGCCGCCCCCCAGCGGCCGCCGCACCAGGCGATGTCCCTCGTGATCAGGTCGTCCTGGACCTCGAGCAGGTGCGCCTGGTGGCACATGTGCGGCTCGCCGTCCTCCTCCCAGGTGAGCACGAACCGGACCAGCGCTCCATTCGCCAGCGGTGTCACCGTCAGCTCCTCGAAGCGGCCGGGATCTGCAAACCAGTGACTCAACTCTGCCTCAACTCGCTCCGAGCCGTGCACGCTGAAGCGCCAATGGGGAACGGTGGCGTCGAGCACTACGCCGGGCGCAAAGGATCCGGCCTCGGGGATGGACGCGGTTTCGACGGCGCGGGTGAAGCGGGTGACGGCGTCTGCCATGGGTGAAGTCTCCGTTCTGGGCCGTGCCGGGAAGGCGCGTGCCCGGACATTGACGGACACCGGGTTTGCAGTCAGGTTGCAGGGCGATCGATCCGTCCACCTGAGGCTTGCGGGCGCGGCTGCGCGGTCGCCGGCAAGCCCTGGGCTGTCAAGCGGAACGGCCGACAGCATGCTGAGCGCACGCTCTCCAGCATCAACCAGCCGCGGCAACGGGCTCACCAACATGGAGGACCGCCTCGACGCCACTTCCTCTGAACGCTCGCCGGCGTCACCACCCGTCCGAGGGGTCAGATGCGCTGCCTTGGGGTTCCGGCGTTCACTGTGACGACGTGACGCTCCGTGAAGTTTTCCACGGACCAGCGGCCGAACCTCCCCCAGCCGCTGTCCTTGACACCGCCGATCGGCAGGACAGGCTCAGCGTACATGGTGGGTGCGTTGACATTGACGACCCCGGCCTCCACTCGCTTGGCGAGTTCCAGACCACGGCCGGTGTCACCGCACATGATCGACGCGGTGAGGCCGTACGAGGTGCCGTTGGCCACTGCCAGCGCCGCGGCCGCGTCATCGACTCGCTCGACGGTGACCACCGGGGCGAACGTTTCCTGGCAATCGAGCGGCGATCCCGCCTGCACGCCAACCAGGATCGTCGCCTCGAGACAGGGTCCGTGGAACTGACCTCCCGCCACCACGGTCGCGCCCTGCGCCTGCGCCTCCGTCAGCCTGGCGCGCGCCTTGTCCACCGCCGCAGTGTTGATGAGCGGTCCGAGCGCCGTTGCCGGGTCACGCGGATCGCCCACCGTCAGAGTCCGCGCCTTGGCGGCGAAGCGGGCCAGGAAATCGTCGTAGATGGGCGCCTCGACGATGATCTTGCGGGCGTTCATGCAGATCTGCCCCTGGTGGAAGAACGCGGCGAATGCCGCCGTCTCGACGGCGCTCTCCATGTCGGCATCCCTGAGCACGATCATCGGGTTGAAGCCGCCCAGCTCGAGCACGATCTTCTTGAGGTGGTGGGCGGAGCGCTCGGCGAGGTGGCGTCCAACCGCCGTTGAGCCGGTGAAGCTGATGGCCCGCACCTCGGGTCGCTCGAAGAACTCGTCGGCGATGACCGGAGCTCCGCCTGCCGGATGGGTGATGACACTGCACGCACCCGCGGGGAAGCCCGCTTCCTCCAGGATCTCCGCGATCACCAGCCCGGCAGACACGGGTGCCTCCTCGGATGGTTTGAGGACGACGGTGTTGCCACACGCCAGGGGCGGCGCAACCGTTCGCCACGCCAGGTTGAAGGCACCGTTCCACGGCGTGAAGCCGGCCACGACGCCCAGCGGTTGCCGGAACGCGTAGCACGTCGTATCTGGCGCTTCCACGGCGATGATCTCGCCGCCGAGGTCGTACGGCCAATGCGCCGCCTGGCGCAGGAACCCCGCGCTCCACTGCACCTGGAAGGCCCCGAACCTGGTGACCGCACCCGTCTCCGCGGCAAGCAGCGCGATCAAGTCGGCGGCGCGCCGTTCGACGATGTCGGCCGCTCTCAGAAACAGCCCCTGGCGCTCGCGAGGCCCCGTCGAGGACCAGGCGGGATAGGCCGCGGCCGCCGCGTCGACTGCGCTCCTCGCATCTGTCCGCGTCGACGCAGGGATGCGTGCAAAGACCTGCCCGGTGAAGGGATCGAGATCATCGAACCAGCCGTCGCCGGCCGCTCCGGTCCACTCCCCGGCGACGAACTGTTGGCGGCGCGGGACGTCGACGATGCCCGTCATTGCCGAACCGTAGCACAGCGGTGCGCGGCCAGAGTGCCCTGCGCACTACGGACGTAGTGACTGCAGGAGAGCGCAGGCTCGAGGCCAGCTCCGAGGGCGGACGTTCTACGCGGGCTCCGCCTCAAGCAGGGCCTTGAAATTCTCCGTCGCAGTCTCGAAGTGCTTCTTCGTCAAGCGCACGATCACCGGTTCCCGGGCCACCGTCGCCGAGCTCAAGGACGACGCCGACGAGGCCCTGGAGACCCTCCGCAACCTGGCCCCGGGGCATCTACCCGCCCCTGCTCGCCGACAGGGGACTGCCCACCGCTCTCCAGGCCCAGGCCCGCAAGGCCACCCTGCCCCTGACCATCGATGCCGCCGGCATGGGACGCTATTCCCAGGACACCGAGGCGGCGCTGTACTTCTGCATCCTCGAGGCCCTCCAGAACATCCAGAAGTACGCCCAGGCCACGAGCGCGGTGGTGCGCCTCCGCGCGGACGGCGACCAGCTCAGCGTGGAGGTCAGCGACGACGGCCGCGGCTTCGACGTCGCCGCCACCAGCCGCGGCAACGGGCTCACCAACATGGAGGACCGCCTCGACGCCCTGGGCGGCACCCTGCACATCGTCTCGATTCTGGGTACCGGGACGACGCTCCGGCCGCCATTCCCGTCACCGCTGCTGTGGCGGCCAGCTAACGCTAGTTGCTCTCCCTGAGGACCCGAAAGCGCAGGTGCGTGGCGAATGGCGACTCAATCACGCCGGCCGCTTCCAACGAGATGGGCTCCGACGCCAGCCGCTCGAACAGTCGGGTTCCTTCACCGAGCAGCACAGGGACGAGGTGTATCCGGATCTCGTCGATGAGCCCGGTACGCAGGAGCTGGTTGGCGATGTCTGCGCCTCCGCCGATGTAGACCTGCTTGTCGCCCGCCACGGCTCGCTCTCGAGCAAGCGCGTTCTCAGGGCCCTCGGTCACGAAGGTGAACGGCGATCCGGCCTTGACCCACTCGGCCGGCGGTTCGTGGGTGACCACAAAGCAGGGCAATCCCCCCGGCGGGTTGCCGCCCCACGCCTCCGAGACGTCGAACGTCCTGCGGCCCACGAGACAGGCTCCAGCGTCCGCGAAGAGCGCCTGGCCCACCTCTCGATCGACACCGGTTGGGGAGAAGCTACCCCAGTCACCGCCGTGCACCCAGTTGTGGAGGACCTCGCCGCCGCGCCCGAGACCCCGCCCCGGCGCTGCATCGGGCGCCGCGATGGAGCCGTCGAGTGACATCGAGATCGAGATCTCGTGTCCTCTCAGCGTGATGGAGCCCTCCCGAGCCCAGCCGCGGCAGTGTAGATCCGCGCGATGAGCGTCGTGACATGTCGGCGCTGGTTCCAAGCGGTTACGAGCGGCTTCGTGAAGAGGCAGGTATCAAGACAGGTATCGCGCCGCGTACTTCTCCCGATGCGGTCCCGTCCCCACGCGGCTAGCGTGTGATCTGCAGCGACGCACCAGGGTGTCGCCGAGCTAAGGAGAGGCCATGAACAGCAGAGGGCACCGCCTGATCCTCGGGTGCATGCCGGCCGCGCTCGGCCGGACCTGCTCGGCTCCCGCGGGAACCGGCACGGCCGGCCGTAGTACTCTCGCTGCCGGTCAGTGTGCGCCGCTCGCCCATCGGGATCGAGTGCACCACGGAGGCGGAGCCGATCACGTGCGAGCGTCGTCAAGCAAACATCGCTGGCGAACCGCGGCCGCCCTGGGAGTGGTGGGTGGCGTCCTGCTGACGTCCTGCGGAAGCCCGCCCACCAGCGCAACGGGAGGCGCATCGCCGCAGGCTCGAGGCTACAACTACGAGGAACTGGCGGCGGGACGAGTCGACGCGCTACCCACCGGACCGCAGTTCGTTCGCATCAACCTCTTCACTCAGGCGCCGGGGTCCTCGTTCCCGTCGAAGACACACCAGCCCGGCATCCTGTACATGCTGGAGGGTGTGCAGCGGTATCAGCCGGTGATCGGAACAGCCGTTGACATCCATGCGGGCGAGGGGCACTTCCAGCGCACCGAAGCACACACGCACATCAACATCGGCACGACCGCCAATCGCTGGTACCAGCTCGCCCTCTGGCCGAGCGCGGCTCGTTCGCAGCCCCTCTCCGTCCCAACGATGGTGGTGTACGAGACCGAGGACATAGCGGCGAGCGAACTGGCTGCACCAGACATCGAGACGCTCCGGCTGGTGACGATACAGGCGAACGGTCACACAGCTCTGCACAGCCACGGAGGTCTGGAGGCCGTCTTCGTGCTTGACGGCACCTTGAGGGTGACGGTCGCAGGCCAGACGCCGGTGACCGTCGGAGCCTTGCAAGGAACCTTCGAGCCGCGCGCCACGATGGTTCAGGAGACGAACGCTGGCGGCGGTGCGGTCAGGTACCTCGCATTCTTCGTCACTCCTGTGGGAGAACCCTTCGAGACCGAGGCAGGCTCCTAGCGGAGCACTCGCCGAATGCGGTTGCCGTCGGTGTCGGCAATGTAGATTGCGCCGTCCGGGCCCACGGCGACGCCGAGGGGACGACCAAGACGCGCACCGGTGGCGGCACCCTGATCGCCAGAGTAGCCGGCCTCACCGTCCCCGGCCACCGTGCTGATGATGCCGTGGACGTCGACCTTGCGGATACGGTTGTTGAGCGCGTCGACAATGAACAGGTTGAGCGCCGTGTCAACGGCGATCGCCTGGCCAGCGCTGATGAGGGGACCGGTCGCCAGGTCAATGGCCGCCTCGGTCGCTGGTTGGCCGTCTCCGGCGAACCCGCTGACACCGTCGCCGGCGACGGTGGTGATGAGGCCGTCAACATCGACCCTGCGGATGCGATCGTTGAGGGTGTCGGCGATGAACAGATCGTCTTCGGCGTCGACGACGATACCCTGCGGGCTGTCCAGCGCCGCCGAGGTGGCCGGCCCACCGTCACCCAGGTAACCGGCATCCCCGGTGCCCGCAATGGTGGTGATCACGCCGGCGGTACTGATCTCCCGGATCCTGTTGTTCCCGCTGTCAGCGATCAGGAGGCGGCCGCCGAATCCGACGGCGACGCCGGCCGGCGAGTTGAGACTGGCATCCACGGCCTGTCCGTCGTCACCCGAGAAACCGGGCTCGCCTGATCCCGCCACCGTCGTGATGATCCCCTCTGGGTCCACACGGCGAATCCGGCTGTTCAATGTGTCTGCGATGAAGATGCTGCCGTCACTCTGCACGGCCAGCGCCCGCGGTGAATTGAGGCGAGCCGCCGTCGCCACGCCACCGTCTCCAGCGTAGCCGGCGCTGCCGGTGCCGGCGACGGTGACGATGGTCCCTTTCCCGGTCACCCGCCGCACGCGATTGCCGTCGATGAACAGGAGAGCGCCAGAGGGGTCGATCGCCACGGCAACCGGGTGGTCCAAGCTGGTCGACAGCGCCGCAGCGCCGTCGGCCGAGCTTGCCTGCGCACCTGTTCCCACGATCGTCTCAATGGCCGGCCCGTTGGATGGCGCGAGGTGGGCGCGCAGCAGCGCGGTCGTGCCCGCGGCTGCGGCGAAGGCGACGCAGGCGAGCCCGGCGAGCCACGCCCGGGGGTGGGCACCGGGCCGCCATGCCGGGCGGCCACGCGTCGGCCCCGCCGCGGCTTCCACGGGTCGCGGGGCCATCCCACCGATGTCTGCTTCGGACATGGCGGGCTGAGCCCGCCCCATCGCTCCCGCGCGATCGCCACCGGCGGACTCGGCACGGTCCTGCTCCACCACCCAGGCCGCGACCTGCGTGCGCGAGCGGAAGCCGAGCTTGTTTCGGATCGATTCGACGTGGCCCTCGGCCGTGCGCTCCGCGATGAACAGGCGCTCGGCGATCTCTCGATTGGTGAGCCCTTGGGCCACCAGGGAAGCGATCTCCCGTTCACGACGGGTGAGGTTCACCACGAGCGCAGCACCCCTCGAATGCCGACTCCGAGACCGCGCTTGCGACTCCCTGTCGACCCGGGGAGGATACCAGCGCCGCTGCCGGTGGGCGGCACAGCGGCGTCACGGCGGGCAGGGTTCGGAGCCCAGTCACCGGCGCAACACGTTCGACGGCGCCCGTCTGGCGAAAAGAGAGGTAGTGAAACAGGTACCCCACACGTATTTCTCCCGATGTGTGGGCGCCGACGGGCCGTGCAAGGTGACCGGACCGGCCGACAGCGGGCCCGGATGACGGCGATCAGGAGGAAGACACATGGGGAAGCGGGCAATCGCACTCAGCGGCATGGTGGCCGCCCTCGCAGCGACATCGGGTGTGGCAGTCACGCTGAACGCCCACGGCGCATCGGCACGGGTCACCACAGCGACATCAGTACCGGCACCGGTACCTCCGCTCCACGCAACTGTGGGCGAGTTCCACTTCTCGAGCGACAACTTCAAGATCAATTCCGAGAAGCGCACTGAGGTGGTGATGCCGCAGATCACCATCCACGCCGGCGCGTCGAGCGGATGGCATACGCACCCGGGCCCCGGCTTCGTCATCGTCACCTCCGGCACGCTGGCGCTGTATCAGGTGATCGACAACCGGTGCGTAAAGTCGATGTACGGGCCAGGTCAAGGGTTCGTCGAGACACCCGGGGTCGTCCACATCGCGCGCAATGAGGGAGCCAGCGGCGATGTGACCGCAGTTGCGACCTTCCTCGGCATCGCGCCAGGGACCACTGCCTATAAGTTCCTCGTGCCCGCACCGGCTGCGTGCCCCGGGATCAAGTAGCACAGGGGCGAAGAAACAGCGCAGGGGCGGCGCCGCAGCATGCGGCGCCGCCTCTGGCGCACCCGGCCCAGGCCTCGTGCTGGTCCTTAGTACGGCCTGGCCTCACTTGGTGCCGATGATCAGCCGTTCCCGGTCGAGCAACGCGGAGACGAGCCTCCAACTGACTGCGTTGAGGAGGACCAAGAACACTCCGAACCCGATGGCAATGCCAACAGTCGGGTGGATCACGTTGTACGCGATGAGCGCCGCGACTGCGACCGTCGGGAGACCCGCGACAGTGCCAAGCTGCTGCGCGGTCCGTGGGTCGCTCGACCGCGTGGAGATCGCCATGCCGATCCAGATCGATACGCTGGCTACCAACGGAGTGAAGACGAGCTGGGCGAGAATCTCCGAGACCCGTCTCCTGCTCAGACTCATCGTTGGTTCCTGTTCTCTTCGTCGATCAGCTCCAGGTAGACGTCCTCGAGCGAGTGATGTGACTCATTGATTGACAGCACGTCGGCGCCGGCCGCCACCAGTGCCCGGGTGACGGCTGGTGCGGCAACCCGCGTGTCCGACACGGTGAGCACATATGTGTCGAATGCGTCGTGGCGCCTGCCGTCGACGGCCGGGAGGCCGGCGAAGACCTTGGCCGTGAGTGTCTTCGCAAAGAGCCGATCGCGGAGTTCGGCTGGTCGGCCGAGCATGCGCAACGTCGTGTTCAGAATCGCGACGCGGTCACAGAGGCGCTCCGCCTCCTCCAGGCGATGGGTCGTCAGGAAGATGGTCACTCCGCTGCGGCCGAGCGCGGTGATCAACTCGTGGACGTCTCGGGTGGCGCCCGGGTCGAGACCGGAGGTCGGCTCATCGAGGAAGAGCACCTGCGGGTCACTGAGCAGCGCCCTGGCCACGGCAACCCGCTGGCGCAGGCCCTTGGACAAGGTTGCACAGGCGTTGTGGGCCCGGTCGCTGAGCTTGACGGCCTGGAGCGCGCGACCAATGCGCTCCTTCGGGTCGGGCGCCTCGTAGAGGTCGGCGAAACATTCGAGGTTCTCCAGCACGGTCAGGTGCAGATACAGACCTGGCAACTCGGGCATGATCGCGATCCGCCGACGGATCTCGATCCCGTTGTCGAGCGTGAGGGGGATCCCAGCAACAGTCGCCGAGCCCGACGTCGGTGCGATGAGCGTGCCGAGCGTCCGCACCGTCGTCGTCTTTCCGGCGTCGTTCGACCCGAGGAAACCGAAGATCTCACCGTGCCCGATCTCGAAAGAGACGTCGTGAAACGCGACACGATCACCGAAGCGCTTGCTCAGCTCGTGCACTGAAAGCGCCGGCCCGCTCTTCGGGTCAGTCCCCATCAACGAACGCCCCCTCGGCTGGGCGTGGCTGCCCTCCCCAGGGACCTGACAGCCGCCGTGAGGCAGTTCTGAACTCCGGCCTGCCGAATTTCAGCGTCGTCGAGTTGAGCGCGACGCTGGAGGTCGCGGCGCCCTCTCTCCTTCGCGGCGCGCTGTCTAGCGCGGCGCCAGCTCGTACGGCCGGCCAAAGAACCAGAGTTCCTTGAAGGGGAGTGTCAGGTGCCACGTGGTCACGGCGCCTTTGGGGAGCGACGCAAGGTCGCCAGCGCGCAGCGTGATGGTCGGACCGTGCTTGATATCGATGCGGGCGACGCCCTCCAGAACAAGTAGGGTTTCACGTTCCGGCAGGGTCCAGGGCTCCGGGTTCGCAACGTCACCGAAGCGCGACATGCCGACGTACGCAGTCTCCTGCTCCACGAGAACGTGTAGTTCACCACCGACCTCAGGATCTGGCCTCCAGTCTTGCGTGTCGGTGCTCGAAACGAAGACGCCGGGGTGGATCTCCACGGGCTACACCAGGACGCAGTACAGCGCGTTGACGATCAGCCACCGATCACCGAAGCGGGCGAGGTGCAGGTACTCGACGAACGGCGCCGACCTAACCATCACTGTGGCGATGTCACGGAAGACATCGAGCACGGTCACCTCCTGCACCGGCTCGAATCCACTGCCCTCGCCGCTTGCGGTGTCAGCGATGAGCCGCTCGGTGGGGTCTTCGTGGAGGGTCAGTGACGCAGCCCCCGGCTGCTCCGGCCTGCGCTTGGCAAGCACCGGGTGCAGACAGGCGCGCATCCGCTCGCCATCGCCTGCGAACCAGGACTGGAAGTACTCGGTCGCGACCCTCGCAACGGCCTCGACATCTGCGTCAAGCGCTGAGGTGTCCACCATGGCAGTGTCCCCTTGGGTCGACTGTCCTGCGCACGGCCAGTGTAGCTTTCGACTGAGCACTTGTACCCGCGTTCCCGGGCGCATACAGTCCCACCCCATGGAGCGCCAGCTCTCCGCGCGTCGGGCGACGCCGGCGGACCTTGAACCGGTCACCAACATCATCACGCTGGCGTTCGCGAACGATCCGCTGTGGAGCCGTGCGCTGCGCCTGCTGGGCACCGAGCAGCGGCGCGTGTTCTGGCGTCTCTGCGTCGAGGGGGCTCTGCGGTACGCATGGACGTGGGTGCTGGGCGGCGGCGAGGCGACGTCGCTGTGGATCCCACCAGGCGGGACGGAGATGTCGTCCGAGCAGGAGAAACGCGTGTCCGAGCTGGCGACCGCGCTCGGTCCTGAGGAGGATAGCTTCCACGAACTGCTCAGGCGCTTCGATACTGCACACTCGCGAAGCGAGCCGCACTATTACCTGTCTCTCCTCGCCACCCACCCCGATCAGCGTGGTCGGGGGCTTGGCATGTGGCTCCTCGCCCACGACCTTGCCGTGATCGACGACGAGCACTGCGCGGCGTACCTCGAGTCGCGAACCCGGCGAACAACCGCCGCTACGCGAGCGTTGGATTCGAGTCGTTGGGCGAGTTCTCGTACCCAGGCAACGGTCCCGTCGTGACCACGATGTGGCGTTCAGCGCGTTAGCGACGTTCGGTGGGCCACCAGGCCGAGGTCATCGCGCAGCCGGAACCGGCTTCCTTGCGAACTCTTGATCGACCTCGGACCGGAAGGGCTCGTCGAACGAGGTTCGGGACTCCGACCAGAATCGGGCGAGGCCGGGCTTCGTCTGGATCCAGGCCCTGAGGGTGTTGTCGGTACCCACCCACAGCTCC
>Ga0209483_1001396_pt1 | contig 18269 bp, 18 predicted proteins | sample NGEPerA_FD_184508 | JGI IMG/M metagenome (GOLD analysis project Ga0209483, IMG submission 184508) | Arctic peat soil microbial communities from the Barrow Environmental Observatory site, Barrow, Alaska, USA - NGEE PermafrostL2-A... | ecosystem: Environmental > Terrestrial > Soil > Wetlands >... | reverse complement strand
CGTGGTGACGTCGTTGAGTCGGATCGACAAATCGTCTGAAAGGCACTTCGCGGCCAGCCAGTGCATGGGTCAGGTCCGACTCAACGACACCAACATTCTTCTCACAGCCAGTGCAAGGTGGCATTTCCGTCAAGCCGGGCCTCCGACACCAATGTGATGTTGCAGAATTACTGGGACCAACGAACCTTCAGAAGAGAATTCGCTTCCTCGCTTGGTAGTCCTGATTCGAATCAAATTCAAACGTTCATCGTGAAGGTGCGGCTCCGGCTCGGTCCGTACGGACGGCCCGCCTTCTGGCCGTCCACACCGAGCGAGCGGTGGCTATGGCCTTATCGCCGAAGCCAATTGACATCCTGGTATGGATCTCGCTGTATGAGCGCACCGGGTCGCGACTAACCGCATCGAAGAACCCGGTGAGCTCGAGCGTGGTGTGGCCGTGCACACTGGACCAGACGGCTTCGCCGGCGGTGGTGACGTCGTCGACCTCCCATCGGCCCGTGTTCACGCAGGCATGGATGCGACGGAGGAGCGAGACGAAGGTGGACCTTGCCGCCTCGAGGTCGGTGGGATCACCGAGCCTGAAGGTGGCCAGTTGAGGACCGAACATCACCGCGTACAGGTGGGGTTCGCGCAGTGCGAAGCGGCGGTAGCTCCAGAGGTAGGTCATCCAGTCGGCGACCGCATCGTCGGTGACCGCGCCGCGGTCTAGCTCGGTTCCGAAACCTTCGAACCCGCGGCGCATCACCTGTCGGATCAACTCATCCATCCCGCCGAAATGGGTATAGACGACCATCGTCGACGTGCCCAGCTCGCGGGCTAAGCGCCGAGCCGACACGGTGCCCTCGGTAGCCAGCAGTCGCGCGGCCGCGTTGATCATCCGTTCGCGCAGATGAGGGTCTGTTGATCGGGGTGGCATACCCGACAGTGTATCTATCCATAACACCGTCATTGACATCGGTCTATAACTGTGTTATGCATTACATCGTCATGTAAAGGGCGGACTATCCGCTCGAACGATAGGAGAAGAGCTGATGGCAGTTTTCAATGGTGTGTTCCCGATCCTTCCTGGTAAGGAACAAGATGGAAGGGACTTTGCGGCCGCGTGTATTGGAGAGCGTCGTAAGGGGTTCGACGCACAGGCGGCTAGGACAGGCCTTGCCCGGGAGACCTGGTCTCTACAGGAGACCCCGATGGGGAGCTTTATGTTGGTGTGGTTCGAGGCTCCCGACGTCGAGAAGGCGTTCACGGAACTCGCCACCTCGAACGACGAGTTCACCATCTGGTTTCGTGGCCAAGTCAAGGATGTGACTGGCGTCGACCTGGGCGCTCCACCAGAGGGTCCACTCCCCGATTTACTGGTCGACTGGACTTCCTGAACGACGTCCTCAGAAGGGACATCCTCCGGGTCAGTAGATCCATCGCCAGTGTCCCTCGGCTAGGCCGAGTGATTGCCCCGAGAGTCCGGCGAGGACATTGGGCGATTCATCAGCTCCTTGACCATGTTTGGATTCTCACGTTCTAGTCGTCAAGCGCCAGTGCGAGGTTGCAGATCTGTGGTGTCGGGCCTCCGATACTGACGGAATCCGGGTTGCTGATGTTGCAAAATGCGTGGAAGAATCTGATCATGCAGGATCGTTCGCTCAATCGTTCACAGGCCATCGTCGTGGTAATCGGTCTCGGCTTGGCTCTCTACATCCTTGGTGATTGGTTGACTGCCCTGGGCTCTCATTCTCCAATGGGATGGGTCGGGTATGCACCACTCAGCACTGGGGACGTGTTCGGAGGGTTCCATCCATGGCTGCGTCTGATTATCTGGCTTCTGCTGATTGCGGTTTGGGTTCGCTCATCGACTGCACTTCTCAGCACCAAATCCCTGGATCGACATCACGATGATGATTCATGATTGGTAGTGGGACTTCGGTCTGAGACGCACTCAACAATTTCCCCTTCGTCCTGACAGCCAATATTCGGCAGTGGCGGAAAGGCACTTATTCTTCGAGATCATTTGCATCTTGGCTGGTCTCACAGCCAGCGGAGGGTTGCAGAACCGCGGCATCGCTCAGACACCACTTTCCCCAACGTCAAGTCCGAAAGCAACAGCCTGCGACTCGGCGAGGTCGACTTGAGCGCTGAGGATGGGCTAGGTAGATAGCGGCACGGTTAGGCCACGCGATTGCGTTGTGTCGGGGCCGCGCACTCGCGACAAAGCACAATCGAGGAGTTGGACCCTCCGCTCAAAAGTGCGACGCGGGATATTCGAACGACTCCGTTGGAGTGACAATCGCGCGAATGCCAGCACGAACGGCGACTGCATCGACACGGCCCTGAGGCGGCAGTGCGAAGGGGTCGCACAGGCGGAGTATCGCTACCAGGCTGCACCAACGGAACTGCCTCCACCACAACCTCCCTAAACACAACCTAGTTCACCAAAGAAGCACTTATTGCACCGTTCAACTCTCGGACAACCTCAAGGGCTGCGTCGAACTCAGTTTGGGTCCGGGCGCCAGTCGACCTCCAGTTGTCGACATGCCCTTCGGTCTACCGCCCGCTATGGCAGTAGTTTGCAGTGGGGAGAGTCATGTTCGAACGATTCACAGATCGAGCTCGCCGGGTTCTTGTCTACGCCCAAGATGAAGCACGCGACTTCGACCACGCCTTCATCGGCACTGAGCATATTCTGCTGGGTCTTATACGTGAAGGCGACGGGGTGGCCGCGAAGGCACTGGACGCCTTGGAGGTTACTTACGACGTCGTTCGTGAGAAGGTCAAAGAGCTAACTGAGCTCGTCACTAACGATTCTTCCCATTCGCCATCCTTCACGCCACGGGCGAAAAAGGTAATGGAGATGTCACTGCGCGAAGCCTTGCAGCTTGGGCATTCCTACATCGGCACCGAGCACTTGCTGCTCGGTCTCGTGCGACAGGGCGACGGCGCGGCGGTCCGAATTCTCAATGATCTCGGTGTTGAAATGTCCCATATACAGACGCAAGTAGTCCAGTTAATGTCGAGCCTGAGCAGCCGAGAGGTCGGCGAGCCTCAAGTACAAGTGCAATACGACGGCGCAATTTTTCGCGGCGTCGTGCGAGCAGTCGGCGAACAACTACGACCCGACCTTGTCGCTGCCGATTTAGACGATTTGGCAGCCACAATTGCTGACGATCTCTTCAATCAACTCCGACAGAGTTGGGCCGAAGCAGGCACCTCTTTTTGATCAATCGCATCTCCCAGGGTCCCAAAACCTACGTTTTGGGAATACTCCCACGCATCCGAGACCGACCGGTCACAGCCAGGGTCGAGCATCCCGGACGACGCCGACTCGTCCGTCCAACATCGACAGTGCGGAGCCGAATTCCTAATCGTCCTCGGGCGCCTCGATGACGGTTTTGCCAGTCGTCAGTGCGTCCTCCAAATCGAGTTGGATCTCGTCGCCACGCACTACGCCGTTCGCCTCGCCGGTGACTTCGAGCTCGGTCAGCAATTCCTCGCCACCGGCTTGTGCCACGTCGTCTCCTTGGATGTCCTCATCGACGTCGATCTCCCTCGTCGGGATCGTGGCGTTGAACCCCGTCGCCAAGTCTTCCGCGTCGACCGACCCCTGGACGAACTCGTCCTCGCCCTCGTCCTCGTCGAGTAGCGCCGCATCCGAGGAGGTCTCGTCCTCCTCTTCCTCGCTGATCTCCTTAGAGATCTCATCTTCCAGTTCCAGCTCTTGTTCGTCCCTGTCCATGGTTCCTTCTTTCCTACTCTCGACAGTCCCGGATCCGGACTGGGTGCACGGACGGCCTTCCTTGAGCACCGTGCCCGCCGTCCTCATGGTAACGGAGGCGTGATGTGTCCCACCGAGCGCTGGAGGCGTACCGCCTTCGACACCAATCAGACCGTGCCTAGGTCGAGCCGCCAGTGGAAAGTTGCGGAACTGTTGAATCGGGCCGGTGACAGCAAAGGTTTGCACCCTTGTGTCAGTCCAACCTCATCTACGGCGACGATTGTCCCCCTCGGAATCCCCCAACTTCCGATGGACCTGTCTGCGAAGCTGAAAGATGCGAACCGAGCCCAGTGCCAGCGCCATGAGTGCACCCAAAATCACCGCGCCAAGGAGTGCCACTGAGAGGGGAAGCGAGCCAGAGAATGTGAAAAGGCTCACCTTTACGTCCTTCGGATTCTGAAACACAAAGACCAAGATGACGACCAAGACGACGAGTACGGGAAGTAACCGTATCCACGCCCTTGACGTTCGCGTCGACAAGATCACTGCCGAAGTAGCACCTGGCTCAACTCCAGCCTCGACTGGAACATCTCCTTGCTCAGGGTTGGCTAAAGGTGCATTATCTTCATCGTCTGGCTGGTTTCCCATCTATGCTCCCTATCTGCTCCGCAAGCGAAGCGGAATAAACCACCCGGAGCCTGACCCACTCTTCAGGACGAACGATCCGTGTTGCTTCTGATTATGCAGCATTGAAGACCAGGCGAAGGCAAGATTGTGCAAAGTTCGGGCAATAAGCGTTACTCACTCACCGAGTCGTTGCAATGACCCCTTGAATCCGCCCTGTCATTCCGCGCCTCCTAGATGAACTGTCGCCCATTCGAACCGATACTAGAGGTGGACTCACCGACCGTCGTTCTGACGCGTTGCGTCAGTGAGAGTGTCGCCGTCACTGTGGTGATTAGACAATTAGAAGACATCCCACAAGGGTTACGGTCGTCACGACCACACCTATTTTCGTGAATGTCCATACCGATGGAGATGCTCCTTCCCTCCGGGCCACCCTGAGCCACAGCATTGAGGACAGCGCACCGATAACGGTGAGGTTGGGTCCGAGGTTCAGTCCGAAGAGCAAGCTGTACGGATGGGCCGGGAACTTGGCTGACAGCATTGCCGCAGCGGGAAGGTTATTGATCAAATTGGACGAAGCGGCGGCGACGCCAGCGGTCTGCCAGGAACCGGCCGTTCCGATCAAGTGCTGTGAGACGTGCCAGTACCGCGAAGCGACAGAGACGGCGGTGGCGAGAACGAAGAGTCCCACAACCATCGGGAGGTTGGCGCTTGATGTCAGAGACGTCAACGTAAACCGGTGCCGAATCGCAATGTCGGCGGCTGCGATAATGATCGCCACCGCCAGCACTGGAATCGCCGGACGACTGACGACAAGCATCAGAGCAATGGCCACCACGATGCCGACGATGCCCGGTCCGAACGAGAAATGTTGCGCATCTTCGCCCTCGATCACTGGCTTTGCTGAAAGATCGCGCCATCGCCACACCAGCACGACGAGCGTCGTCAGAGTGATCGACAGCAACCAAGGAACAAACATCGTGCGGGCAAAGGTCGCACCTCGCACGTTGGAACGTGAAAAGACCAGGATGTTCGTGAGGTTCGAGCCGAGAAGTAAGAGTGACGCGGCGTTGGCCATGAAAATCGATCCATAGAGAAACGCCTCCTCCTTGACTGATCGGTGACGCGCCGTGTGGAGCAACACGGGCGTGAGAAAGACCACCGACGTATCGAGATTGAGGGTCGCGGTCACGACCGCCGCGAGGAGCATCATCGACACGAAAAGTACAACCGTGCCTCCGCGAAGACGGGAGAGCTTGGAACCCGCTACCTCGAAAAGTCCATCTCTCGAAGCGACGTGTCCGATCAGCAACAGGCCGACCACCAGGACGAACGGTTCCCACGTTTGCTGAATCGCGGCCCAGAGCACGATCAGTCCGAGTGATGTAGAGACATTTCACTACCTTACGAGGCGAGCAATCCCAATATCCTCGAGTTCACATTTCAACTTCCGCGGCGAACCAAGACACGTTTCGGGCGAGGAATTACGCTGGGCAGACTTGGTTCCTTGCGTGAACCCTGAGTCGAAGATTGAGAATGGAGTGTGTCGTGGACAACAATCGAGCCCAGGTCTTGCTGAATGCTGAACGAACGCGGGTAGAGGATTTGCTCGGCGCCGTGAAGGGCGACAGTCAATCCGACCGGTCGGCCGCCAACCAACACGGCGACATGAGTGATTCGTCTGAACTGCTGGTGTCAGAAGGAACGGATGACGCAGTCGCGAGTGCTCTCACGCAAAGATTGTCGGCGATTGAGCGAGCCGAGCAACGCCTCGCGGCGGGCACGTATGGTCGATCAACTGCTAGCGGCGAGCTCATTCCCGATGACCGTCTCGAAGCGGATCCCGCAGCCGAACTAACCGTCGACGAAGCGCAGGGACTCTAGAGAAGAACGTTCCTCTCCTTTATTTGATCCAATAGTGCCGTCACGACGGTTCTCCCCGATCGTTCGCAATCACCTCATCAAGCACTCCCCCACGGCGTTCTATGGCCGTGTCCGACATCGACAGGCGGGTGTAACGTCCAGTCCTCAGTGAGAACCATGAGCGCCCGAGCGGCGGTCACGCTAGTTCTTGCGAGCCAAGTAGTCGCTGCTTCGTTCAACCAGCCAACGGAAGGTCGGGTCGGGCTTATCAAGAAGTTCGGGGTGCCACTGCACGGCCAGTACGTCATGGCCGGGCAGTTCCACCGCTTCAACCACGCCGTCGGGTGCGGTCGCCGACACCACGAGGTCGTTGCCCAGAACCGCGAGTGTCTGATGGTGCAAGGAGTTCACGCCGATCTTCTCCGGATAGAGCGACGACAGCAATGAACCCGGGACCACGTTCACCTGGTGCGTGCGCTCGTGACCGTCCGTGTCGAACTGAGGATGTCCGGCACCCTCGTCGGGTTCGACGTGCTGGTTCAGCGTGCCCCCGTAGAAGACGTTGGCCAGTTGTGCACCTCGACAGATCGCCAAGACCGGCATCTCGAGTCGACGGGCTTCGCGAAACAATGCGAGCTCCCATTCGTCGCGGTCCGGTTCGATCGCCCCGAGATTCTCATCGGCGTGATGTCCGTAGCGATCGGGTTCAACGTCCGCTCCCCCACTGAGGATCAACCCGTCGAGTCGAGCGAGAACGCCCTCCACGTCGGCGTCGCGCGTCAGCTCAACCGGCAGTCCTCCGGCCGCGGCAACCGACGCCGGATAGTCAGAGAAATGCAGGTCGAACTTGAGGTCGTACATGGCCTTGGGCACGTTGTTGGCGAGCGCGGACGCCGGCCAACGCCGCCCCGACATACCGATGAGCGGTTTCGTCATCTCTCCATAGTAGGAACCATTCGGCGCGTTGGTGTTGCTATTTCGTTTGGCTACGGACGACTACCCTTTGGTCAACTGAGGAGGTTTCATGTCGCCGGAGGCCACGGCCGTCGATATCACGTCCCACGACACGTACGTCGACGGCGTCCCGCACGAGGTCTTCGCGCGTCTGCGCGAGACCGATCCAGTCGCCTGGACCGAGGAGGCCGACGGCGGCCGGGGATTCTGGAGTCTGACGAAGTACGTAGACGTCCTCTACGCCAGCCGCCACACCGAACTGTTTTCGAGCCGACTCGGCATTCGCATGGAGGACATGGACGCCGAAGAGACCGAGGCTCGTCGCACGATGATGGAGATGGACTCGCCCGAGCACACTCGGCTTCGCCGAATCGTGGCGCGCCCCTTCACGCCGCGCGCCGTGGCCGACTACGAGGGCGCCGTGCGAGAGCTCGCTCGTGAGGTGCTCGCCAACCTCGACGGCAACGCGGAGTTCGATTTCGTCAAGGACGTGGCTCGAGAACTCCCGATGAAGATGCTCGGACGACTCCTCGGTCTGCCCAACGAGGACCTCGACTGGCTCGTGAGTCGAGGTGACGCCCTGATCGGCAACACGGACCCCGACTTCACCGATTACGTCGTGGACCAGAGCGACACCAGCGCCTACCGATTGCTGCCCTTTCGCAGTCCCGTCTCGATCGAACTCTTCGAATACGCCCAACTGGCGCTCGAGGAGCGTCGGATAACGCCGACGCACGACGTGTTGACGGCCCTGCTCGCGCCCGCCAAGGACGGCGACACGCTCGATGACTCAACGCTCAAGAACTTCTTCACGCTCATGGTGGCGGCCGGCAATGACACGACGCGCTACACAATGACGGCCGGCGCCCAGGTGTTCATCGAGCATCCCGAGATATTCGCCGCGCTGCCAACTATGAACGACGCTCAGATCAAACTGCTCGTCGATGAAGTTCTTCGTTGGGCGAGCACGACCATGCACTTTCGACGAACCGTGGTCGAAGATACTGAACTGCGGGGTCAGAAGTTGATGAAGGGCGACAAGGTCGTCCTCTGGTACATCTCGGCCAACTTCGACGAAGAACAGTTCTCCAGTCCCGATCAATTCGTGATGGACCGATCGCCCAACGACCACGTCGCCTTCGGACTCCACAGTGCGCATCTCTGCTTGGGCGCGCACCTCGCACGACTCGAACTGCGCGTCATGTTCGAAGAGATGGCCACGGCCTGGTCAAGCATCGAAGCCGCCGGACCGAGCGAGCGCTTCCGTTCGAACTTCATCAGCGGGACGAAAAAGCTCCCGGTTCGAGTTACCTGGCGCTAGAGGAACGGAAGATACTCGCGCATCTCCCAGTCAGTCGTGGCGCCCGCGAATCGTTCCCACTCCGCGCGCTTGACCGCCAAATGCTGCGCGACCAGTTCGGCACCGACGGCGTCCACGAGTTCCTGGTCGGCTTCCAACGCGTCGAGCGCGTCGCTCAGTGACGGCGGGACGCCGACGGTCGCGTCAATGGTGTCGAATCCGTTGCCACCTTCGTTCGGGCCGAGGCGCAGTTTGTTTACGACGCCGAGACGCGCGGCCTGCAAGATCGCGGCCAACGCCGTGTGCACGACGGCCGCGCCGTCGGAAAGCCGGTGCTCGAGTCGTGATCCCTCACCGCGCTCGGGAGGAATTCGTACCGTGGCACCGCGGTGGTCGTAGCCCCAGTTGGCCCAGTAGCCCGACAACGAGGCCGGTCGCAGTCGCTTGTAGGCGTTGACGGTTGGCGCGCACAGACCAGCCAGCGACTGGTGGTGGGCGAGCATTCCGGCGACGGCCTGCTTGCCGAGCACCGAGACGCCGTCGTCCTGGTCGGCGTCGAAGATCACGTTCTCCTCGGCTTCGTTACGAAGCGAAATGTTGAAGTGGAGACCCGATCCTCCTCGATCAGAGAGGGGCTTACCCATGAACGTCAACAACAGACCTAGTCGGTGAGCCACCTCACGGGCCAGGACTTTGAAGAGGAATCCTTCGTCGGCGGCGCGCAGCGCGTCGCTGTAGCGAAGTGTGAATTCGAACTGCGGCGTGTCGTATTCGGAGTTGACGGATTCGAGCGGGATCTCCGCCGCGTCGCAGGCCTCCCAAATCGCGTCGAGCAGTCCGTGGGGGTCGACCGATGGTCCAGTCCCGTAGACGTAGGCGCCGGGCGTGTCGATCGGTCGCCAACCTCCGTTGTCGTCGGGCTCGAAGATGTAGGCCTCAAACTCCATGCCCACGAACGGGCGATAACCGAGCTCTTCCCAGTCGGCGATCGCTCGACGCAGCGCATGACGCGGTGATGGTCCGAAGGGCTCGCCGAGGCGCATGAGATCGGCCACGACGACCTTGGTCCCGCTTTGCCAACCCGGGCGAATGTCGCTCATCTCGTAGCAGGCGTCGAAATCCGGTAGGCCCTCGTTCCAGTGCGAGCCGGGGGTCTCGGGCGTCATAACGCGGTCGTAGCCGAGGGCCCAGGTGCCAGTGCAGTGACGAACGCCGTGTTCGGCCAGCGACACCGGCACGAACTTACCTCGGGCGAGACCGAGGTGGTCGGGCCACAGCACTCGCAGACGATTCAACTCACTCGACATCTGGCCCCCTTGGGATACGTTGAGAAAAGTAGCACTCTGGCGCAAAGTAACCAACTAGCCAACTTACTAGTCTTGACAACAACGTTTAGATACAAACGACTCTGGGAGCGCAGTGGAATTTCGAAGAATTCTCTTCGACGGGTACGCCACCGACGTCGTGCTCGACGGCGACTCGCTGGTGGCCCGTGACGGCCGTCGCGTTGAAGCCCGCACCGCCACCCACCTCCCGCCGGTTCTCCCCACCAAGATCATCTGTTGTCACCTCAATCACATTTCTCGAGTACGAGAGTTTGGGGTCGAACTGCCTCCCGCGCCGACGTACTTCCACAAGCCCATCACGGCGCTCAACGCGCACGGCGGGGCGGTCGTGCGTCCGTCGAACTGTCACTATCTCAATTTCGAAGGTGAAATAGCAATCGTCATCGGAAGAACGGCGCGCAACATCGCCTACGCCGACGCCGGGCACTACATCGCCGGCTACACCATCGCCAATGACTTTGGCCTGCACGACTTTCGCGATACCGACGCCGGATCGATGCTTCGCGTCAAGGGGGCTGACACGCTCTGTCCCATTGGTCCGGGTGTGGTCACCGACTGGGACTTCACCGGCAAGCGGATGCTCACGCTGGTGAATGAACATGTCCGCCAGGACGGCTCGACTGACGAGATGGCGTGGGACATGCACTACCTGGTCGCGGACATCGCGCGTTTGATCACGCTGGTGCCGGGCGACATCATCCTCTCCGGTACGCCGGCCGTTTCGCGCCCGGTCCAGCCGGGTGACGTCGTCAGCGTCGAAGTTGAAGGACTCGGCACGCTCACCAATCACATTGTCGAAGGACCGACGCCCGTGAGTGACGAGATCGGCGCCCAGCCGACGGCGACCGAAGAGGTACTTTCGACGGCCCTCGGCGCCGAATGGGAGTTTCGCGGCCAACGACGACCGAATCCCACTTCCCGAGAAGAGTTGCCGTTCCCGCGCGTCCACCCGAAGTTCCAGTCATGAGTTCGCCACGCGTCGACGTCGACGGAGTGAGCGTCTCGCCCGATCACTACATCAACGGCGAGCGAATCGCCTCTTCGCGCACCTTCGAGGACCGCTCGCCACTCGATTGGACGTGGAAGTTGGCCGACGTCGCGCGGGCCAGTTCCGTCGAAGCGGACCTCGCGGTCAGCGCCGCCGAGGCCACGTTTCCGGCGTGGGCCGCGCTTTCGGTCGAAGAACGCTGCACGTACCTCGATCGTCTCGCCGAACTCATCGACCGTGACGTCGAACAGATCGCCCACGTCGAATGTCTCGACATGGCAATGCTTGAAGAGAGCCTGAAACTTCGAGTGATCACTCGGGGTGCTCGTAATTTCCGGGCCTACGCCGAACTGGCCCGTAACTACGAACCACGGCGCTGGTCGTCCAACGGTACGGCCAACACGGTTCTGCGAATGCCGGCCGGACCAACGGTGATCATTACCCCCTGGAATGCGCCGTTCATGCTTTCCACGTGGAAATGTGCTCCGGCACTTGCGGCGGGCAACACCGTGATCCTGAAGCCGGCCGAGTGGTCGCCGCTGAGCTGTTCGATGTTGATGGACCTCGTCGACGAGGCCCAGTTTCCACCCGGGGTCTTCAACGTCGTGCAGGGACTCGGCAACGAGGTCGGTGCCGCGCTCGTCGGCGACCCGAGAGTGCGACGGATCTCATTCACCGGATCGCCCGAGACCGGTCGATCCATCGCACAGGCGGCCGCCAAGAACCTCGTGCCGTTCACGGCCGAACTCGGCGGCAAGGGTCCCTTCATCGTCTTCGCCGACGCCGACCTCGACGCCGCCGCCGAGAAAGCGGCCGTCATGTACGACGACGGCGGTCAGGTCTGTCTCGCCGGCACGCGACTGCTGGTGGAAGCGTCCGTTCGTGACGCCTTCGTCGCACGCTTCGAAGTGGCCACCAAACGACACGTCCTTGGTGACAGTCGAGATTCCGAGACGACGATCTCACCGCTGATCCACCCCGAGCACCTCGCGCGCGTTGACGGTTTCGTCAAGCGCGCGCTAGTAAACGGCGACACGCTGGTATTCGGAGGCGAACGACTCAAACGTAACGGCCTCTGGTACGAGCCAACGCTGATCGAACCCAGGTCGAATGACTCCGAGATTGTCCAGCGCGAGGTCTTCGGCCCGGTGTTGACGCTGCAGAGCTTCGCCGACGAGTCCGAGGCCGCTGAACTCGCGAACTCGACGGTCTACGGACTTTCGGCGATCATCTATACGTCGAGCGAAGCCCGCGCCAAGCGGCTGGGCGCATTGGTGCGCGCCGGAACGATCTGGGTGAACTGTTTTCTGGTCCGCGACCTCACCGCGCCCTTTGGCGGGACCGGTATCAGCGGCATTGGCCGAGAGGGCGGCGACTACGCACTGGACTTCTATTCCGATTTGAAGACGCTACAGATCAAAGAAGGAACCACCCATGGGTGAAATCGTCGGCGCGGGACTGCTCGCGCACGTACCGACCATCGTGCTGCCCGACGATCTTCGCCGCGAACTGAACAATGGAGATGAGAGCACGCTCTATACCGGACTCAAGAAACTCCGCACGGAGGTCTTCGACGTACTGAGGCCCGATCTGGTACTGGTGTTCGACAGTCACTGGTTCACGACCGTCGAGTTTGTGGTCACCGCCGCCGAGCGGCGAATGGGATTCTTCACGAGTGAAGAGTTGCCTCGAGGGATGTCGAGCGTGCCCTACGACATGCCCGGCAATCCCGACTTCGCCCGACTACTCGGCAAGATCGCCGACGCGACCGACGAATGTTGGATCACGCCCATCGACAACGAGCATCTGCCGGTCACCTACGCGACGCTGAACTTCCTCTCCTTTTTGCAGGGCGACGAGGCCTGGGCCTCGATCGGCGTCTGTCAGACCGCGGAGAATCGCGACTTCGCAACGGTGGGCCAAGTCGTCGCCGAGGCCGTGGCGCAAAGTGATCTTCGGGTCGTGGTCATCGCGTCGGGCGCGCTGAGTCACACCTTCCACAAGCTTCGCGACCTGCGCCAACACGAGGCCGCTCCCGAAGAGAACATCTACTCCGACGATGCCCGCCACTGGGACCACCGCGTGATCGACGCCCTGGTGCGTGGCGACCACGCCCAGGTCGTGGGCGAGATGGACGAATTCATGACTGTTCGACCGGAGGGTCACTTCGCCCACTACCAGATGATGGTTCACACAATTGGTGGTGCGACGTGTAGCGCAGCGGGTCGGATGTACTCGGAGTACGAAAACTCAATCGGCACGGGTCAGGTTCACGTGTGGTTCGACCGACCCGCTGACGGATGGACGGGAGAGGACTGATGTCGTTCCAAGGACTCCCGTTTCCCAGGACCGCCAGTGGGGGTGCCTCAATGTTGCCGCCGACACCGTGGCATTACTCCGGAGATTTGATCACGGTCGAATACCGCACGGACCCCGCGAATGTTCGTGCGGTCCTGCCGCCCGATGTCGAACTCGCGCACGACGATGAGGACCCTGGCGCGGTGGCCTTCATTTGGGCCGACTGGCAGAGCTGCGGCGACGATGGTGCCGAACTACTCGATCCCGTTCGTGCCCAGTACAAGGAGTCGTTCGTCGTCGTGCGATGTCGCTACAACGCTCAGCTCTACAGCCGCTGCGTCTTCATCTGGGTCGATAAGGACTTCGCCCTCGTGCGCGGCTACCTCCAGGGATACCCCAAGAAGCTGGGCTCAATCCACCAGACTCGTCCCGTCACCGTCGGCAACGCCGGTCCGCGGCTCGAGGCCGGTGGCAAGTTCGGGATGACGCTCGCCGCAGCCGATCGCCGACTGGCAGACGCGACGGTGACGCTGGAGGGACCGGCGACGTCCAACGGCTTCGTCAACGGCCACGCGATGTTGCACCATCGATGGTTTCCACGCATCGAACTCGACGGCGTCGATTCACTCGATGAAGTCGTGACGATGTCGGGCGTCAATCTCGACCTCGGACCGGTCTGGGGCGGAAGGGCGACGCTCGAGCTCTTCGATTCGCCGAGCGAAGAACTGTCGCGACTGGCGCCGCAAGAGATCATCGGCGGCTACTTCCGATCGGTGGGAACCACGTTCGCCGGTGGCACGACACTTCGGAGCAGCCAATGAGTCGTCGTATTGGATCGGCGTCACCCGCCGTCGTGCTCCAGGCCGAAAAGGACATCAAAGCGCGACTGAAGGGCCAGCACTTCGACTTCACCGCCATGAGCGCGGTCTCCAACGTGTACCGTGCCGGCACGGCGGTACGCAATCACATGGAGCGAACGGTGCTGGCCGAGTACGACCTGAGTTGGGTCGCCTTCACTGTCCTTTGGATTCTGTGGATCTGGGACACGCAAGAGACCGGCCACGTGGCCGAAGAGGCCGGCGTCACGAAGGGGACGCTCACGGGCGTCATCAAGACGCTCCAGGGCCGCAGGTTGATTAAGCGTATGCCGCACAAGGATGATCGTCGACGGGTCTCCATCGAACTGACGTCCGCCGGCGCGCGCCTCATCGAGGCGCTCTTCCCCACATTCAACCAACACGAGCGCGTCGCCGTCAGTGCGTTGACCGCGACGGAGCAGCGTGAACTGGCTCGACTCTTGCGCAAGGTCACGCACGGAATCTCAGAATCCGAGAAGAACTAGCCCCGTTTCCTACGACGCAGTTAAGTCTTCAGTGCAGTCGCGCATAACGTCGCCGCGCCTCAAGTTTTTCTGGACTGTTCGTCACGGCATCCACGCAGATCGGCATTCGAATCGGCCGCGTTCCTAATTCGCCGAAACTGGCGCTTCGCGTCGGAGGCTATCGATTCGCGGCGTCTTCGGTTGGAATCAAGTGGCGCGCGGCTCGCGCCTCGTCGACTCGAGACACGGGCGTCGTCTGCGGGGCCCGATGCAATGCGTCAGGATCGTCGATGGCTCGTTGCGCGATGCGTTCGACGGCTTCAGCCAATGCCTCGAGCGTCTGGAGACTTTCCGTCTCGGTTGGTTCGAACATCAGGGCCTCGTCGACGATGAGCGGGAAGTAGACGGTTGGCGAATGGAAGCCCTCTTCCAGCAGGGCCTTGGCCACGTCCAGACCCCGAACGCCGTATTTGTTCTTGAGCGGCGTCGCGGTGAGTACGCATTCGTGCATGCATACGCGGTCGTAGGCAGCCGGCAACGTCTCACGCAGGCGATGTCGCAACCAGTTCGCGTTCAGGACCGCGAACTGCGCGACCCGCGTGAGTCCGTCGCCGCCGTGCACGTCGATGTAGGCGAGCGCCCGGGCCAGCACCATCGCATTGCCGTGCCAGCCGTGAACCCGGCCAATCGACCGAGGCGGCCTGACCCACGCGAACGATCCGTCATCGAGCCGCGTCGCTTTCGGGCCGGGCAGATACTCGACCAGTCGCTTCGAAACGGCGACCGGTCCCGCTCCCGGCCCTCCGCCACCGTGCGGCGTGGCGAAGGTCTTGTGCAGGTTCATGTGCACGATGTCGAAACCCATGTCGCCCGGTCGTACGGCGCCAAGAATCGCGTTCAGGTTCGCGCCGTCGTAGTACAGCAAACCTCCGACTTCGTGCACCGCAGCAGCAATCTCGGTGATCTCTTCTTCGAACAATCCAAGCGTGTTCGGATTGGTCAACATGATGCCGGCGACGTCGGGACCGAGCGACGCCTTCAATTTCTCAAGATCGACGAGGCCGCGATCGTTGGAAGGAACCGTCGTCACCTCGTAACCACCGAGGGTCACCGACGCGGGGTTCGTACCGTGCGCCGAATCGGGAATCAAGATCCGACGTCGCGGATCACCGTTCGCGCTGTGATACGCGCGCATCAACAACAACCCGGTCAGCTCGCCCGCGGCACCCGCGGCCGGTTGGAGCGTCGCCGCCGCCATTCCGGTCACGGCACACAGCGTCTCCTCGAGCGTCGCCAGTAACTCCAGCCACCCTTGCGTGAGTTCGGCCGGCGCGCCCGGATGAACCGAGTTGAGCCCGGGATCGTTCGCCACGGCGTCACAGAACTTGGGGTTGTACTTCATGGTGCACGATCCGAGCGGGTACATACCGAGATCAACCGAGAACTGACGGTGCGAAAGCCGGGTGAAGTGGGCGACCAGGTCACGCTCCGAGACTTCGGCGATATTGACGACGTCAGCGTTAAGGTGCGTCGCGGGAATCAGATCGGCCAACGCGGTCGCGGGCACGCCCGTCGTTCGCAGTTGGTAGGCCGAGCGACCCGGCACGGACATTTCGAAGATCGTGGGCTCGGTCTCGTGTCCGAGGAGCGGCGCCGAGGCCGCGCGGCCACCCGAGAGTGCACGACTGGTCATTGGCCGACCGCCTTTCGCAAGACTTCGACGTATCGGTCGATCTCTTCTTTCGTGCGTCGTTCGGTCACGGTCACGAGCAGCACGTCATCAAGCTCACCCTCAATCGACGGGTCGGGCCCGGACGTCAACGCGGCCACCGACACGCCGCCGAGTACGCCATCGTTGGCCATCGTGAGAAGGACGTCCGAAGCGTCGCGACCCAGGCGAACCGCGAACTCACGAAAGAACGGCTGTGAGGAGATGGCCGTGGCGCCGTCGATCTTCACGAGCTCGTCGAAGAGGTAGTGCGCGCCCTGTGCGCAGCGCGTGGCGATTTCACGCAGCCCCTGCGTGCCGAGCCAGCCGAGTTGAATCGCGGCGGTCACCGCCATCAAGGTCTGGTTCGTGCAGACGTTCGACGTCGCCTTTTCGCGGCGAATGTCCTGCTCGCGAGCGCGCAGCGTGGTCACGAACGAACGCCGTCCGTTGGAGTCCACGGTCTCGCCCACGATCCGACCGGGCAGTCGCCGAGTCTGTTCCGTGGTGCAGGCGAAGAGCCCAAGGAACGGTCCGCCGAAGGCCAGCGGCGTCCCGAAGGGTTGGCCCTCGCCCACGAAGATGTCCGCGCCCCACTGACCGGCCGTCTTCAACACACCGGCCGCCACGGGATCGGCGCCCAGCACGAAGAGTGCGTCGTTCGCCACGGCCAACGCTTTGGCCGCGGTCATGTCCTCGAGCACGCCGAGGTAGTTCGGATAACTCGCGACGACGGCGGCGGCGTTCGAAGCGTCAACGCTCCCCCAGTCAGTGACGCCGTCTTTCAACGGGACCTCGACGATGTGGTGACCGGTGCCGCGGGCGAAGGTTTTAGCGACTTCGCGCCAGTGCGGGTGCACGCCGGCCGAGATCACCATCTTCTGACGAGTGGTCGCGCCGTGGGCCATGTTGAGCGCTTCAACGAGGCCCGTCGCGGCGTCATAGAGCGACGCGTTCGGAATCGGCAGTCCGCTCAGTCGCGCAATCAACGTTTGATATTCGAATATCGCCTGCAAGACACCCTGGGCGACTTCCGGTTGATACGGCGTGTACGCCGTCACGAACTCCGAGCGACCCGCGAGCATCTTCACGACCGCCGGCACTTCGTGGTCGTAGACCCCGGCACCGGCGAAACACGTCATCTCGCTCGCCTTGGCTTGATTGGCCGACGTGTAGCGCGTGAACAGCGCGGCCACGTCCGGCTCGCTCATGCCCCCGGGCAGGTCGAGGCCCTGCGTGAGGCGAACCGCGGGAGGGATGTGTGCAAAAAGTTGGTCGAGGGAGTCCATGCCCAAGAACGCCAACATCTCTTCGATCTCAGCGGGCGTATGGGGTAGGTAATCGGCCACGTCACTTCACCTTTCGCACGAACGGCAACGCCGTGACGGCGGCGGCGATCTCGCGACCGCGAAGTGCCACCGACACCTCTGTGCCGACTTGCGGGTCACCGCTCAGTAGGCCGAGGCCGATGCCTCGTTCCAACACTGGCGAATAGTTGCCTGACGTGAGCGTCCCGACGTTGACGCCCTCGATCATGACCTCACCGCCGTCGCGCAGTGGCTGACGGCCTTCGACGATCAGTCCGGTCAACAACTTCTCGGGGCCACGATCGCGTTCACGCTCGACCGCTGCGCGACCTCGAAAGGTCTCCTTCTCCCATCCGAGGACCCAGCCCAAGCGAGCCTCGAGCGTCGTGGAGGACAACGTGAGCTCGTGCCCGTAGAGCGGTAAGGCCGCTTCGAGGCGCAACGTGTCGCGTGCGCCGAGCCCGGCCGGCGTGATGTCCGCGTCAACCAATCGCGCCAACAGTCCCTCGGCCGCTTCATTCGGCACAGCGATCTCCAAGCCCTCTTCGCCGGTGTAGCCGGTCCCGGCGACGCGCATTTCGACGCCCTCGTAATCGAATCGTGTGACGCGGAAACGTCCGACGTCGGCGAATCGCTGGTCGACTTTGGCAACTTTCGCGCGAGCCTGGGGGCCTTGGATGGCCAGCACGCAACGCTCCGAGGTCACGTCGATGCCCGGCAGGGCGTCGGTCACGCCCGAAGTATTCGAAGCATTCGGCATGACGTCGAATTCGTTCTCGCCCACCCACCACACGATGATGTCGTCGACCACGAAGCCGTCGTCGTTCAAGAGATGCGTGTACTGCGAGCGT